>Ga0116144_10004366_pt1 | contig 13440 bp, 6 predicted proteins | sample AD_UKC035_MetaG_FD_89746 | JGI IMG/M metagenome (GOLD analysis project Ga0116144, IMG submission 89746) | Active sludge microbial communities of municipal wastewater-treating anaerobic digesters from USA - AD_UKC035_MetaG | ecosystem: Engineered > Bioreactor > Anaerobic > Digestate | place: USA... | reverse complement strand
TCCCCGTCGCTCGTCGTCAGTCGCCCGTCGTTCGGCAAATACAGGCCCACTTGCAGGCGATACTTGCCCGGCGGAAGATCGGCAGGAACCGCCACCTCGCGCGTCTCCGTCACGACCTCGCCGACGGCCCAGCCGGTAGTGGGACGCGACCACGCCGCCGGGACGCCGTCGCTCTGCGCGACCACCGCCTCGCCCGGCCCGATCAGGTGGACGAACACCCGGTAAGAGTCTGTCATCTCCGCGACGCCCTGCCACGCCAGCCGCACGCGCAGCATCTCGCCCGGCATAAGTTGCGCCGGTTCCACGGCAACTCCCGCCAGCCGGATTTGGCCGCCAAACGTCACATCCGCCGGCGTCAGTTCCGGCGGGATCGTCCACACCCGCTCCGGCGCGACCACGTCCAGCGGCGCCTCGCCCAACGCATCGCAGCCGGGGACTAACGTTTTGAATGTGTAGACGCCGCTTTCCAACCCGGCGGGCAGATAGAGACTGTGCCGCCCCGCCCACCGCTCGCCGCCCGTCCAGAAGTTCGTCGGCCACCACGCGGCGACCGGCGGAAAGTCCCACGTCCGCCGCACCGCGCCCGCCGCGTCGAACAACGCCAGCGTCGCCGTCACGGGTGTCTTCGGCGCGAGCAGGCCCTCCGCCAGCGTCGCCTCCCACACCCAGCGCACCGTCAGCACGTCGCCGGGCGCGGCGGAGGCGCGATCTACTGTCATCGCCAGCAGCCCCACCGGCCCGCAGCGCAAGTGCGAGCCATCTTCGGACGCGTCCAGCGCGCGCAGCTCCGGCGTGACGCTCGGACGCAGCAGCCACACCGTCCCCAGTGTAAATTCCGTGCCCTGCGGATTGCCGTCCGGCCCCAGCGCGGACGCGGGTGCGAGCGTGGCCTTGTCGAACAGCGCCGCCACGACGCGATACTCGCCCGGCGGCGTCCCCGCCAGCGGCGTGACGATGTGCGGATCGTAGGTGTACTGCCCTGGCAGCCATTGCGTCGTGGGCGGCGGCGGCTCGTAGCCGCGCGGGCGCAGCGTCCCCGCCGTGCTCCACGTCTGGCCGTCCGCGCCCACCAGCAGCACCACCGTGCGGAACTCCGTGGGCGGGATCGCGCGCGCCTGCCAGAGCAAGTCCACGCGCAACTCGGCGTCGGCAGGCACTGAGTCCGTTGTCAGCGTGGCGCCGATCAGCGAGAGGCCGCCGTCAAACGGCTGCTGTACGGCCGTCGCCACCTCCGGCAAGTCCCCCGCCGCCAGCCGCGACTGGCGCAGCGGATTGGGAAGCTGATCAATGACGATAACCTTCAACAATAGCAACCCTAATGAAAGCCCCAAAAGAATTCTCAACGGATTAAATGGATTGGAACGGATTTCTGCTGTTTTTTCCGTTGAATCCGTTAAATCCGTTGAGCCTCTTTTCCACATCAGCGCGACCACCCCGGCGATGAGCGTCAGACTGGAGACGAGATTGGCCGTCCGGCGCAGGGGCGTTTCGCCAAACCGCACCTGAACGGTGTGCGTCCCTGCCGGAACGAGGAAGGTGAGTAGGCCGGTGTCTTCCTCCGGCGCGACTTGCACCGCCGGATCGCCGTCCACCCGCGCCTGCCAGCCGGGAAAGTACAGTCCCAGCCAGCGCGCCCGGAAATCCTCCGGCGTCTCCACCGTCACCGTCGCTCGCAGCGGATGGTAGTCCGCCGCCACCACGCGCCCGCCGTCCGGCAGCGCGCCCACGTCGAAGCGCGCCGGTTCCTCGCCGCGCAGCCACGCCTCGGCCACCCGCATATCCGCCGGATGCTGCTCCACCCAAATCGGGAAATAACTGCTCTCCGGGTCCACCCCCATCCACCCGGCCAACTCGAAGGCGTACACATCGCTCATATCGGGATAGGGTTTAAGCTCGCACACCCCTTTGGGCGGATAAGTGTAGGGATAAGAAACAAGCATCAGGAGACCCAAAATTGCGTAAAACGTGAAACGTGAAGCTCGAAGCTGGAAGCTCGAAGCTGGATTCGCTGATCTGCTGATCCGCTGATCCGCTTTTTCGCTCACTCGCTCACTCGCAACTCCTAACTCCTCACTCCTAACTCCTAACTCCTCACTCGCAAACACCGCCCCGCCCAGCAACGCCACCGGCAGCAGCGCGCGGCCCACCAACCGCCAGGGGAATTGGACGAAGGCCAGCATGGAGAATTTTTCCCACACGCCGACGGAAGCGGGGGTAGCCATCCAGAGATAGGCGAAAGCGGTCAGCGCGAAAAAGAGCAGGGGCGTTCGCCGTTCCGCGCCACGCGCGCGCCAGAGGCCAATGCCCAATCCGACCAGCGCCAAAGCCCAGTTGAGCACGCCCAACGGCAGCGTCATCGGCGCGTTGAGGTAGTCCGGGTCGTAGGCCGGAGACCAGGTGAACAGCATTTCACGCCAGCCGGCGAAATTGTAGTGGAAATCGTTGTTGCGCGTGGTGCGCGAGAGGTGCAACTGCACGGTGTCCTGCTCGGCCAGCGCGGGGAGCCAGAACCACGCCGTGAACAGCACCGCCAGCAGGACGGCGGCCAACGCCCACGGCCACGCGCGCCGCTGCCGGTGGAACCACGCCAAGATCAGCACGTAGCCGCCCAGGAACGGCGCGAAGATCAAGGAAGAGATATTGTGGCTGAGGAACAACGCCGCCAGCAGCGCCACCGACGCCACAAAATTCCGACGCCCCCCATTCACCACCAGCCGGCGGAAGGTGAAGAGCAGCCACGGTAACAGCGCCAACGCCACCGACTCGGTGAGATTGCCGCGCCGCATCACGTCCAGCAGCAGGTACGGCCCCATCCCGTAGCTTAACGCCGCGATCCACCCGGCGCGCTCCCCGAACAGGTCGCGCGCCGCCAGATATGCGCCCCACGCTGCCGCCACGAGGCTCGCCGCGTACATCAGCCCCAACACCAGCGGCAACGGCAACCCCAACACGGCGAGAAATTCGCCCGCCAGATACGGCAGCGGCTCGCGGAAGTTAAAGAACGGGTAGCCGTACCCCAGCGCCAGATTCGGAACCCAGCGCGAAAACAGCCAGCCGTGCCGCAGCGCGTCGCGCATCGCCGTGATGCGATAGTAATGGAGGGGATTATCGTGCGTGCAGGGCAGGCTGGCGGTGCGCAGGATTGGCAAGAGGGCGGGCAAGAGGAACAGCGCCAATAACAAAGGAACTGCCAAAAACGCCCAATGCTGAACCCTAATCTTATCAAACAGTCGTGAAAATCCGTTCAATCCGTTCAATCCGTTGACCCATCACGGATTCCGCCGCGACTCCCGGTACACGTACCACATCCGCTGGCCCACGGTGAACCACACCAGCGCGGCCATCACCATCAACGTGGGCCGGCCCCACCCCAGCATCAGGCCGAGACCCAAAAGCAGGATGCGCTCAACGCGGGTGAACAGGCCGACTTTGCAAACATAGCCCACGCCCTCGGCGCGCGCGCGGGTGTAGCTGACCAGCAGCGAGCCGAGCAACGTCGCCATCAGCAGGCCCAGTTCCCAGGCCGGCGCTTGCGGCGTCAGCCAGACGAGCAGCCCGATGAACAACGCGCCCTCGGAGATGCGATCCATCGTCGAATCGAGGAACGCGCCGAACCGCGACTTCTGCCCCGTGACCCGCGCCAGCGCGCCATCCAGCGCGTCCGTGGCCGACGCGACCCACAGCAGCAGCCCGCCCAGGCGTGGATACCCGGCGCCGATCACACAAGCCACCCCTATGTTAAGCGCCGTCCCCAACAACGTCACCGTGTTGGGATGCAATCCCAGCTTTTGCAGAAATCGGGCGATGGGATACGTCACCCCCTGCGCCTTCTCCCGCGCCCAATCCGTCAACGTCTCGTACTGTTTGGAGTCTGTTTTGACCACGTATCATCCCCCCTGCAATAAGTTACAGTCGTTACGCGGTTTCTAATTTTTGACCGCAGAGTACGCCGAGAACGCAGGGAAAAGATAAAAAACGCAGTGAACTCTGCGCTCTCGGCGGTAAAATCCCATCAAAACGGAAATTGGGGATTGAGAATTCCCAATCCCCAATCCCCCATTCCCCCAATGCTCCTACAACAACGCCAGCGCGCGCGCCGCGATGGCCTCAGCGGTAAAGCCAAACTCGCGCTGCAAAACCTGGTACGGGGCGGACGCGCCGAAGCGGTTCATCCCGATCACATCTCCCGCGCTGCCGACGTAACGATGCCACCCCATCGGCACTCCGGCCTCCACCGCGAGCCGCTTGACAATGGCTGACGGCAACACGCTCTCACGGTATGCCGCGTCCTGAGCCTCGAACAACTCCCACGACGGCATACTGACGACGCGCGCCCCAACGCCCTTCTCAGCCAGGAGCTTCTGCGCCCCCACGGCATCCGCCACTTCGGAGCCGCTGGCGAGCAACAGGAGGTCGGTCTTGCCCAGCGGGGACTCGGACAGCACGTAAGCCCCACGCGCGACGCCCGCCAGCGCCACGTCCGCCGTGGTGAGCAGCGGGAGATTCTGGCGGGTCAGCGCCAACCCCACCGGGCGCGCCAATGCCACCGCGATCTGCCACGCAGCCGCCGTCTCGTTAGCGTCCGCCGGGCGGATGATGGTGAGTCCGGGGATCGCGCGCAGCGCCGCCAGATGTTCGATCGGCTCGTGCGTCGGGCCGTCCTCCCCCACGTAGAACGAATCGTGCGTCCACACGTAGATGATGGGAAGCTGCATTAGCGCGGCGACGCGCACCGCCGGGCGCATGTAATCTGAGAAGACCATAAATGTGCCGCCAAAGGGGCGGATGCCCGGATAGGTCGCCATGCCGTTGAGGATGCCGCCCATCGCGTGTTCCCGTATGCCAAAGTGCAGGTTGCGGCCTTCGGGGGTGGCCTTCTGGAAGTCGCCCAGGCCCTTCACGTAAGTCTTGTTCGAGGGCGACAGGTCCGCTGAACCACCGATCATGTCCGGGATCGCCTTCATCAGCGCAGACAGCGTCACGCCGCTAACGTTGCGCGTCGCGGCGGGCTTCTCGCCGGGCGCGAACGCGGGCACAGCAGATTGCCAACCATCCGGCAACTTCCCCGACAGGATGCGCTGCAACTCAGCCGCCTCGGCGGGATACGCCTGCGCGTACCGCGCCGCCATCGCCTGCCACGCGGCGTCAACCGCCGCGCCGCCGGTCGCCGATTGACGCCAATGAGCCAACACATCGTCTGGAATGTAGAATGGCTCCAAAGACGGCCAGCCCAGCGCCTCTTTGGTGGCCTTGACTTCCGCCTCGCCCAGCGGCGCCCCGTGCGCCTCAGCATTGTCGTGCATATTGGGGCTGCCATGCGCGATGTGCGAGTGACACACGATCAGATGCGGCTGGCCCTTCGCGGCCTGCGCCGTCTCAATCGCGGTCTGGATAGCAGCGTGGTCGTAAGCGTCCACCTCCTGGATGTGCCAACCATAGGCGCGGAAGCGCGCCGGCACATCTTCGGTGAACGCCAGGTCGGTGGAACCTTCGATGGAAATCTCGTTATCATCGTAGAAATAGATAAGCTTATCCAGTCCCCAATGCCCCGCCAGCGACGCGGCTTCCTGCGACACGCCCTCCATCAAATCGCCATCCGACACAATGGCGTAGATGAAGTGGTCGAAGATGGCGTACTCTGGGCGATTGAAGCGCGCGGCCAGATGGGCCTGCGCCAGCGCCATACCGACGCCATTGGCGAAGCCTTGCCCCAATGGGCCGGTGGTTGTCTCTATGCCCATGGCGGGGTCATATTCGGGGTGTCCCGGCGTCTTGCTGCCCCACTGCCGGAATTGCTGGAGGTCTTCTAACGTCAGCGGGTAGCCGGTGAGGTAGAGCAGACTGTACAACAGCATAGAACCGTGACCGGCCGACAACACAAAGCGGTCGCGGTTCGGCCAGAGCGGGTTCTGAGGATTGTGCCGCAGGGCTTGCGCCCACAACACATACGCCACATCCGCCATCCCCATGGGCATACCCGGATGTCCCGAATTCGCTTTTTGCACGGCATCCATCGCCAAAACACGAATAGCATTGGAATAATATTGGAAGGTTTTTTCAGTGTTCATCAATTTCTCCTAGAGCAAAGTTAGGGTCTATTGTATCCGATGTGACGCGAGTTGCCAACTTGCCCAGACCCTGACTATTTCCTTATAACCTAATTTTAAGTATACTAGAGAGTGTTTTAACGAAGCACGCTTCATACAGGATTTTGCCCAGAGGAAGGTATGGCACGTCAAAACATACGTCAACGGATTATGGAGGGTATCTCTCCCACTTCCCTCCATACTGCGCAGCAAGGCACACTGTATATCAAGCGACTGATCGGCATCCAGGGCAGCGCTATCACCCTCGCCCTTCTGTTCACTCTGATATTCTACGCCCAGATTCAGGCGTGGCAGTTGCTGGCCGCCGTGCCGGTGTTCCATCTAGCGCTGTTGTGTGTGTGGAAAGCCTGGCGCGCGCTCCGGCGCCAAGCCCTCTCCCAAGTGGGCAACTGGCTTATCGCCAGCGTGGCGATCTGTTACGGCGGCACGCAGATGTTGTTCGCCGGCGTCACCGTCGAAATTCTCTTCAGCTTGATCTTGCTCGTCCCTCTGATTGGGAATCTGGTCATGCCGCAAAAATGGCAGCGATGGGGTATTCTCTTGATTCTAATGAGCGCTTGCATCGGGAGCATTGATTGGTTCGCCCCATCTTTCCGGCTCGACATCGCCCCGACGATGATGGGCGGCTTCACTCTGATTTTGAGCCTCGCCCTCGGCCTGGGCATGGTGTGGCAGACGATCCGCATGAGCGGGCAGATTGATTTGTTGGGGCAGGCGCTCGATGAACTCCAGAGCACCGACAAAACCCTGCGGCGTAAGTTGGATGAGCTGACTGTGCTGCACGCGGTTGCCGGCGCCGGGGTCGCGGCCGATAATGAGGATGATCTGATTGCGCGCGCCACCCGCCTCATCGGCGACGCCCTATACCCTGATAATTTTGGCGTCATACTGTTGGATGCAAAGACCGGCGTCCTGCGCCCGCATCGCTCGTATCATCACTATGGCGCGGTAACGCTCAATGAACTGCCCCCCGGCGCCGGCATCACCGGCGCCGTGTTCGCCAGCGGTAAACCCCGTTATGTCCCGGATATCAGTCAAGATCCGACGTATATTCCAACCACCCTCCTCTCCGGCTCAGAATTGTGTGTGCCTCTCACCATTGGGGGCAAGATCATCGGCGTCGTCAACGCGGAAAGTCAGCAATGTCACGCCTTCAACGAATACGATGAACATCTGCTCACCACACTGGCCGGTCAACTGGCGACGGCCATTGACCGGTTGCGCGGGCTGGAAAAAGCCCGGCGCCGCGCCCAGGAGTTCGCGGCCATTTACGACGTGGGGCGCAAAATCACTTCGATTCTCCGCATGGAAGAATTGTTGCCGGCCATCACCCGCCTCGTCGTAGAATTACTGTCGCTGTACAACTGCGAAATCGCCCTAGTGGAAGAAGATCGGTTAGTTTTTAAAGCCGGGTACGGCGGCTATACCGGCAGCGCATTCCAACCCGGCGATACGCAGGCACTGGGCGTCGGTCTCACCGGCCAAGCCGCCGCCTCCGGCCAAACCGTCCTGGCGCCCGACGTCCACGAGCATCACCACTTTGTCCCCGCGCCTCTGTTGCCCGAGGTGCAGGCCGAGTTGGCCGTGCCCTTGACGTATAAAGGGCAGATTACCGGCGTGATTGACGTGAAAAGCGCCCAGGTCAACGGTCTGGACGCCGACAATGCCGCTCTGCTGGAAATCCTGGCCATCCAGGTCGCCATCGCCATCGAAAACACGCGCCTGTTCCAGGCCGAGCGCGATCGGTCTACCGAGTTGGAGACGCTGCGGCAGGCCGAACTGCAATTGACCAAAAACCTGGCGCTGGAACCGGCGCTCCACGCGATCCTGGAGAGCGCGCTCAAACTCACGGCGGCCGACGATGTCCACATCTTCCTTTACGATGGCGAAACGCTGGATTTTGGCGCTGCGTTGTGGCGCGACGCCGCCGAACATCATCCCTTTACCGAGCTGCGTGAAAATGGCGTCACTTACACCGCCGTCCGCACCAAGAAATTGATCGTCGTGGATCGCATTTCCGGCCATCCGCTGTTCAAAGACACGGCATGGAGCGGCGCGATTGCCGGGCTGCCCCTCTGTATTGATGACAATGTGGTCGGGGTGCTCAACGTAGCGTATGCCGCGCCACACCAGTTCGATGAAAACGAGTTGCGCGTCCTGGGCTTCCTGGGCGATCAAGCCGCTATCGTCATCCACAACGTCCGGCTGTTTGAGGCCACCGAGCGCCAACTCAACGAACTCGCCATCCTGCACGGCGTCGCGACCACCGCCGCCCAGGTAACACACGAAGATGCGCTCATCGAGTGCGCCACCGATCTGATCGGGCAGACGTTGTATCCCGATAGTTTCGGCATCCTCCTGATCGAAAACGGCCAATTGCACTTTCACCCCTCCTACCGCTGGCATGGCGCGCGGCGGGAACCAGACTGCATCCCTATAGGGCGCGGCGTCACCGGGCAAGTGGCGCAAAGCGGTCGCCCGCGCAATATTGCCGACGTGTCGCGGGAAGCAAACTACATCGTGCTCGATCCGGCGATCCGTTCCGAATTATGCGTGCCCCTGAAAACGGGGGAGGACGTCATCGGCGTTGTCAATGCCGAAAGCACCCGTCCCCACGCCTTCACCGACGATGATGAACGGCTGTTGATGACTTTCGCCCACCAGTTGACGGCTGGCATTGAAAAGGCGCGGCTTTTTAACGAGATCGCCGAGACCCTGGAACGCGAACAGCGTCTCAATGCCTTCACCCGCACCATCAGCCAGGGCCTCAACCTTGTCGAAATCTTGCACAATGCCGTGCAGCAAGCCGCCGAACTCGTGGGCGCCGACGCAGCGAGCCTGCGACTGCTCTCTGACGATGGCGCGACGTTAAGTGTGCCTTATACCTACAACATGCCGGAACGTATCGCGCGCCAACTGCCGAAGGGACAAGGAGTTTCGTGGCACATCGTCGAGACCCGACAACCGATCCTGCTCACCGAATACAGCCGCCACCCTCAGGCCTGGGCCGAAATGAGCGCTACCGGCGTCTGCGCCCTGGTGGGCGCCCCCGTCACCGTCGGCGAAAACCTCATCGGCACGTTGGGACTGTTCAGCCTCACCCCCGAAAAATGCTTCACCGACCGGGACCGGGCATTGACGGAATCCATCGGGCGGCATCTTGGCATTGCTATCCAAAACGCGCGGCTTTACACCCAGGTGCAGGAACGCGCCGCCGAGCTGACCGCAGCCCTGGAACGGCTTCAGGAACTCGATCAACTCAAAAACCAGTTCATCCAAAACGTCTCGCACGAATTGCGCACGCCGCTGGCAATCATCCGAGGCTACGCCGAACTGCTCAATGACGGGCGGATCGGCGATCTTCTGGAGGCGCAGCGTGAACCCGTCGCCATCATCACCCGCCGCTCCAAAATGCTGGTGACCATGGTGGAAGACCTCACCACCATTCTGGAAGTTGAGGCCCGCCGGATGACGCACGAGGCCATTGATTTGGTAGAGTTGATCCGCAGCACGCTGGCCGACTTCAAAGTGCGCACCAATGAAGCAAAACTGCGCCTGCTGGCAGAGATCGACCCAGAGACCTGTTGGATCATTGGGGACTCGCTCAAGTTGCGGCGCGTGCTGGACAATCTCATCGGGAACGCGCTCAAATTTACCCCAGAAAACGGCGCCATCATCGTGCGTCTGATCCAGGGCGAGCAGAGCATCACCATTGAAGTGGCCGACAGCGGCATCGGCATCCCGGCGGATAAATTGGCGCGCGTCTTTGAACGCTTCTACCAGGTAGATGGCAGTATGAAGCGGCGTTATGGCGGCACGGGTCTGGGATTGGCGCTGGTGAAGGATATTATCATAGCCCACAAAGGAGAAGTGTCCGCGCACAGCGTTGTGGGGGAAGGCACCACCTTCCGCGTCACACTGCCCCTCCCCCAACTCGCGGATCTCCAGGCGATCACCGCCAACCTTCAAGAGCAAAAACTGGAATGAGGAAACGATGACCAAACCAACTTTCGATATCTGGCAATATCAAATCGCCTTGAGCGAACGGCTCATGCAGTGGGCCGGGTTCAACCTCAGCTTTGGAGCGCCGCTGAGCCTCCGGCGTGACGCCTTCTGGCAAGGCTTCGGGATGCAGTGCGGCGGCTGGGGCCTCATCAACGGCGCGCTGGCCTGGTTCGGGAAACGCACGGCTCAGCGCAACGCCGCCGAGCCGCGCGCCCACACCCCAGAGCAACAAAACCAGGAACGCCGGCGTCTGGCCCATCTCCTATGGGTCAATGCCGCGCTGGATGTGCTCTACATCGCCGGTGGGCTGACCCTGGCCGGAACCCAGCGACACAAGAGTCGCTTTGGGCAGGGGAACGGGTGGGGCATCGCCGTTCAGGGCGCGGCGCTGCTCCTGTTCGACCTGGCGCACGCATTGCCGCTCACCGACCTGGGAGAGAACTAAGCCATGATCACCCCTATGCTGCATACCATTCTGCACCCCGAAGGGTACCACGGACATCAAGCCCGGCCCCCGTTCTTTGAAGGCTGGTACTACAAGCTGGTGGATAAAACTGAGCAACACCGCTACGCCATCATCCCCGGCGTCTCGCTCAACCCCGGCGGCGACGGCCCACACGCTTTCGTTCAGGTGTTGGACGGCGTCAGCGGGCGGACCGCCTATCACGTTTACCCGCTGACGGACTTCTGGGCCGCCGACAAGGGTTTCTACGTCCGCATCGGCCCCAACCACTTCACGGCGGCCAGCCTCAAGCTGGATTTGCCGGAAGACGCGTCGCTCGCCCTCAAGGGCGAAGTTGCCTTCTATGACATGGTTCCCTGGCCGGGCACGCCGCTCGCCCCGAACATCATGAGCTGGTACGCCTGGGTTCCCCGGATGGAATGTTATCACGGCGTCGTCAGCCTCGATCACGGCATCCACGGAACGCTCAATGTGAATGGGCAGTCGCTCACCTTCACCGAGGGGCGCGGCTACATCGAGAAGGACTGGGGCCAATCGTTCCCCGCCGCGTGGATATGGACGCAGACGAACCACTTCAAGACGCCCGGCGTCAGCCTCACCGCCTCAGTGGCCCACATTCCCTGGCTTGGCGGCGCTTTCCGGGGCTTCATCGTCGGCCTGCTGCGCGACGGGATTCTCTACCGTTTCGCCACCTACACCGGCGCCATCATCGAAAAGTTGGACATTGCGCCGGACCGTGTGATATGGACGCTGCGGGATCGGCTCTACCGCCTTCAACTCACGGCGCACCGGCAGCCCGGCGCCGACCTTCAAGGGCCTAGCCGCGCGGCTATGGATCGCCGCGTCCCGGAGACGCTGCAAGCCACGGTCAACGTCACCCTGACCACCCTTGCCGGCGACCGCGTCCTCTTTGCCGAAACCGGGCGCAACGCCGGATTAGAAATCGTGGGCGATCTTGCGACATTGACGACAGAATAATGCGCCGCAAGAAAGCACCCCTCCCTAATCCGTTCCATCCGGTGATAAATACTTATCCCCACGCAATGATCCAATGACAAATAGCACTTTGTAGGCACTCCAAAGTCGCCTACACTATAGCCAACATAGCGCAAGGCCCACCAACTGGTGGGTCTTGCCTTTATAACCACTCGGAGGATAAAAGACTCATGCCCCAGCATATACATTTTGTTGACCTGACCCTCCGTGACGGCCAGCAAAGCCTGGCCGCCACCCGAATGACCACCCCGCAAGCGTTGCGCGTGCTGAAGATGATGGAGGATACCGGTTTTGAAACCCTGGAACTGTGGGGCGGCGCCACATTGGATAGTTGTGTGCGCTTCCTCAATGAAGACCCCTGGGAGCGCCTGGACACCTTCCGCAAGACACTGGGCCAAACTACCCAAATTCGCGCGCTGCTGCGCGGTCAAAATCTATTCGCTTACCAGCCCTTCCCGGATGACTTGGTGATCGCCTTCACCCAGGAGGCCGTCCGTTCCGGCGTGGGGGTGATGCGCATCTTCGACGCCCTCAATGACCTGCGCAATCTCCAGATGACCTTGCTGGCGACCAAAGCCTACGGCGGCAAAGTGGAAGCCGCCATTTCGTACACCACCAGTCCGATTCACACCACGGACTACTTTGTCGAATTGGCGCTGACCCTCCAAAACTCCGGCGCCGACCGGCTCGCGGTCAAGGATATGGCCGGATTGCTCGCGCCCACGACCGCCATGGACCTGTTCCGCAAACTCCGCGAACGGATCACCATTCCCATCACTTTCCACAGCCACACCACGGCCGGCGTCGCTACCCTCAACGCCGTGATCGCCATGCAGACCGGGATTGATGCCATTGATACCGCCATCACGCCCTTTGCCGGAGGGACGTCCCATCCCCCCGTGGAGTTGCTCATCGCTTTTGCCGAGGCTATGGGGCTACAGCACGGGTTGGACAAACAACTGCTCCTTCAAATCCAGGCGCGGTTATTCGAGGTTTTAGCTGAATTGCGCGAGTTCGCCCCCAGCTATGGCACGCATCGCCCCGTGCATTTCAAGGATATAGACGAGAAGGTCATCAACGACATCGTCGCGCTGGTGAGCCGGGGGGATGAGGCCGCACTGGATACGGCCTTGCGCTTAACCCGTAGCATGATGGCGGAATTGGGCTACCCGGCCTTCGATCCGCAAATCTTCACCACCCAAATTCCCGGCGGTATGCTGACGAATCTACGCAATCAACTGCAACAGATGGGGAAGCTGGATTTGCTGGAACAAATCATGGTCGAAATTCCCACTGTGCGCGCCGATGTGGGGTACGTGCCAATGGTGACGCCGACCAGCCAGATTGTCGCCTCACAGGCCACTTTCAACGTGATATTGGGCCGCTATCAGATGATTTCCAACGAATTTAAGATGTTGCTGCGCGGTGAATTTGGCCGGCTCCCCGCGCTGCCCAACCCCGACGTGTTGCGGCAGGCGCTAATGAATGGAGAGGAACCCCTGCGCTACCGCCCGGCCTCCTATCTCTCCCCGGTCATGGAGGATACCTACGATCTGCCCTTCATCAAAACCCACCGCGATCTGCTGTTGCACTTGATGCTCAAGCAGCCGGCGGATGAATTCCTCAAGCGCAAGTATCAAGCGGCGAGTTAGGAGTAAGGAGTGGCGAGTGAGGAGTGAGGAGTAGCGGGTCAGGCGAAATACCTTGTCTCCTTTGTCACCCCCTCTCCCCCTCTCCTTGTCTCCCCCTCGCTCACTTCGGTGCACCAAAATCCGCGATGAAGTAGTAGCCACGACCATTGCCCGGCGCGACGGCCACGCCCACTTCCGTCAGCCAGGTGCTGAGGATCGTGCGACGGTGCGGGTCGTT
>Ga0116144_10004364_pt1 | contig 13449 bp, 12 predicted proteins | sample AD_UKC035_MetaG_FD_89746 | JGI IMG/M metagenome (GOLD analysis project Ga0116144, IMG submission 89746) | Active sludge microbial communities of municipal wastewater-treating anaerobic digesters from USA - AD_UKC035_MetaG | ecosystem: Engineered > Bioreactor > Anaerobic > Digestate | place: USA... | reverse complement strand
GTTGACACCATCCCTTACTTCGTCAACGGCGCCGGCGGCGGTGGTTTGTACGGGTTCGGATACACTGCCCCAGGCAGCGCCATGCGCTACAACGACGATTACGGCGCCATGCTGGTCATCGCCCGCGAGCACAGCCTCAGCTTCCAGTTCATCACCTGGGAAGGGTACGTGGTCGATTATTTTGAGCTGACTCGGTAAGACAACCCATTCTCGTGTATAATGCGCAATGTGGCATTTCGAATGTCACATTTATCGTATCATCTCAAAAATAAGGGGGGAAGCGGGGTGTTGTGGGCGTGCGCAGCACGCCCACAACACCCCGCACCCCGCTTTATTGAAATGATACCATTTATCTTTTTTGACGATCTCTCAGGAGGAGTTCTTATGCCAAAAAGAGCAGGTGGTGGCATGCGTCGCTCAAGCGGCGGTAGTCTACACCGCAGCAGCGGCGGCGGTGGCTTCAAAAGCAGTTCCCATAGCAGCAGCCGTCCGTCCGGCGGTGTTCGCAGAAGCGGCGGCTTATTCGGCGGCGGCAGTAAACCAAGCGGCGGCTTAAGAGGCACTGCCTCGCCCTCAATTGGCAAGGCGCCATCGGCTGCCGATTCGTCCTCGAGTTCTTCAGGGCAGCCCATGTCTGGAATGCGAAATGACCGCCGCAGCTACCGCCGCCCCAGCTTGTTTGGCGGCTGCGGCATTGGCACGATCCTGCTCGTCCTCGGGGTCATCTTATGCATCGGCCTGGCCTTTGCCGGCGTGTTGTATATGCTCAGCCAGAACAATTCCCCCGCCGCCAGCGGATCGAGCGCCCTGCCGGCAGCCGCCCCCGCCGCCGAGATCAGCGTGGCAGAAGCCTATCAGAAATACGAGGCCGGGGTTTTCTTGTTAGATGTGCGCGAGCCAGATGAATGGGCGCAAAATCACATCCCCAACACCACCCTCATTCCGCTGGGCGAGCTTGAATCGCGCTTGAGCGAGCTGCCCAAAGATCAAGAGATCGTGGTCGTCTGCCGTTCAGGCAACCGCAGCCAGCAAGGCCGCCAGATCTTACTGGATAATGGCTTCACCTCCGTCACCAGCATGGATGGCGGGCTGATCGATTGGTCGGCTGCGGGATATCCCCTGGAACCCGGCACCCCCTGATTAAAAGCCGGTTTTTCCCCCTTGACCGTTTGAGGGGCGGGTGATAAACTTGCAACGTTATCGCAACTATTCTAACGAAAGGAAATCGCACTGTATGGATAAGGTAAACGTCAACATCTGGCTGCGCAACATCGCTCTCTCTAGCGATGGTTTCGCATTTGCCTTATCGGAGTGCGCCTGCTGACCGTTAGGTTATACGCAATTATTAAACGGCCACGGAGCGCTCCACCCCCGTGGCCGTTTTTATTTTCTGCCTGCACCCTGGCCGGCCTCGGGAAACCCGTGGCCGGTTTGTTTTTTTATCAGAAAGAGAAGACTATGAACGCAATGCTTACCAATACCATCATCGACCAGACGTCCACACAAGCCATGGAATTGTTCAAGAAGGAGGCTGTTATGTCTGACGCCATCATCGTCAACCAGGCTTATAAAAAGTTCGGCAAACCTGCCAACCCGCTCTGGGAGCGGCTTGCACAGGTGCGTAACCACAAGGACAGCAGCAATGGTCACAAGCCCCCAGAGGCCCACAAGCCCACCGTGGCCGTTGACAGTGTCTCGTTCAGGGTTAAGCAGGGCGAAATCTTTGGGGTGCTCGGGCCCAATGGTTCGGGAAAATCCACCCTCATCCGCCTGATCGCCACCCTGCTGCTGCCCGACAGCGGCTCGATCGAGGTCTTTGGGTTTGACGTTGTGCGCCAGGCCATGCAGGTACAGCGCCTGATCAACCGCGTTTCGGTCGAAGCCAGTTTCTTCAAGAAGCTCTCGCCAATGGAGAATTTGCTTTACGGGGCGCGCCTATACGGGTTGGAAGGCAAGCAAACCCGCCGTCAGGTGGTCGAGATCCTGACCCGCCTGGGGCTGGAAAAGCGTTCCATTTATTCCCCGATGGAAGAGATGTCGCGCGGTATGCAGCAAAAAGTGGCTATCGCCCGGGCCTTGCTTTCACGCCCGCGCCTGCTGCTGTTGGATGAGCCCACCACCGGCCTTGACCCTCGCTCAAAGCACGAGGTGCAGGCTGTGGTGCGAGAGCTGAACGAACAACACGGCACCACCATCCTGCTCACCACCCACGACATGGTCGAAGCTGATGAGCTGTGCCATCGCATCGCCATTGTAGACAGCGGCAAAATCGTGGCGCTCGACACGCCCGCCGCATTAAAGACCCTCATCTCCCGCAATGGGCATGAGCCCACCCTGGAAGATGTGTTCTTGGAACTGACCGGCAAGAAGCTGGTCAAAGAAGAAGATGAAGGGTGATCGTCAAACCGGTTCGCAAAAGCGGAGAAAACATAATGGATATCACGCAGCAACTCTTTGAGGGACAACGACTACGCCTGGCGCCGATCGACCACGAGAAAGACCCCGAGATCGCGGCGCGCTGGACGTACGACCCGGCTTACCTGCGCAGCCTGGGATTGGGCGCCGCCCGCCCTCTCACTGCCGCACAGATCAAGAAGAAGTACGAAGCGTTGGAAAAGCAGATGGAAGAAAGCCGCGACCTGTTCCACTTTGCCCTGCGCACTCGTCCTACCGATGAGAGCCAGGAAAGCCGCCTCTTGGGCTTTGCCAGCGTTACCTGGATCGAATGGCCGCACGGCAATGGTTACTTGCAGATTGCCATCGGCGAGCGGCAGGATCGCGGCAAGGGCTATGGCAGCGAGGCACTGCGCCTCTTGCTGCGCTATGGCTTTGCCGAGCTGAACCTGTTCCGCCTCTCTGTCGTGATCGGCAGTGAGAACCAGGCGGCACTGCACCTGTTCCAGAAGTTTGGCTTCGTCGAAGAGGTGCGCCGCCGCAAGGCCCTGCTCAGGGATGGGCAGACCTACGATCTCGTACACCTGGGCCTGCTGAGCCAGGAGTGGATGGAAGGGCAAAGCCATGTATAACAACTTGTTTGAAGGTGAACTGGTTCGCTTGACTGCCGAAGAGCCTGAAGCAATGGCCAAGGCTTACTCGGCCTGGGCGGCGGCAGATTCAGAATACCAACGCATGCTGGATACCAGCGCCGCCAGCCTGTTCTCGGTGAAGAAATGGAAGGAATGGCTTGAAAAGGATCTCGAAAAAGATCCCTCCACCTTCTACGGCTTTTGCATCCGCACCCTGGCAGATGACCGCCTGATTGGTTTTGTGGGGCTAGACGGCAACGTCGTCCCACACGGAGAGGCCTTCGTGGGCATCGGCATCGGCGATCGCAAGGATTGGAGCCGCGGTTACGGCACCGATGCCATGCGCCTGGCCCTGCGCTATGCTTTTATGGAGCTGAACCTGCGCCGTGTTTCACTGAATGCCTTCGAGTACAACCCGCGCGGCCTGCGCTCTTACGAAAAAGCTGGTTTCCGCCACGAAGGGCGGCAGCGCCAGTACCTTAAGCGCGATGGCAAGCGTTGGGATCTCGTTTACATGGGTATCTTACGAGAAGAATGGATGGAGATGTATCAAAATGAGTACACTCGTACATGAATTCAGGGCAACTTATGCCTTTATGGAGCGCAATGCCAACCTGGTGAAGCGCTACTGGTCTTGGGAGCTGGTGTGGATGGTTTACTCCATCGCCAACAGCCTCTCGGTCAGCTTCATCGGCATGGGCATGGAAAAGATCAGTGGTGTTTCAGCAGTGGATGGGCGCTTCTTGGTGCTCTACCTGGTGATTGGCACCCTCGTCTGGCGCTACCTCTCCAGCATCTTCTACTGGATCACCGATGTGATCGGCATGGAGCGTTGGGAAGGCACCATTGAATACACGCTGATGGCCCCCATCCGACGCGTCACCCACATGGCCGGGCAAACGCTGTGGGCCGTGCTTTACAGCATGTTCTTCACCGCGATCATCCTGGTGGTCACCGTGTGGATGTTTGACATCGATATCAGCAACGCCAACTTGTGGGGCGGCACGGTGATGCTCTTGGCTGGCAGCCTGTCCTTCATTGGCGTCGGCGTGATGGGTTCTGTGTTGCCGCTGCTCTTCCCTGAGCGCGGCTCGCAGATGACACACGTGATCATTGCCGTGCTGCTGCTGGTCTCTGGCGTGTATTACCCGGTGGAAGTGCTGCCCGCCTTCTTGCAGAAGCTGGCTGTGGCCAGCCCCGCCACCTATGTCTTGACAGGCACGCGCCTGGCCTTGTTGGATGGCACCCCCACAAGGGAGCTTTGGCCGCACATCTGGCCGACCCTGCTGATGGGCCTGGTTGCCATCCCGCTCGGCTTGTGGATCTTTGGCCTGGCCGAGCGCTATGCCAAGCGCACCGGAAAACTGCACCGCAATGGGTAGTAAAGATCACCGGCTGTAATTCAGCCGTTAGAAATCGACACAACGATCAGTGAACCTGAGAAAGATAATGAAATGACCACATTTGTTGAACATCAAATATTGGCCCCCACCACCATCCCTGGGCTGGTGCTGCGCGGCTTTGAAGGCCCATCCGATTTTCCCAAGATGCTGGCCGTTATCAACAGCGCCAAGATCGTCGATGACGATCAGCGGTCAAAAACCGTAGAGGAGCTAGCCAACAGCTACGCCCACATGCACCACTGCAATCCCTTCACCGATATGTGCTTTGCCGAGCTGGATGGGGAGGTACTGGGCTACAGCCGTGTGCACTGGGAGGTTGATGAGACACCACAATTTCTTGGCTTCCACTTTGCCTTTGTAAAGGCCGAATGGCGGCAACGCGGCATTGGCAGCGCTTTGCTGGGCTTCAACGAACAGCGCCTGCGCCAGATCGCTGCCCAACTCAAGGCCAGTGGCGAGATTGCGGCTGACCTGCCCTGCATTGGTGATGTTTTCGCCACAGAGACTTACCACGACACCATCGCCCTGCTTGAGGCCAATGGCTACCAGGCTGTGCGTCACACCTTCGATATGGTGCGCCCCGACCTGGAGAACATTCCCGACCTGCCCCTGCCGCCCGGCCTGGAAGTGCGCCCGGTGCAACCCGAGCACCTGCGCCTGGTTTGGGAGGCCAGCAACGAGGCCTTCCGCGACCACTGGGGCTACATCCCCGATCCCTGGGAAGAATTCGAGAAGCTGCAAAGCTCGCCGAATTTCGACCCTAGCCTGTGGCGGGTGGCCTGGTGTGGTGATCAAATTGCGGGCATGGTGTTGAGCTTCATCGACAAAAGCCAGAACGAGGAATATCAGCGCAAACGCGGCTATACCGAAAACATCTGCGTCCGGCGACCCTGGCGCGGTGCCGGGTTGGCAAAGGCCCTGATTGCCCTCAGCCTGCAGGAGCTCAAAGCGCGCGGCATGACCGAGGCTGCCCTGGGCGTGGATGCCGAGAACATCTCTGGTGCTACCCACCTGTACGAGAAGATGGGCTACCGGGTGGTCAAGCACGGCACAATCTATCAAAAACCACTCTAAGAATCAAAAACGGGTGCGGCGTGCCGCACCCGTTTTTGATTCTGATGAACTTAGAAGGAGTTGAGCACCTTCATATAGTTAGCACGCTCAAAAGCAGCGGGTTCGGCAACCGTGCCCTGGCTCATGCTGCCGCGCATGCGTTCCACAGAGTGGTATTCGTGCGCTTCCATCCAGGTCTGCATATCAGCCAGGATCTTGGAAGCCGCTTCAGGGCCGCCTTTCAGCAAGGCCGAAGCGCTCATCACAGCGTTGGCGCCGGCCATGATGGCCTTGATGGCGTCTTCAGCGGTGTGCACGCCGGTGGTCAGTGCCAGGTCGGCCTTGACCTTGCCGTACAGCAAAGCCGTCCAGCGCAGGGGCAGGCGCAGCTCTTGTGAACTGCTCAACACCAGGCGGGGCGTCACTTCCAGTTCTTCCAGGTCTAAATCGGGCTGGTAGAAGCGGTTGAACAGCACCAGGCCATTTGCACCGGCATCCACCAGGCGGCGGGCAAAGTTGGGCAGCGCCGTGTAGAACGGGCTGAGCTTGACCGCCAGCGGGATCTGAACCTGTGAGCGGATATCAGCCACCAACTTAACGTGGGCATCTTCCAACTCGCAAGAAGTGATGTTTGCATCCACAGGCAAGAAGTAGATATTCAACTCCAGCGCGTCCGCGCCGGCATCTTGGATCTTCTTGGCATACTTGATCCAACCGCCCGTAGAGACACCGTTCAGGCTGCCGATCACCGGGATGTTCGCCGCCTGCTTGATCTTGCGCAGGGTTTCAACATAGGCATCGGGAGCCAGGGTGTACTTGCCCGCCTCTGGCAGGTAGCTGAGCGCTTCGGCAAATGACTCGGTGCCTTGGCTCAGGTAGTGATCCAGTTCCAGGCTTTCATGAATGATCTGCTCTTCGAAGAGCGAGTACATCACTACGGCTGACACACCCGCATCGGCCAGGCGTTTGACACTCTCTACTTTTTCAGAGAGCGGTGAGGCCGAAGCCACCAGCGGGTTCTTCAGTTTCAAACCGAGATAGGTCGTGCTCAGATCTGCCATCTTCTTTTCTCCTAGTCGTTACCGGTTTCACTGCCACCGTAGTGCATGGCAGCCATCTGCTTGTAGTATTCCCAACGCGATTTGACATCATCCTGGGCCTGCTTGAGCAGCATCTCGGCCCGGGCTTCATCGCTCTGCAGCAGCATGCGATAGCGGGTTTCGTTGTAAACATACTGATCGAGCGGGATGGAGGGTTCCTTCGAGTCAATCGTCAGCGGGTTCTTACCCTCAGCCATCAGGTTTGGGTTGTAGCGGTACAGCGGCCAGGCGCCCGATTGGACGGCCAGTTTCTGCTGTTCAAGCCCCTTGCGCATATCGATGCCGTGGGCGATGCAGTGGCTGTAGGCGATGATCAGAGATGGGCCATCGTAGGCCTCTGCTTCCAAGAAAGCGTTCAGGGTCTGCTGGTCGCTGGCACCCATCGCCACGCGCGCCACGTAGACGTAACCGTATGACATGGCGATCAAGCCGAGGTCCTTCTTCGAGATACCCTTGCCCTGGGCTGCGAACTTGGCCACCGCGCCGCGCGGGGTAGACTTGGACTGCTGGCCGCCCGTATTCGAGTACACTTCGGTATCCAGCACCAGCACGTTCACATTGCGGCCCGAGGCCAAAACGTGGTCAAGACCACCGTAACCAATATCATAGGCCCAGCCGTCGCCGCCCACGATCCAAACACTGCGGCGCAGCAGCATGTCCGCCAGGCTGATCACATCTTTGGCCAGGGGACCAGCCACACCTTGCAAGCGCTGCTTGAGCAAAGCCACGCGCTCGCGCTGTTCATTGATGCCCGTCTCGGTGCTCTGATCGGCATTCAACAGCGCAGTCACCAGGTCTTCGCCCACCACATTGGCTACCTGGGGCAATACCTCACGGATGTACTCGCTCTGCTTATCAACGGTCAGGCGCATGCCCAAGCCGAATTCGGCATTGTCTTCGAACAGCGAGTTCGACCAGGCCGGGCCGCGCCCGTCTTTATTGGCGGCCCACGGCGTAGTCGGCAGGTTGCCGCTATAGATTGAAGAGCAGCCAGTAGCATTTGCGATCAGAGCCCGGTCGCCAAAGAGCTGCGAGAGCAGTTTGACGTAAGGTGTTTCACCACAGCCAGAGCAAGCCAGAGAGAACTCGAACAAAGGCTGGAGCAGTTGAGCGTTCTTGAGCGTGCGCAGGCTGATCTGGGTGCGATCCACTTCTGGCAGGTCGAGGAAGAACTTCCAATTGGCGCTCTCAGGCTCGCGCAGCGGCAGTTGATCGGCCATGTTGATGGCTTTGCGGCCAACCTGGGTCTTATCTTTGGCGGGGCAAGCTTCTACGCACAGCGCACAACCGGTGCAGTCTTCAGGTGAGACCTGCAGAGCATAGCGCATGCTGGGCATTTCTTTCCACGAGGCCGGCTTGCTCTTGAAGGTGGGTGGCGCGCTCTCTAACAAAGCGGGGTCCACTACCTTGGCGCGGATGACGGCATGCGGGCAAACAAAGACGCATTTGCCGCACTGGATACACAGATCGGGCTCCCAAACCGGGATTTCGAGGGCAATGTTGCGCTTTTCCCATTGGGTAGTCGCCATGGGATAGGTGCCATCCACGGGCATGGCACTGACGGGTACACTATCGCCATCCAGGCCAATCATCCGGCCCAACACGTTCCGCACAAAGTCAGGAGCCTCGGCCGGAACAGGCGGGCGGATGGCAGTGGTGCTGGTGATCTTGCCGGGCACCTTCACCTCGTGCAGGTGGGCCAGGGTCTGATCTACGGCATCGTAGTTCTTCTGGATGACGGCTTCGCCGCGCTTGGCGTACGTCTTCTTAATACTCTTCTTGATCTCTTCAATGGCCTCATCGCGGGGCAAGATGCCCGAGATGGCGAAGAAACAGGTCTGCATAATGGTGTTGATGCGCCCGCCCATGCCGGTGGCTTTAGCCACTTCGTTGGCATCGATCACAAAGAAGCGCAGCTTCTTGTTGATAATGCCTTCTTGAGCTTCACGCGGCAGGTGATCCCAAACTTCTTCGGGGCCATACAGGCTGTTCAACAAGAAAGTTCCGCCAGACATGGCAAACTTCAACACATCGTAGCGTTCGAGGAAGCCAAACTGGTGGCAAGCCACGAACTGCGCCTGGCTGATCTGGTACGGGGCGCGGATGGGCTTGGGCCCAAAGCGCAAGTGCGAGATGGTGGTGCCGCCGGATTTCTTCGAGTCGTACACAAAGTAACCCTGGGCAAAGTTGTTGGTCTCTTCACCGATGATCTTGATCGAGTTCTTATTGGCGCCCACCGTGCCATCTGCACCCAAGCCCCAGAACACGCAGCGCACCGTCTCGGGCAGCTCAATGCTGAATTGAGGATCAAATTCCAGGCTGGTGTGGGTTACGTCGTCAATAATGCCGATGGTGAAGTGGTTCTTCGGCTGCGCTTTGCGCATTTCATCAAAGACGCCCTTGACCATGCCGGGGGTGAATTCTTTGGAAGACAGGCCATAGCGACCACCAATGACTTTGATGTTGTGGCGGCCGCTCTCAAACAAGGCGTTGACCACGTCCAGGTACAGCGGCTCTCCGCCGGCACCCGGTTCTTTGGTGCGGTCCAGCACTGCCACAAACTTGGTGGTGGCGGGCAGGGCCTTCAGCAGAGCTTCTTGATCAAAGGGCCGGTACAGGCGGGCCTTGACCACGCCCACTTTTTCGCCCTTTTGGGTCAAGAACTTGGCCGTCTCACCAGCGGTCTCGGCGCCCGAGCCCATCAGCAGGATCACACGCTCGGCGTCGGGAGCGCCTTCGTAATCGAACAGGTTGTAGTGCCGCCCCGTCAGCTCGGCGAACTTATCCATCGCCTTCTGGACAATGCCAGGGCAAGCCATGTAGAAAGTATTGACGGTCTCGCGGCCCTGGAAGTACACATCTGGGTTCTGGGCAGTGCCGCGGATCACCGGATGCTCAGGCGAGAGCCCGCGAGCGCGGTGCGCCTGGACCAGCTCATCGCTCACCATCGCCCGGATCTGCTCATCACTGAGCTGCTCGATCTTGCTGATCTCAGATGAAGTGCGGAAGCCATCAAAGAAGTGAATGAAGGGCACCCGGCTCTCCAGCGTGGCAGCCTGGGCAATCAGGGCAAAGTCATGCGCCTCTTGCACTGAGCAAGAAGCCAGCATTGCAAAGCCAGTCTGGCGGCAAGCCATCACATCTGAGTGATCACCAAAGATGGAGAGCGCCTGGGCTGCAATCGAACGGGCCGAAACATGGAACACCGTCGAGGTCAGTTCACCAGCGATCTTGTACATATTGGGGATCATCAACAGCAAACCCTGGGAGGCCGTGAAGGTTGTGCTCAGCGCACCAGCTTGCAGCGCACCATGCACGGCACCCGCGGCCCCGCCCTCAGATTGCATTTCAGCAACGAGCGGGACAGTGCCCCACAGGTTTGGGCGCTTCTTAGCCGACCACTCGTCGGCATATTCGCCCATTGAAGACGAGGGGGTGATCGGGTAAATGGCGATCACTTCACTTGTCTTGTGGGCAACGTAGGCGGTTGCCTCGTTACCATCTAGGTTGATCATCGTTTTGGTCATTTGATTACTCCATGTGTATTTTATGCGCAGGGTATGCGCCTGTGAACAAGAGGTCACCAATTTAGAAGTTTAGTACCTGTTGGACGAAACTAATAGTACTATTTGACACAAAAAAAGCTGAGTCCTGTCATAATATCAGGACTCTGTGGTATTGTCCAGCGCGTTCTACGCACCGAACCAGACCCCAACTTTTACGCGATGTGCTATACTTTATTTATGACCGAAGGCCGGCAGTTTTGGCAGACCTGGGTAGATTTGCTATCCCGGTGGGGGCTGAGTAATGCGGCGGCTGTGATCCTGGAAACAGCCGGGCCTTTGAACATTGTTGGCGCGCAGGTGGTGTACCTGGCCCAACCCTTATTCACTCCAGGCCTGGGGCGCGGCGCATCTGACGCCCTGGCCCGAGTCCTGGAAGATGCTGCTGAGAGGCAGGCGTTTATACACCTGTTACGGGAGACTGCTCACCTTGAACCTGGTGCTTGAAATCCTTGGTGATTTGCTGGGCCTGATCTTTGCCCTGTTTTGCCTGGGCATGATGATCATTTTTCTAGCCAGCGGGCGCAAACGCCCAATCCAAAGCATACGCGAGATCCCGGCCTTTAACCGCTTCCGGCATGAGGTTGGTCTGGCGGTTGAATCGGGTAAGCGCTTGCACATCTCACTTGGCCGCGGCCGCCTGGATGACCAACCCGGCGGAGCTGCCCTGGCAGGCATTACAATGATGGAACGCTGCGCCCGCGCCGCCTCCATCAGCGACCGCCCACCAGTGGTCAGCTCTGGCGACGGTGTGGTCAGCATCCTCAGCCAGGATACCCTGCGCGCCACGTATCACAACATCGGCGCAGACCGGCGTTACGACCCCACCAGCGGGCGGTTGGCTGGCGCTACCCCGCTCTCATACACTGCCGGCGCCATGTCCATCATCCACGACGAAGCTATATCCACCAATGTAATGGCCGGGCATTTCGGCGGCGAAGTGGGCCTGCTGACCGAAGCCGGAGACCGCTCTGGCAGCCTGACGGTTGCCGGCAGCGACAGCCTGCCAGCCCAGGCGGTGTTATACGCCGGGACTGAAGAGCCCCTGATCGGCGAAGAGCTGTATGCCGGGGGCGCTTACCTGGGCGCAGGGCCTTTGCACTTTGCCAGCTTGCGCATGCAAGACGTGTTGCGCTGGCTGCTGGCAGCGGTCATTGTTGGGGGCGCTTTGCTGCGCTTATTGGGAGTTCTTCCTAAATGAAGACGATCCTTTCTGCGGCCAACGCCGTGATTGCCATTGCTTCTGGGCTGCTGGTGCTGCTGGGGTATTTTTTACCCAACATCTTCGGCGGCCTGCGCGACCAGATGCTGCTGTGGGCCATCTTCCTGGCAGCCTTTGCCTTGCTGGTAGGGGTCTTTAACCTGGCCGGGACGCATCTCAAGAAGGTCACCACCCGCCAACGCGGTGCTGGTTACAGCATTGTCTTATTGATCTCCATGCTGCTCACCCTGGCCCTGGTTGGCATTGACCTGGCGGGCGGCGAGAATGGCCCAGCCGGTTTTTGGTCGCTGTGGCTGTTTAAAAACATCCAAATGCCCATTGAGATCAGCCTGATCGCTGTTTTGGCAATTGTGCTGGTCATTATGGCGGCCCGGCTGCTTGGGCGCCGCCCTAACACATTCTCCATCATCTTCTTGCTGACCGTGGTGATCGTTTTGCTCGGCTCAGTGCCGCTCTATCACTTTGGCAGCTCTGCACCGCTGACCACCTTGCGCGGCCTGGCAGTCAACCTGCTGGCTGTAGGCGGGATGCGCGGCCTGCTGTTGGGCGTAGCACTCGGCACCATTGCCACCGGTCTGCGTGTTCTGATGGGCGCCGATCGCCCTTATGGGGGCTAAAACATGGCTGACTTGATCTGTCCCGCATGTGGTAAGCCCAATCCTGATGGCAGCTCGGTCTGCCAGTTCTGTGAGAAGCCGTTGGGCGCAGAAGAGATCTCTGGCTTTGGCCCGGCAGGCGAATCGATGGAAGACCTGTTCGGCGACGAGAAAGGTTTACCCGATTGGGTGACCCAGCTAGAAGAGGAAAGCGGCATCACGGTTGGCTCAGCCGCCGCTTCATCTATTCCCACACCCGCGCAAGGCGAGGCCGAGCCTGCCGACCTACCAGACTGGTTGAGCAGCCTGGCCCCCTCACAAGACGAATCCCCTGCCAGGAAGCCCGCCCAGGCATCTGCCGACCTGCCTGACTGGCTCAACAGCCTGGGTGCGGCTCCCGCCGAAGAAGCCCCCGCTGCCCCAACTGAAGAACCTGCCCTCCCGGCAGAAGACCTGCCCGATTGGTTGGGTGGTATGGTCGGAGAACCTTCATCCATCGGGGAGACTCCTGCTGTAGAAGCCCTCGCGGGTGGAGAAGTTCCCGCCGCCCCGGCTGAAGAGCCCGCCCTCCCAGTTGAAGATCTGCCCGATTGGCTGGGCGGCCTGGGTGCCGCCACTACTGAAGAGGCCCTTGCCGCCCCGGCCGAAGAACCTGCTTTACCCGCAAAAGACCTGCCCGATTGGTTGGGTGGTATGGTCGGAGAACCTTCCTCCGTTGGGGAGACTCCTGCCGCTCCAACTGAAGAGCCCACCCTCCCGGCAGAAGACCTGCCCGATTGGCTGGGTGGCCTGGGTGCCGCCCCTGCCCAAGAGGTCCTTGCCGCCCCGGCTGAAGAGCCCGCCCGCCCGGCAGAAGACCTGCCCGATTGGCTGGGCGGCCTGGGTGCCGCCCCTGCCCAAGAGGTCCTTGCCGCCCCGGCCGAAGGACCTGCTTTACCCGCAGAAGACCTGCCCGATTGGTTGGGTGGCATGTTAGAGGAGTCTCCTACCGCAGAAGCCCCTGCCGCTCCAACTGAAGAGCCCGCCCTCCCGGCGGAAGACCTGCCCGATTGGCTGGGTGGTATGGTCGGAGAACCTTCCTCCGTCGGGGAGACTCCTGCTGTAGAGGCCCTCGCGGGTGGAGAAGTTCCCGCCGCCCCGGCTGAAGAATCCGCCCTCCCGGCAGAAGACCTGCCCGACTGGCTGGGTGGCCTGGGTGCCGCTCCTGTCAAAGAAGCCCCTGCCGCTGCCAGTGAAGACGACTGGTTCGCCAGCCTCTCTGAAAAAGCCTCCCTTCCCGAAGAACCTGCTGCCCCAGCAGAAGACCTGCCCGATTGGCTGGGCGGCCTGGGCGCTGCCCCTGCTGAAGGCGCCATCACCGGTGACGAAGCCCCCGCTGCCCCAACGGAAGAGCCTGCCCAACCGGCTCAGGATATGCCCGATTGGCTTACCGGCCTGGGCGCTGGCCTGAGCGCTGCGTTTGCCGCCGACTCGGCCGGGCAAGAAG
>Ga0116144_10004362_pt1 | contig 13452 bp, 10 predicted proteins | sample AD_UKC035_MetaG_FD_89746 | JGI IMG/M metagenome (GOLD analysis project Ga0116144, IMG submission 89746) | Active sludge microbial communities of municipal wastewater-treating anaerobic digesters from USA - AD_UKC035_MetaG | ecosystem: Engineered > Bioreactor > Anaerobic > Digestate | place: USA... | reverse complement strand
GAGGATAAGGTAAAGGCATATATAAACGTTAAGAAGTTTAATGATCCCGATTATGTGAGCAATAATTTCATCATTCTGTGTACAAAGAAAGGGATTATCAAGAAAACTTCCCTTGAGGCGTACAGTCGCCCTCGTCAGAACGGCGTCATTGCCATAACCATCAAAGAGGGCGACCAGCTACTCGAGGCCTGCTTAACAGACGGTCAAAGCCATTTGTTATTAGCAACCAAGGGGGGAAAGGCCATCCGTTTTTCCGAGCAGCTTGTGCGACCCATCGGCCGAACCGGCAGTGGTGTTAGAGGAATATCCATTGGCAAGGGTGATGAAGTGATTGGCATGGTTTGTGTCAATAAGGATGAAGAAACAGAGATTCTTGTAGTTTCAGAGAATGGATTTGGTAAACGTTCTGCTTTTGATGATTACCCGGTGACCAATAGGGGAGGGAAAGGGGTGAAAACCATTAATATTACCGAAAAGACTGGTAAACTCATTGCCGTAAAGGGAGTTAATGACAATGATGATCTAATGATTATTAACCGAAGCGGTATTACCATAAGGCTTTCCGTTTCGCAGATCAGGTTGTCCGCAAGGGCCACGCAGGGTGTTAAACTGATTAGCCTGAGAAGTGGTGATTCTATTGCGTCAGTGGATAAGGTTGAAACGAATGGAGAAATCGATGAAAGCCAAAATACAGAAAACATGTTAAGCAACGAATCAGCTGAATAATTGTAACCAATAAAATAGTTAACCAATTGTTAAACAAATAATTAACGTAATGAAAAGGATTTTGATAATGCTGTTCGCTGTTGTTTTATCAATGACAGCAATTGCACAAACTTCAACCCAGATTAATTTTGGAAATCTCGAAAAGAAGATTGCCAAAAGCAACCAGAACATTGAAAACCCAAAATCGAACACCAAGTACCAAACCTGGCAGTCGAGGGGTGAGCTTATGCTCGAGGTTTACAATGCCATGACCTTAAACGCTTACGCTGGTCAAACCATGCAAGAGTTTAACCTGGTAATCGGCAGGCCGAAGCAACAAATTGAAGAGGAGCAAGATGGAGTTCCCGTTACTAAGCTGGTAATGGATAGGGTAACATTTACCTTTGTTGAAGGCATGCTGCAATCGTGGGAGTACACAAACCCGTTATTCAAAAACCCTCTGGACGAGTCTTTCAATAGTTTTCTTAAGGCCATTGAATTGAATCAGAAGGGAAAAGGGAAGGAAAAAATGGCAGAAGATATGCAAATGCTCAAAAAGTTAGTTATTACTGAAGGGTCAAACAGCTACAGTAATAAAGACTATGACAACTCCTTCAAGCTGTTCTCCAAAGCCATTGAAATTGGTTTAAATCCCTTGGTGGGAAGTGTTGACACAGTGCTATTTTTCTATGCAGGGTTGTCTGCTCAGCTGGATAATAAGCTCGATAATGCCATTGAGTATTATCAAAAGTCTATTGATTATGGCTACTACGCTGCCGGAAACGTTTTTTACTATATCTACGATGCATATAAAACCCTTGATCGGGCAGGTGATGGGTTGAAATACTTACAGGATGGTTTTTTGAAAGAGCCTAGCAATCAGAATATTCTATATTCATTGATAGATTATTACATTGCAAAAGATGATGATCCCGGTATTGTTATCGAGTATTTGAACAAGGCTAAAGAGGCCGAGCCCGACAACTATGTGCTGTACTTTGCTGAAGGAACTATATATGACAGGCTCAACAATTTTGAAGCGTCGGAAAAAGCCTATTTAAAAGCAATTGAGCTAAAGTCAGACTACTTTGATGCAGTATTCAACCTGGGGGCATTATATTTTAATCAGGGGGTAAAATTTGCCGAAGAGGCAACTAAAATCCCTCCCAAGGAGGATCGGGACGGTTCAAAGTATGATGCTAAAATGAAACTTGCAGATCAGGAGTTCAAAAAAAGTATTCCCATAATGGAACGTGCATTGGAGATAAATCCCAATAGCAAAGATACCATTGAGACGTTAAAAAATCTCTATTTTAGGTTTAGGAGCGAAGGAGCAGAAATGCAGAAAAAATATGATGATATAAGCCGTCAGTGGGAGGATATTCGATAATTTACAAATATTATTTACTGATGAATAGGGGCTACCATTTATTGGTAGCCTTTTTTAATTTTAAAAGGTACTATACACAAAACATCTATTTAACATAATATTAATTATATGACATTTATTTTAAATTTTTCTTTACGGTATAATTATGGGCTTAACTCCTCTACAAGTCGCTTAATGAGCATGAAAGATTGAAAAATTATTTACTGTTGTAAATTATATTCATTCTAATTTGCTTAAAATTTTTGGAGATATCTTTTTAAATGTTTCCAAATTGTATTTTTATGTATTATTGCAAAAAATTTTGAGGTTTTATGGAAAAGAAAAAATTAGTTGTTAGTTATAAAAATTTAACCCCCGAATTAATCAGGTTGCTGAAACTAAAGTATCCTTACGGCTACCACAATCATGTAATTAAGGTTACCAAACCCAATAACGATTTTTTTCACGCCATTACCCTTGATACAGATGATGCCAGCTATCTGGTTAAGGTGAACGTTAAAATTGACACTAAGCCTAAGGATGAGGATGAAGAAAAGGGATTTTTCAGCGACTCGGATGATATTGGAACTGAGGAAGATACTTTCCCTGAAGAAGAGGAAGAAGAAGAACCTGCAGATGAGTACGATGACTAATCAGCATCGGATTGTGCAAATTCCAGCATAGGTTTCCCTTTCCTAAAGCCAATAACCCGGCACGCAATGCCGGGCTTCTTTTTATACTTATTGTAAGTGGCTTTATCAACTTGTACACCGCACTTTTTCCCCGTTAAATCCATAACAACCAGGGTGTAATCATCCCCATGTTGTTCATACAACCTCACATTGTCTTCTACGATTTCGAAATTATACACCCCTCCCTTTTTATAGAAAGGATTAATGGGCTCGACCTTTATAAGGCCCCTGCGGGTCTCTCCGATAATGGTACATTCAATAACTTCACCCGTCTTGAATCCATACCGGTTGAAATGCTTTTCTTTTAATTCAGCCCGTAATCCCGAATGTTCGGCAAGGGAGTAAACAACTTCATCATTATCGTCTCTGCCCATTCCCAGCACAGTAAAAAATAGGTTTTTGCCAATGATTGGTGACAAGTCGCTGGGAATCTGTTTAAAAGCTGTATCAATGGCTATGGGAATGCCCTTTTTAATGCTGGTAACCCTTAGTAAAACCTTACGGCTATTGTTTGGATTGACCATTTCGGAGACCAAAACCCTGATTTGATTGTGAAAACAATCGGCAACGGTAAGTGTAAAGTGACTATCGTTGGGGCTTTCTCTGCGACAATCTACCACTGCAAATTCATACTCGTTCCCTACTTTGTAAACGGGATGTTCAGGCTCAAGGTAAACTTTCCCCGTACAGCTAACCTTATCCACCCTGCAGCGTATCGATTGTCCAATCTTAATTCCATAATTTTTGTACACCTGGGCAGAAAGCAAGATTCTGCGGCCCGACTCGTGGCGAAGTACAAAATAATCGCCCTCATCAGGAAGGTTGGCAAATTTAATCACTCTGAATAGATGTGTTTCACCCTCAGTAAGTTTCATTCTCTCCCCTACCCTTGATTCATCAGTATTTTTTTACAAATCCTTTTGGCCAATCCTGGACCCTCATATATAAATCCCGTGTATAGCTGCACCAAACTGGCACCCGCATTAATCTTTTCCAGCGCATCCTCTGGGCTCATTATACCGCCACTACCGATTATAGGCATGGAGCCGTTGGTTTGTTGATGGATCAGCCTGATAATCTCAGTAGAACGTTCTCTCAACGGAAACCCGCTCAAACCACCATTGCCAATGGCATTCACCTTTAGGTTGTCCGTAACCAAGCACTCCCTTGAGGTAGTGGTATTGGTTGCCACAAAGCCATCCAATCCGGCTCTACGGGCGGTTTCAACAGACTCTGCCAGCTGAAGATTTGTCAAATCGGGGGATACTTTCAGCAGGATGGGTTTGTAACTTTCCTCCTTACTCCTTAAAGAGGTCAATTCATGAAGGATTTCCCCGAGTTTTTCTTTATCCTGCAACTCTTTCAGGTCGGTAATATTCGGACAGCTAACGTTCACTACAAAATAGTCAACCACTTGATATAATTCTTTAAAACACATAATGTAATCATCTATGGCCAAGTGATTTGGTGTAGCAGTATTCTTGCCAATATTGCCTCCGATGATAACATTCCCCCTGCTCCTTTTAAGCATCCCTTTGACATAAAGCACACCCTTATTGTTAAAGCCCATTCGGTTGATAAGCGCCGAATCTTTTTTCAACCTGAATGAGCGGGGTTTTGGATTGCCGGGCTGTGGTTTAGGGGTAACCGTGCCTATTTCAATGAAGGAAAAACCAAAAGCCGAGAGGTTCTTATACGATTCGGCGTTTTTATCGAAGCCTGCAGCTAAACCAATGGGGTTTGAAAAGCGAATGCCAAATACTTGTCGTTCCAACAAGCTACTCCTGCAAGTAAAGGCGTGCTGAACGAGGCTGCGTATACCCGGGATTAAGAAGCCTGTTTTAATGGCTTTAACAACAAGATAATGAACTACCTCAGGGGAGAAAAGGAATAGTATGGGTCGAATAATTGTTTTATACATGAATGCCAAATAATAGTTTATGCAAAACTATTAATACCTTTTTAAATACCAGCACTATTCCGGGCGATATTCAGCAAAAGTGCTGTCGTTGAAGAAGAAAACGATTTTCTCTACCTCCTTTTTCTTACCCAACTCTTCATTTTTTTCTTCCTTAAAGGGCAAGTTTTCCATAGTGAAGGAATCGTCATTGACTTTGGGATTGGGAGGGAAAAGAGTGTGCTCTTCAGGTTTTGATGGTATATCAGGATATTCCCTATTCATATTGCCAATACCGAAGATAAACCAATCGGGACTAATATTGGGAAATTTGCTCAGGATACTATGAATAACATCAAAAGAGGGTTTATTACGTCCTGAGAGGAAATGGGAAATAGAACTCCTTTGCACGCCAATCATCTCAGCAAACTTAGCATAACTAAGTTTTTCTGTTTCTACTATTATTTGCAATCTCTCTCTCATAGCAATTTACAAATGTAAATAACATTTTTAAAAAACACAAAACAATGTATGTAACATATGTAAACCTATTAAGTACAAAAGTAAACATAAAGAGTAATGGCCTTGTAATATTTCTTTTAGCCCATGGTTTTTCGCTAAACGTGTCAATTTTTTTAAAGAAATTTTAGCTTTACAAAGCATGTTTATAGCCTATTTTCGATTAGTTGGCCTTTTGTCATATAATTTATGTAAATTGAATCTCTGTATCCCGATTACTGCCTAATACTCCCCTTTTATAAATGTCTTAAGATAAGTTTCACATTTCAAAAAAGCAATGATTATACTGAAATTAAGTGGTTAATACGATTTTTTTATGGGTTTTGAATTCGCTTTGTGAAAACACGTAAAGAAAAACCGGCGAAATAAACAAAAACTTAGCATCGAATCTCGAATAAATTGAAAAGTTTACACAAATAAACAACGTTTTGGAATTAAAACTTACTCGTTATGGCAACTTAAAGCAAGTTAGTTTTGCCGTTGCCAGCAATCATATTCAATTAAAATTAACGATAAAGTATATAAATATTTGGAAATCAATAGCATAAACTTAATAAATGGTAATAGAACAGGGTTTAAACCGAAGCATATAAATAATATATTAAAGTGTAGATACAAATAATATATATAATATACTGATAATAAATATTATATATTTTTATTAGTGGACAATATGATATATCAAATACGTGATTATTTTGTTGTTTACTTTTGTAAATTATTAGGTGAAAAGTATTCTGCGTTATTTATTTTATGGAATAAATTAGAGCACTATGATTAATTTAAAGTATAGTAGATAGGCAATAAATTGTTGTGTTACATATGTAAACAGAAATAAAAAATGGCTATTTAAAATCAGCAGGTCTGTAAGCCGGATTCTGTACTTTGGCGCACCAAAATTTCTACCATTTATCTAGGCTAACCGTTACCGGTAAGCTCAATCGACCTACCCCTCGCAATTTTCACGAAGGTGAAATCAAAGCGAGCAGCTTTGTAACCGTAAATAACGGTAATTGCGATATACATGGCCTTTCATCCCATTAGGCGTACGGCCTCTATTGTTGCCAACAGAGCCGGTGGGCTCTTACCCCACCTTTTCACCCTTGCCCTACTCTGCAGTAGTGGCGGTTGTTTTCTGTTACGTTACTATGCCCTTGCGGGCATCTTCCCGTTAGGAAGAATGGTGCTCTATGATGCCCGGACTTTCCTCTCCACCCTCAGGGGTGCAGCGGTAGAACGACCTGCTGATATAGAAAGAACTATGCAGTGAATGCAAACTGATATGATGCTACAAAAATAGAGCAAAAACCGTTGAAAGTCAATTTAAAATCATTTTAAAAAAACCAGTGTTGCGCCAAACCCGTATTCTCTGAAGGATGCATCCTGGTATCGTAGTTTTGGGTATTCCCTTTTAAGCTTATCTATAATCTCATTTTTTAGCTTACCATTCCCCTTGCCGTGTATAAACACCATTTTACGGGTAGTTCTACTTTTAAGCCCTTGATCAAGTGAGGAGGTAAAATGGGCCAACTGAAGTTCCAGTATCTCCCCTGACTGCATGGCAGAGTAGTTATCGACCAACTCCTGTATGTGCAGATCTACCTCGATGAGTTCCGGCTCAGCCTTACGCGGTTTGGGACCCGTGACTCTCTCCTTCTCCCTAATGGATTCTTCAACTGCTTTGTCAGTTAGCGTGCTGAGTATAAGCTCTTTTTTTGAGTCGGCTATAGGAATAATCAAAGCTTTTTCCTCAAAAAAATCATTTTCAACAAGGCCTGTCTGGGTCATAAGTCTCTCTGTGTCTATGCAAAGGTCAACATTCAATGGCCTATGAAGGGTAAAAGGAATGTTTTTAAAGAGTATTAGCTGGATATTCAGGGCAATATCCCTTTTCAATTCGCTGCAAACGAATGGGCCAACATACTCTTTTGTGTCTGCCGGTAAAAAACCTGCCTTTACGGGCGAAATCTCACCTGTTTTCCAAAGAGATATGGTGTAAAACGCTCTATACGGGCTATCGTTTACAATGTATATCTCGTGTTCCGTTTCGCTGTTACCATGCCGTTCAGAAGGGATAAGGCCCAGAAAAAAACCAATTAATTCCCCCTCAGGGTCTGGATTACCCCTGTCGTACTCGGCAAAATCGATCCCTTCGGTTAACCAATCGATTTCATTGGACATTTTACTATCTTGCTCTTTTACAATTGTATGCTCTGTGTTATTTTCACTTTTACTTGAATCAACGAAAAAACTTTTCCCTCTTTCTGCCGGTTGGTACTTATCCTTTGCAATGGATCGATCATAATCGGGATAAACAAGGATAATTTCTGATTTCAAAACAGGAATTTCAAACCCATCCTGGTTCATCACGGCAACAGTTAATCCATCGATGATTCGGGTGATGGTTCCTCCTCCCACATCGTTGATAAAACGTACCCTATCTCCTACCTTATAACCCATTTAATATACAGATATAAAGTTTAATATATACAATACTTGAACAAATAGTTTACGTATGGTTTGTTTTCAATATCGATGCAACAAAATTAGCTATTTTTGCAGGTCAAATTTATTTTTTCATTGTGAATATTATCCCCCATATCAGCATAGCCGATTACGATTACCCTCTGGAGCAAAGTCGTATAGCCCAATATCCTTTGCCTGACAGGGATATGTCGAAACTGCTTGTCTATCAGAACGGGAAAATCGGCCATTGCGCTTTCAGCCATTTACCATCGCTTCTCAATTCTAAAGACCTATTGATAGTTAACAATAGTAAGGTTGTAAAGGCCAGAATGATTTTTAAAAAGGCCACCGGAGCATCCATTGAGGTTTTAATTATTGAACCCATAACCCCGTCCGATTATGCCCTCGCATTTGCATCGCACAGTTCCTGCATGTGGAAATGTATTGTGGGGAATCTGAAAAGGTGGAAAGATGGGGAGCTTACTATGTTTATAGAATCTCTTAACCTACAGCTGAAAGCAATTAAAAAAGAGGAGATAAGTGATGGCGTTGCGGTTGAGTTTAGCTGGGATAACAGCAGTATCAGCTTTGCTGAAATTATTGAGGGGTGCGGCCATGTGCCAATACCTCCCTATTTGAATCGTGCATCGGATGAAAGTGACAGCCATAACTACCAAACCGTTTATTCTCTCCCTGAAGGATCGGTGGCTGCTCCCACCGCCGGGTTTCATTTTACTCGTGAGTTGCTTAATCAAATTACCAACAATGGTATTGGCATAGAGCAAATTACACTGCATGTGGGTGCAGGAACCTTTAAGCCCGTAAAAGCCGAAACCATTTCTGAGCACGAAATGCACACCGAGCATTTTTATGTTAGCAAAGAACTTTTGCAAAGAATTAAAGGATATCAGGGGAACATCGTTGCGGTGGGGACCACAACCCTGAGGACGCTTGAGAGTTTATACTGGCTTGGAGTAAAGCTTTATCTGGGTTACTTGCCCGAAGGGGCAATGCCCTCCCTGGGGCAATGGGAGGCCTATGGACTTCCCGATGCCATTACCTTGGGGCAATCGCTTGAAATGTTGGAACAGTGGCTTACAGATCACAGTACGAGCACAATTGAAGCCATTACTCAACTCTGTATTGTTCCCGGGTATCGGTTTAAAACAGTTGACACGTTGATTACCAACTACCATCAACCCCGCAGTACGCTCTTGCTTTTGGTTGCGGCATTCATTGGCAACGATTGGAAAAGGGTTTATGATTATGCCATGAGGCATGATTTCCGATTTTTAAGCTATGGTGATAGTTCCATCCTGTTTAGAGAAGGATTAGATAAGAGATTCTAAATAGTAGATAATCATTATTTAACAACATTTGAATAAAGGGCTTTGAGAAATAAAATAGCTAATACCGGATTTCTGCCAACCTCAAAAAAAGAGATGGAGGCCTTGGGATGGGAACAGGCTGACATTATACTGTTTACTGGCGATGCCTATGTAGATCACCCCTCTTTCGGGGCGGGGGTGATTGGCCGGGTGCTCGAAAATGCGGGCTATAGGGTGGCCATTGTTCCCCAGCCCAATTGGCGCGACGACCTTCGCGACTTCAAAAAACTGGGCGAGCCCAGGCTATTCTTTGCTGTGACTTCGGGCTGTATGGACTCCATGGTAAATCACTACACTGCCAATAAGCGTTTGCGGAGCGATGATGCATACACTGCCGGCGGTGTGGCCGGGAATAGGCCCGACTATGCTGTGAGGGTTTACTCTCAAATTATTAAGAAGTTGTTTCCCCATAAGCCCTTGGTTATTGGCGGCATTGAGGCATCGATGAGGCGTTTGACACACTACGACTACTGGTCTGATAGCCTATTTCCCAGTATTCTTATCCATAGTGGTGCCGATATGCTGGTGTATGGCATGGGTGAAAAATCGGTAGTGGCCATAGCCAAATCGCTGGGTGAAGGTAGGGCCATATCGGAGATAACTGATATTCCACAAACAGGATACCTTGTCAACAGGAATAATCTTATTGTTGATAATGAATCCATTATGCTTAATGGATTCGATGAATGCTTGAAGGATGCGAAAAAGTTTAACGAAAATTTTAAATGCATTGAGGAAGAATCAAACAGACTTAAAGCCAAGCGTATCGTTGAGCCGAATGGTGATAAGATGGTGGTAATCAATTCCCTATATCCCCCTGCCACCACCAGCGAGTTGGATTCGTGGTACGATCTTCCCTACATGAGATCTCCTCATCCCCGTTACAAGAACAAGCTTATACCGGCGTGGGAAATGATAAAATTTTCCATTAACATCCACAGGGGATGTTTTGGAGGGTGCAGTTTCTGCACCATCTCTGCCCATCAGGGGAAGTTTGTATCCAGCCGATCGGAAAAATCCATAGTCAAAGAGATAGAGGCGGTGATATCCATGCCGGATTTTAAAGGGCATTTAACGGACTTAGGCGGCCCCACTGCCAATATGTATAGAATGCAAGGCATTGATTTGGGGATATGCCAACAATGCAAACGACCATCATGTATTTTCCCCAAAATATGTGGCAATCTGAATCGAAGCCATGAACCCTTGCTGCACCTTTACAGGAAAGTACGTAACATGAGGGGAATTAAGAAAATGACCATTGGCAGCGGTATCCGTTACGATCTGTTCGATGACCAAAGCGACAGCGTCAATAGGCTTTATGCCGAAGAGCTTATTCGCTTCCACGTATCGGGAAGGCTTAAAGTGGCCCCCGAACACTCCGAAGAAGAAGTGCTTAAAGCCATGCGTAAGCCATCGTTCCGGCTTTTTCAGGCATTTAAAGATAAATTTGATGCCATTAATGGTAAATATTCTTTAAACCAACAACTTATCCCCTATTTCATTTCCAGTCATCCCGCATGTACGGATGATCACATGAGGAGATTAGTAAATAAATTCAGGCGTATGAAGTTTAAACCTGAGCAAGTTCAGGACTTTACCCCAACGCCAATGACGCTTTCAACGGCTATGTTCTATACCGGTTACGATCCCTATACCGGAACAAAAATGCATGTTGCACGAAGTAAGGAGGACAAATTAAGGCAAAAGAGTTTTTTCTTTCGATAGCCAAATGTTCAACAATCAGCTTTTCAACTCTGACACATTCTTTTGAATATCTTTATATTCTTAGAACCAACAAGTTAACTTAGTGTTAGTGTTTTTATTTAAACGGCTTAAAGCATATAAAATATCGGGACGATTTACTATCTTTACCCTGAAAGTTGATGTTGTACTTTTCGAACTTTATTTGGGTTGATTCAATTTATTAAACAGAACATCATTAAAACGTACTGCTATGGCTTTCTTTGAATGGAAAAAGGAATATGAAACCGGAGTAAAAGGCGTTGACAACGATCACCGGTTTCTGGTAAGTCTAATTGAAGAAATGTCCGTTGCTCTATCGCAAGGCGTTGCCCAGGATTTACTGCACAAAACGGTATATAAGCTGGCTGATTATGCACGTTTTCATTTTAAGCGTGAAGAGAATTATATGCAAATGATTGATTATTCTGAGCAGTTTAAGCATGAGATAGAGCACCGTGCGTTTACAAAAAGGGTTGAAGAGTTCGTGGCTAAACTCGATTCCGGCGAGGGCAACCTAACTCATGAAGTTTTAGTATTCCTCCGCGATTGGCTTATTAACCATATCCAAAAAACGGATAAACAGCTGGGTATTGAACTCGTAAAACATGGGTTAAAAGATGAATAAAAACAAATTATTTTCCCGAAAGGACAAGAAGCAACTGGCAATGCTTGGAATACCCTGCGAAGTTGCCCTTGGTCAGGTTGAAATTTTTAGAAAGGGGTTCCCTTACCTCGATATCACAAAACCGGCTACCGTAGGCCAGGGTATTATTCGCTTGGAGAGCCATGAATTGGATAAGTTTATTGGTGATTTTGATGGATATAAAGGAAAACTAACCAAATTTGTCCCTGCATCGGGGGCAGCAACAAGGATGTTTAAACATCTTTTCGAGTTCATCGATGATTACCCCAAGAAGAAAGAAGCATGCTTTAACGATAAGGGATTTAACTCCATCCACTATTTTTTTGAGCATATTACCAAATTTGCATTTTTCTACGATTTAGAGAAAGAACTTCAGAAATCTGGTGTCAGCGTTGAGAAGTTGGTTGATGAAAAAAAATATGACCTCGTACTTAAAGTATTACTTCAACCCTATTCCATAGATTACGGGAATCTCCCCAAGGGTTTGATAAAATTTCATTCATATCCCGAAGGGGCAAGAACCGCCTTTGAGGAACATTTAGTAGAAGGCGCACAGTATGCGCGCATGCCCAACAACGATGTTTATATCCATCTTACCGTATCGCCAGAGCATAAAAGTGGTTTTATTAAATTGGCCAAGGAGGTAAAGGCTGAATTAGAGAAAACCTATGGAGTTAACTTTTATATTGAATACTCCGAACAAAAACGCTCCACCGATACTATTGCCGTTGATATCAATAATGAGCCTTTCAGAAATAGCGATGGATCCATTGTTTTCAGGCCTGGTGGACACGGTGCTTTGATCGAAAACCTTAACGATATCAATGCCGACATTGTGTTTATTAAAAACATCGACAATGTGGTGCCCGACAGGTTAAAACCTCAAACCAAAACCTATAAAAAAGCCCTGGCAGGATTGCTAATCAAATACCAGAGCATGGTTTTTGAATACTTGCAACTTCTTGAAAATGGCAAAAACATTTCCCTCGATTTTTTACACAAAGTGTTGACCTTCACTATTGAAGATCTATGCATAGTACCTCCAATCCACCTTGACAGGGATAATCCCGATGAGCTTCTCTCCTATCTCATCGGAAGGCTCAATCGTCCCATCAGGGTTTGCGGCATGGTGAAAAACGAGGGAGAGCCCGGGGGTGGCCCATTCTGGGCCAAAAATTCTGATGGAACAACATCGCTTCAAATTGTGGAATCATCGCAAATAGATTTAAAAGATCCGCAAAAGAAAGCTCTGTTCGATGCGGCCAGCCATTTCAATCCGGTGGATTTAATTTGCGGAGTGGTTGATTACAAGGGGACAAAATTCAACTTGCTTAAATACCGTGATATACAAACGGGCTTTATCTCAATCAAAAGCAAGGACGGGAAGGAGCTGAAGGCTCAGGAGCTACCGGGGCTGTGGAATGGTGCCATGTCCGACTGGATTACGCTATTCGTTGAGGTTCCCATTCTAACATTTAATCCTGTTAAAACGGTCAACGATTTATTGAGGGAGCAACATCAATAAAATTCGGCAACTTTCTCTATGAACTATATACTCCAGTCAATTTCGGGGTATCCATGATGCCTTAGATAATCATTGGTTTTGGAAAAGTGCTTGCACCCAAAAAAACCTCGGTGAACCGAAAGCGGTGACGGATGCGGTGCCTTGAGCACAAGGTGCTTTGAAGTATCAATGAGCTGCTCTTTAGCCTGTGCATAGGCACCCCAAAGCAGGAAAACCAAACCGGTACGGTATTTTGACAATGCCAGCAACGAGGCATCGGTAAAAGTTTCCCAACCCCTTTTCTGGTGCGACCCCGCCTGGTGGGCACGAACGGTAAGCGTTGCGTTGAGAAGCAGAACCCCCTGCCCTGCCCATTTTTCCAAATTGCCATGGCTGGGAATGGGAATTTCCAAATCGTCATGCAACTCCTTGAATATATTGACCAAAGAAGGAGGTTGAGGAACACCACGGGGCACTGAAAAGCACAGTCCATGAGCTTGCCCAGGGCCATGGTATGGATCCT
>Ga0116144_10004360_pt1 | contig 13455 bp, 14 predicted proteins | sample AD_UKC035_MetaG_FD_89746 | JGI IMG/M metagenome (GOLD analysis project Ga0116144, IMG submission 89746) | Active sludge microbial communities of municipal wastewater-treating anaerobic digesters from USA - AD_UKC035_MetaG | ecosystem: Engineered > Bioreactor > Anaerobic > Digestate | place: USA... | reverse complement strand
CATCCGTTGCAGCGGGCGGCGGCAGCCACAGCGGCGTGTAGCGTTCCGCGCGACGCTGCACGCGCAGCCCCGCGCGCTCGAGTGCCTCGCGATCCTGGTCGAGCCCGGCCCGCCGCTCCGCGCGGCGAAAAGCCTTCGCCATCTGGCGCAAGGCGGCGCGTTCCGGCTTCGCCACCTGCCCGGCCAGCATCAGCAGCTCGCGCCGCTCGGGCTGCGCAAGCCGCGTGAGCAGTCCGCGATCGGCATGGATCGCACGCAGCGCGCGCAAGGGCGCAACAAGCTGTGCTTCCTCGGCACCCTCCTGGCGCAAACCCACCAGCAGTTCATTGATCAATGCCAGCTCGCGTCCCCCAGCCTCGTCTTCTGGGTCGGCTGCGGCATCCAATATTTCCGGCAACAAGCGGGAGACTTCCAATACCAACCGACGGCGCTGCTCGGCACGGCCGAGCTTTTCCAACTGCGCCTGCCGCCCCTCCGGCAGTTCGTGCAGCGCGCGCTCTAGCGCACTGTTGAGCAGACGGTCGTAAAGACCGTCAGGCAGCCTCGTCATGGATCGAATCCCTCCGGTGGAAGACAGCAAGCTGGCGCAGCACCGCGCCCCTCAGCGCAACGGCAGCGGCGTGCTCACGCCCAGCAGCAGGCCCAGGGCGAATACGGCCATCACCAGGCCTGCGGTGGCGTACATGGCCCAGGCCAGCCAGAACAGGCCTGGCTGCTCATCGCGGCGCCATTCCAGGCGGCCCTTGAAGCCGTTGGAGCCAAAAGGCAGCCAGCCCCGCGCCAGGCTTTGGTAGGCCACGCCCAGCAGCCCCAGGCCCAGGATCAAAAAGAAGATGCCTTGAAACAGCGCCATGCCGCCGTCCTCCGTGGGTTCACACCGATCCATACCGATGGCGAACCACTGTACCAGCACCGCTGGCGCGGGCGGCGTGCAGGCGGTGGCTATCAGCCCAGGTGCGCCTGCAGCCAGCCGCGCAGGCTGTTGATGAAGGCCCAGCCCTGCACGCGCGGCAGATCCTGAATCCGCACCACGGCCTCGATCACCCGGCCATCGCGCAGCGCCACGGCGCGGCCCACGCCGGGCAGCAGGCCGCAGGCGAGCGGCGGCGTGACCCAGCGGCCATCGAGCAGCATGGCGATGTTGCCGAAGGTGCTTTCGGTGATCTCGCCTTCCTCGTTCCACAGCACGGTGTCGAACACGCCCGGCTCCTGGGGCGCAAACGCGGCGTAGTGCGCGCGGCGCGTGGTCTTGTGGCGCACGAATTCGCCGTGCGCCTGGGCCAGCGGGCGCTGCGCCAGGCGCAGCAGCACGGGTTCGGGCGTGGGGGCCAGGGCAAAGGCCTCGGCACGCGGTGTGCCTGCGGCGCCCAGCAGCAGGCGCGTGCGCCAGGCCCCCTGCGGGTGGCTGCCCGCCAACACCTGCAGGCACTGGTGCACGGCGGTGGCGTCCCAAGGCACGCCGAAATGCGCCGCCGCCTGCTCCATGCGCGCCAGGTGCTCGGGCAGGTGGTGGTAGGCACCGTCCTCCAGCCGCAGGGTTTCCAGCAGGTCGAAGGGCTCACTGGCGCGCTCGACAAAGGCGCGCTTGGCGGCCCATTCGCGCCATTCGGCGTTGGCGTCGGCGCCCCAGACGATGCCGCTGCCAATGCCGCAGCGGGCCTCGCTGCCCTGCAGTTCGACGGTGCGAATGGGTACGTTGAAGGTGGCGTGCAGGCCGCCACCAGCGGCGGGCCGCAGCAGGCCCACGGCGCCGCAGTACACGCCGCGCGGCCCGTCTTCGAGCTGGGCGATGGTGCGCATGGCCTGCACCTTGGGCGCTCCGGTGACGGAGCCGCAGGGGAACAGCGCCGCAAACACGTCCTGCAGCCGCGTGCCCGTGCGCGTGGTGGCGGCCACGTCCGAGGTCATCTGCCACACGGTGGGCAGCGCCTCGGTATGGAACAGGCGCGGCACGCGCACGCTGTGCGGCTGGGCGATGCGCGAGAGGTCGTTGCGCAGCAGGTCCACGATCATCACGTTTTCGGCGCGCTCCTTGGGCGAGTTGCGCAGGTGCGCGGCCTGCGCGGCGTCGTCCTGCGGCGTGGCGCCGCGTGCGGCCGTGCCTTTCATGGGGCGTGTGAGGATGGGGCCGCTGCCCTGCGGCCCGGCCTGCCAGTCGAAGAACAGCTCGGGCGAGACGGACAGCACCTGCCCGGCGGCAGCGCCGTCGATCCACGCCGCGTAGCCGCCGCCCTGGGCGCGCTGCAAGGCGGCAAACAAGGCCTGCGCCGTGCCCGACCAGCGCCCGCGCAGCCGTGCGGTGTGGTTGACCTGGTAGTAGGTGCCGCGCGCAATGCCGTCCTGGATGTGCGCCAGCGCGGCGTCAAACGCGGCGCGCTCGGGCTGGGTGTGCCAGTCGATGCGCGCATCGTCTGCGGCTGTCGCTGCGGTGGGCCAGGGCAGCGGCGCATCGTGCGCCGCAAACCAGGCCAGGGGCAGCGCGGGGTCGCCCGCCTGCACGGCGAGCGCGGGGTCGAACGCGGGCGCGGCCTCGTAGCGCAGCCAGCCCAGCACCCAGGCACCGCTGCGCGCTGCGGCCTCGGCAGCGTCGAGCACGGCGCGCACCTCGTGCAGCGCATGGGCCGCCCACACGGTACGCGGCGCGCCAAACGCATGGCGCAGGCGGGCACCGGCCGCATCATGCGGGTCGGCAAAGTCGATCAGTGAACCAATGGTCAAAATGGCCTCCAGCGCTTATTGGATAAGCGCCAGCAGCTACTATTTTGATAGCATCATGCCGCGCCGATATGGGGCACCAGGCCGCTGACTGGCTGGCCGCTGCGCAGGGCGGCGGTGAAGGCCAGCATGCGGTCTATGGGCATGCGCGCGCGTGGGATCAGCGCCGGGTCCACGTGCACGGCGTTGGCGCCGGTCTCCAGCACGCGGGCCACGTCGGCCAGGCCGTTCATGGCCATCCAGGGGCAGTGGGCGCAGCTCTTGCAGGTGGCGCTGTTGCCGGCGGTGGGGGCTTCGATGAAGCGCTTGCCGGGGTTGAGCGTGCGCAGCTTGTGCATCATGCCGTTGTCGGTGGCGACGATGAACTCCTGGGCGTCCATGGTCTGCGCAGCCTTGAGGATGGCGGAGGTGGAGCCCACGGCGTCGGCCAGGGCGATGACCTCGGCCGGGCTTTCGGGGTGCACCAGCACCTTGGCGTGGGGGTGCTCCTTCTTCAGCGCTTCGAGCTCGAAGGCCTTGAACTCGTCGTGCACGATGCAGGCGCCGTTCCAGAACACCATGTCGGCGCCGGTTTCGCGGCGGATGTAGTCGCCCAGGTGGCGGTCGGGCGCCCACAGGATTTTGTGGCCCTGGTCCTTGAGCGCACGCACGATGTCCAGCGCGCAGCTCGATGTGACGAGCCAGTCGGCGCGCGCCTTCACGGCGGCGCTGGTGTTGGCATAGACCACCACGGTGCGGTCAGGGTGCTGGTCGCAGAAGGCGCTGAACTCCTCAATGGGGCAGCCCAGGTCGAGCGAGCAATTGGCGTCCAGATCAGGCATGAGCACGGTCTTCTCGGGCGAGAGGATCTTGGCCGTCTCGCCCATGAAGCGCACGCCGCTGACCACCAGGGTCTGCGCGGCATGGTCGCGCCCAAAGCGCGCCATCTCCAGCGAATCGCTGACGATGCCACCGGTCTCCTCGGCCAGGTCCTGCAGGTCGGGGTGCACGTAGTAGTGCGACACCATGACCGCGTTCTTTTCCTTCAGCAAACGGCGGATCTTGTCCTTGAGCGCGGCACGCTCGTCCTGCGACAGCTCGGCGGGCACGCGCGCCCAGGCGTGTTTGGTGGAGCAGACCGCGCCGCCTTCGGGCTGTTCGTAATCGACTTCTTTCAGGGTGATCGTGGTACTCATTTCAGTTATCCATTTCCGCGTGTGTAGCACCCGCGATGTATGAAACAGCAGCGGCCCAGTCCAGGGCTCCCGCGCAAGGGCCGCCAGCATTCCCATGTACGGGCGCTGGGAGCGTCCCCCTTCCCGCGCATCGCGCGAGAGAAGGGGGAAGGCGCGCAGCGCCACAGGGGGTTGGTCACTCCAATTCTTGCAAGCGCATGGAAAAGTCCGTGGCCTTGACGTCCTTGGTCAGCGTGCCAATGGAGATGCGGTCCACGCCGGTTTCTGCAAGGGCGCGCACGCTCTCCAGCGTCACGCCACCCGAGATTTCGAGGATGGCGCGGCCCGCGTTGATGCGCACGGCCTCGTGCAGCATGGGCAGGGGCATGTTGTCCAGCAGCACCATTTTTGCGCCCGCGTCCAGCGCCTCGCGCAGTTGCTCCAGCGTTTCCACCTCGATCTCGATGAACTGCGCGCGCGCGGCCACCTGCTGCGCGGCCTGCAGCACGGCGCTGACGCCGCCCGCAGCGGCAATGTGGTTTTCCTTGATGAGGACGGCGTCGTGCAGGCCGATGCGGTGGTTGGTGCCGCCGCCCACGCGCACGGCGTACTTCTGCGCCAGGCGCAGGCCGGGGATGGTCTTGCGCGTGTCCACAATGTGGGCACGGGTGCCGCGCACGGCCTCCACGTAGGTGGCCGTCTTGGTCGCCACGGCAGACAGCAGTTGCAGGAAGTTGAGCGCCGTACGCTCGGCGCTCAGCAGCGCGCGGGCGTCGCCCTCGGCCTCCAACACCACCTGGTCGGGGGTGCTGCGCTGGCCCTCGGCCACATGCCAGGTGATGCGCACGGTGGGGTCCAGCGCGCGCAGCGCCGCTTCGGCCCAGGGTGCGCCGCAGATGACGGCGGCTTCGCGCGCCAGCACGCGGGCGCGGGCACGGCGCCCGGCGGGCACCAGGGCAGCGGTCAGGTCGCCGCTGCCGACGTCTTCCTGCAGCGCGCGGGCCACATCCAGCAGCACCTGGGTGCCAAGCGGTTCCATCGTGGGGTCTTTGGGGTTCATGTCCATGTTCTTCAATGCGCAGCGCCCTGGCCGGGCGGGGCCAGGGCCCGCAGCGCTGGGGTGATTCAACCCCAAAGCATAGCGGCTTCGACTAGACTGCCGGGCTCCACGGCTTTTTGCGATTGAGGCACCATGACCGATCCCACCACGCCCCCTTCCACTCCCAGCGGCACGCCCTACGGCACGCTGCCCCCCGCGTCCCCACTGCCCCAGCGCCGCCCGGTGAGCCTGCCGCGTCTGCAGCAAATGCGCGAAGCTGGCGAAAAAATCACCATGCTGACGGCCTACGACGCCACCTTTGCCGCCGTGGCCGACGCTGCGGGCGTGGAATGCCTGCTGGTGGGCGATTCGCTGGGCATGGTCTGCCAGGGCCTGCACAGCACGGTGGGCGTGACGCTGGACACCATGGTCTATCACACCGAAAGCGTGGCGCGCGGCCTGCGCCGCGTGCAGGGCACGGCCTGGCTGATCGCCGACCTGCCCTATGGCAGCTACGCCGAAAGCCGCGAACAGGCGCTGCGCAGCGCCTGCGAGCTGATGCGCGCCGGGGCCCACATGGTCAAGCTCGAAGGCGGCGGCTGGACGGCGCCCACGGTGCAGTTCCTGGTCGAGCGCGGCGTGCCCGTGTGCGCCCACCTGGGCCTCACGCCGCAAACGGTGCACGCCCTGGGCGGCTACCGCGTGCAGGGCAAGACCGAGCAGGCCGCGCAAACCCTGCGCCGCCACGCCCACGAGCTGCAGGACGCCGGCGCCACCATGCTGGTGCTGGAAATGGTGCCCGCGCTGCTCTCGGCCGAACTGACCCAGGAACTGCAGCACTGCCACACCATCGGCATTGGCGCAGGCAACGGCACGGCAGGCCAGGTGCTGGTGCTGCACGACATGCTGGGGCTGAACCTGGGCAAGATGGCCAAGTTCGTGCACAACTTCATGCAGGACGCAGACAGCGTGCGCGGCGCCATGGAGGCTTACGTCCAGGCCGTCAAGCAAGGCCGCTTCCCCGACAACACCTTGCACGCCTGGTAAGGCGTGCCCCCTTTCCCCATGCAGATCATCCACACCATTCCCGAGCTGCGCGCCGCCCTGGCGCACAGCCGCAACCCTGCCTTCGTGCCCACCATGGGCAACCTGCACGACGGCCACCTGGCCCTGGTGCGCCAGGCCAAGCCGCTGGGCGACACGCTGGTGGCCAGCATCTTCGTCAACCGCCTGCAGTTTCTGCCGCACGAGGACTTCGACAGCTACCCGCGCACCCTGCAGGTGGACGCCGACAAGCTGCGCGCCGCAGGCTGCGATGTGCTGTTTGCCCCCAGCGAGCAGGATCTGTACCCCGAGCCGCAAACCTTCAAGGTACAACCCGATCCGCAACTGGCCGACATTCTGGAAGGGCAGTTCCGCCCCGGCTTCTTCACCGGCGTGTGCACGGTGGTGATGAAGCTGTTTTCCGCCGTGTTTGCGGGCAAGGCCCAGGGTACGGCGCTGTTCGGGCAGAAGGACTACCAGCAGCTCATGGTGCTGCGCCGCATGGTGCAGCAGTTTGCGCTGCCCCTGGACATCGTGGCCGGAACCACGCAGCGCGCCGACGATGGCCTGGCGCTGAGTTCACGCAACGGCTACCTGAGCGAGGCCGAGCGCCAGGAGGCGGTGCAACTGTCGCTGGCCCTGCGCGCCCTGGCACGCGACGCCGTGGCCGCAGCCCACGCCCTGCCCGCGCAGCGCGAAGCGCTGGAGGCGCGCGCCCTGCAGGCCCTGACCGCACGCGGCTGGCAGCCCGACTACCTGACCGTGCGCCGCCGCAGCGACCTGCAGCCCCCCCAGGCCGGTGATGCGCTGGTGGTGCTGGGCGCCGCCCGCCTGGGCCGCACGCGCCTGATCGACAACCTGGAAGTCTGACGCGCCAGACCACGGCCCCATGGATATCCTGCTCCTTGCCCTGTTGCTGTCCATTGGCATCTTCGTGCTCAATGGTCGGCAGCAGCGCCAGCGCATTGGCCTGCTGGCCAGCCATTTGGCGCAGTACCAGATCGAGAAGCTGCTGGAAAACCTCATCGAGGGCTACATGCGCGCCCTGGGCGAAACCGACCCCGCCCGGCGCCAGCAGATCTGGGACCTGCTGCGCACCACCGAGCTGCAACTGAGCGAGCAGTTCGGCCAACTGGCGACCGAAATGGCGCGCGTGGACGCTGCCCTCACCCGCGTGAGCACCCTGCCACTGGCCCTGCCGTTTGCCGACCAGTGGTGGCCCAGCGCCAGCTTCGACCTGCGCCAGGCATTCAAGATCCACGCCGAAGGCATTGAGCGCGCGGTGCGCAACGACGCCCAGCGCGCCCCCAAGGACAAGGCCTTCACGCTGATGGCCGAATTGTTTTTGATGCAGCACACCTGCCACTGGTACTGCAAGTCCAAGCCCGTGGCCTCGGCGCGCCTGATGGCGCGGCACCAGACGGGGTACGCACAGGTGATCGACGCTGTGGACCCTGCCACGCGCCGTGCCTACCTCGCCTTGGTCAAAGGCTGAGGGGTATGGCCCCGCCTCCCCGCAACGCTCGCGGGACGCGCAACCCATCAGCGGCGCCGCACCGCACCGCGCAGCCACGACCGGCCGTGCCCCGGCTGCTGCTGCTGAACAAGCCCTTCGACGTGCTCACCCAGTTCAGCCCCGACGGCAGCGGGCGACGTACCCTCAAGGACTTTGTGGACGTGCCCGGCGTGTACCCCGCCGGGCGCCTGGACCGCGACAGCGAAGGCCTGCTGCTGCTGACCAACGACGGCCCGCTGCAGGCCCGCATTGCCGACCCACGCCACAAGCTGCCCAAAACCTATTGGGTGCAGGTGGAGGGCACGCCGACCGAAGATCAACTGCGCCAACTGCGCGAGGGCGTGCTGTTGAACGACGGCCCCACCCTGCCCGCCCAGGCGCAGTGCATGGCCGAAGCGCCTGCGCTGTGGGAGCGCCAGCCGCCCATCCGGGTGCGCCAGAGCATTCCCACGGCCTGGCTGGAACTGACCATCCGCGAGGGCCGCAACCGCCAGGTGCGCCGCATGACCGCCGCCGTGGGCCTGCCCACGCTGCGCCTGGTGCGCGTGCGCATCGGCCCTTGGGGATTGGAGGGATTGGCGCCGGGAGAGTGGTGCGAGGTGCAGACCCCAACCCTGACCTGAATCAGGAGGTGCGCACCACCCATGCCGCATGAAACGAGCGCGCCCCACATCGGCAGCCACCGCGCAAGGGCCGCCCCGCCGCGCTGGCGGCGTCCCCCTTCCGCATCGCTCAGCGATGCCAGAGAAGGGGGAAGGAGCGAAGCGACACAGGGGGTTGTCTTGCTTCAGGCGCCTTCGCCCTTGGGCTCGCGCTCCATGAGGGCGGCCACGGCCTCGGCGGGGCGCAGGCGGCCGTCGAGCAAGGCCACCACGGCTTCGCTGATGGGCATTTCCACACCCAGTTGGCGTGCACGTTGCACCACGGTGCGGGCGCAGTACACACCCTCGGCCACGTGGCCGAGCGAGTCCACGGCCTGCGCCAGCGTCTGCCCCTGCGCCAGCAGCAGACCCACACGCCGATTGCGCGAGAGGTCGCCAGTGGCGGTCAGCACCAGGTCGCCCAGGCCCGACAGGCCCATGAAGGTTTCGGCGCGCGCACCCAGGGCCAAGCCCAGGCGGGTGATTTCTGCCAGGCCACGCGTGATGAGCGCGGCCCGCGCATTGAGCCCCAGTTGCAGGCCGTCGCACAGGCCGGTGGCAATGGCCAGCACGTTCTTGACGGCGCCGCCCACTTCCACACCCACGATATCGTCGTTGGCATAGACACGCAGGCTGGGGCTGTGGAAGGCGCGCACCAGGGTGTCGCGCACGTCGGCGTGTTCGCTGGCGGCCACCAGCGCGGTGGGTTGGGCCAGGGCCACTTCCTGGGCGAAGCTGGGGCCGCTGAGCACGCCTGCCCGCAGGCCGGGCGCCACCTGGGCGTGCACTTCGTGGGCCAACAAGCCCGGTGCACCTTCGGCCAGCGCGGCCTCAAAGCCCTTGCACAGCCAGGCCACCGGGGCGGTGCAGCCATGCAAGGCCCCCAGCATGCCGCGCAGTGCGGCCATGGGAGTGGCGACGACCACCAGCCCAGCCCCGGCCACGGCATCGGGCACCGTGCCACTGCGCACCTCCAGCCCCTGGGGCAGGCCCACGCCAGGCAGGTAGCGCGCATTGCTGCGTGCCGCCTGCATCTGCACTGCATGCTCGGCGCTGCGCGCCCACAGGGTCACGGCGTGACTGTCGGGGTGGCGCGCGGCGCTGATCGCCATGGCCGTACCCCAGGCACCCGCACCAAGAACTATGATTTTCATAGCAGCTCGCGCTTATTGCATAAGCGCCAGAGGCCAAAAAGACCCAAAAATTACTGCGGCAGAGGCGACGAGGGCGCTGCAGCAGCCTGTGCCCGTTGCTGCTCGTACATGGCCTGGAAGTTGATTTCCGCCAGGTGCACGGGCGGGAAGCCGGCGCGGTTGACCACATCGGCCACGTTGCCACGCAGGTAGGGGTACACGATCTGCGGGCAGGCCACGCCGATGACCATGCTCATCTGGTCTTCAGGCACGTTGCGGATTTCGAAGATGCCGGCCTGCTTGGCCTCGATCAGGAACACGGTCTTGTCCTGGATCTTGGTCTGCACGGTGGCGGTCACACAGACCTCGTAAATGCCCTCGACCACCGGGGTGGCTTCCACGCCCAGCTGGATGTCCACGTTGGGTTGTTGCTGTTCCAGCAGGATGGCGGGGGAGTTGGGCTGCTCCAGCGACAGATCCTTGAGGTACACGCGCTGGATCTGGAACACGGGGGCGGAGGAGGTTTCTTGATCGGCCATGGGATGCTTTCAGCTCAAACCAGGCCCGGCACAGCGCCGGGCCACAAAAAGACCCGCTGCAGGAAACCTTCCCGCTGCGGGCGCGAAACACGGGATTATGCAGCGCCCAGCAGGGGCAGCAGACCGCCGCGGGCGTCCAGGGCCATCAGGTCGTCGCAACCACCGACATGGGTGTCGCCGATGAAGATCTGCGGCACGGTGCGTCGGCCAGTGGTTTCCATCATGCGCTCGCGCTCCTGCGGGTTGGTGTCGATGCGGATCTCTTCGATGTGCTCGACCCCGCGTGCCTTGAGCAGTTGCTTGGCACGCACGCAGTAGGGGCAAACGGCGGTGGTGTACATCTTGACGGCTTGCATGGCGTTTTCCTCGGCGGCAGTGGGCAATCAGGCTTTTTTCTCGATCGGCAGGCCCGCGTCACGCCAGGCCTTGGTGCCACCGGCGAGCACCTGCACGTTCTCGTAGCCCAGGCGTCGGGCCATGATGGCCGCGCGTGTGGCGCGAGCACCACTGGAGCACACCATGACCAGCGGCAGTGCCTTGTTCTTGACCACCGTGGGCAGGCGCTCATCGATTTCATTCACCGGCACGTTCTTGGCGCCGCCCACGTGGCCTTCGGCGTATTCGTCGGCACCACACACGTCGATGAGCACCGCCTTCTCGCGATTGACCAGCAGCACGGCGGCCGAGGGAGTCAGCCCGTTCGCGCCCGACTTGAGCATGGGCAGGAACAGCATCCCTCCCGAAACGAAGGCCAGCACGAACAGATACCAGTTCTCGACAATGAAATTCACGATATTCCTTGGGGTGTCAGATGCCGCAATTCTAAAATGCCGGGTTTCGACCTGCTTGCCCAAGGGACACCATGCACAAACTCGTTCTGATCCGCCACGGCGAATCCACCTGGAACCTGGAAAACCGCTTCACCGGCTGGACCGATGTGGACCTGACCCCCACCGGGGTGTCCCAGGCCATGTCGGCAGGCAAGCTGCTCAAGGCCGAAGGCTATGACTTTGACCTGTGCTACACCAGCGTGCTCAAGCGCGCCATCCACACCCTGTGGTACTGCCTGGACGAGATGGACCGCACCTGGCTGCCCGTGCAGAAAAGCTGGCGCCTGAACGAGCGCCACTACGGTGCGCTGCAGGGCCTGAACAAGACCGACATGGCCAAACAGTACGGCGACGAGCAGGTGCTGGTCTGGCGCCGCAGCTACGACACCCCCCCACCCGCGCTGGAGCCGCAGGACCCGCGCAGCGAGCGCAACGACCGCCGCTACGCCAACCTGGACGCCTCCCAGGTGCCGCTGACCGAGTGCCTCCAGGACACCGTGGCCCGGGTACTGCCGTTCTGGAACGAGACCATGGCCCCCAGCATCCGCTCCGGCCAGCGCGTGCTGGTGGCGGCGCACGGCAACTCCATCCGCGCACTGGTCAAGTACCTGGACGGCATCTCCGACCAGGACATCGTCGGCCTGAACATACCCAACGGAATTCCTCTGGTGTACGAACTGGACGCGGACCTGCGCCCCATCCGCCACTACTATCTTGGCGATGCAGAGGCCGCCGCCAAGGCTGCGGCAGCGGTTGCCACCCAAGGCAAGGCCTGAGTCCACCGAAAAAAGACAAGCGCTGCAAAATGTGAGCACCCGCGCGGGAACCGGCGCGGGTTGGGCCCTTCCAAGGTGTATATTGACCCGGTCAGAGGTAAACGTATGGGCCAGAAACTGAAAATCGCAGGGTGGGTATCGGTCGGCGCGCTCGCGGGCGCGCTGACCACGGTGTCGCTGCAAACCATGGCACGCGGCAGCATGGCACCCTTGCCGCTGGAGGAAATCCAGCAACTTGCCGCCGTGTTCGGCCTCGTCAAGACCGACTATGTGGAGCCGGTGGACGACAAGAAGCTCATCACCGATGCCATTTCGGGCATGGTCGCCAGCCTCGATCCGCACTCGCAGTATTTCGACAAGAAGTCCTTCTCCGAATTCCGTGAAGGCACCACGGGCAAGTTCGTCGGCGTGGGCATCGAGATCACGCAGGAAGACGGATTGATCAAGGTGGTCTCGCCCATCGAGGGCTCGCCAGCCTTCCGCGCCGGGCTCAAGACCAACGACCTGATCACCAAGATCGACGAAACCGCCGTCCGCGGGCTGAGTCTGAACGAGGCTGTCAAGCGCATGCGTGGCCAGCCCGACACCAAGGTCACGCTCACCATCTTCCGCAGGGAAGAGAACCGTACCTTTGCCGTCACGATCACGCGCGAAGAGATCAAGACACAGTCCGTCAAGGGCAAGATGGTCGAGCCTGGCTACGGCTGGATTCGTCTGTCGCAGTTCCAGGAACGCACGGTGGACGACTTCGTGCGCAAGGTCGAGGAACTGTACAAGCAGGACCCGCAGCTCAAGGGCCTGGTGCTGGACCTGCGCAACGACCCCGGCGGCCTGCTGGACGCCGCCGTGGCCATTTCTGCGGCCTTCCTGCCTGCGGACGTGGTGGTGGTCACCACCAACGGGCAGCTTGCGGAGAGCAAGGCCACGTTCAAGGCATCGCCCGACTTCTACGCCCGCCGTGGCAGCAGCGACCCGCTCAAACGCCTGCCTGCGGCCATCAAGAAGGTGCCGCTGGTGGTGCTGGTCAACGAAGGCTCTGCCTCGGCCAGCGAGATCGTGGCCGGTGCCCTGCAGGACCACAAGCGCGCCACCATCATGGGCAGCCAGACCTTTGGCAAGGGTTCGGTGCAGACCGTACGCCCCCTGGGGCCGGACACCGGAATCAAGCTGACCACGGCGCGCTACTACACACCCAGCGGCAAATCCATCCAGGCGCGCGGCATCGTCCCCGACGTGATGGTGGACGAGACCGCCGAGGGCAGCCCCTTTGCCGCCCTGCGCATGCGCGAGGCCGACCTGGAAAAGCACCTGGGCAACGGCCAGGGCGAAGAAAAGCCCGACCCCGAACGCGAAAAGGCCCGCGAGGAAGCCCGCAAGCGCCTGGAAGAGGAGGCCAAGAAACCCGTGTCCGAGCGCAAGCTCCCCGAGTTCGGCACCGACAAGGACTTCCAGCTCGCCCAGGCCCTGAACCAGTTGCGCGGCAAGCCCGTGCTGGTGAGCAAGACCCAGACCGAGCGCAAGGAAGAAAAGAAGGAGCAGTAAGCCGCTGCCGCCTTCGCCCACCGGGGCCGGTTGCACACCGGCCCTTTTTACTGCCCCGCCCACCCATGACCGACGACCAGCTCCTGCGCTATTCCCGCCACATCCTGCTCGATGAGGTCGGCATCGAGGGGCAGGAGCGCATTCTGGCGGCGCACGCACTGGTCATTGGCGCTGGCGGCCTGGGTTCCCCAGTAGCGCTGTACCTGGGCTCGGCGGGCGTGGGCCGGATCACGCTGGTGGACCACGACGTGGTGGACCTGACCAACCTGCAGCGCCAGATCGCCCACACCACACAGCGCGTGGGCCTGCCCAAAGTGGCATCGGCCGCACAGGCGGTGCAGGCCATCAACCCCGACGTGCAGGTGACCGCGCTGCAGGAGCGCGTGGACGCCCAGCGCCTGCACACGCTGGTGCAGGAGGCCACGGTGGTGCTCGACTGCTCGGACAACTACGCCACGCGCCAGGCGGTCAATGCCGCCTGCGTGCGCCTGGGCAAGCCGCTGGTGGCGGGAGCGGTCATCCGCTT
>Ga0116144_10004358_pt1 | contig 13458 bp, 11 predicted proteins | sample AD_UKC035_MetaG_FD_89746 | JGI IMG/M metagenome (GOLD analysis project Ga0116144, IMG submission 89746) | Active sludge microbial communities of municipal wastewater-treating anaerobic digesters from USA - AD_UKC035_MetaG | ecosystem: Engineered > Bioreactor > Anaerobic > Digestate | place: USA... | reverse complement strand
GCCGACGACACGAACTTCTGGCATGACACCGACATGGGCGTGAACCACTGGCTTCCGGAAGGCAGCAATCTTTATGTTGAACTGACTTATTACGGCGGCGAGACCAACACCCTGCGGCGGCGGGCACTGTGCACCATCTATTCTGATGCGGCGCACAGCGATGTTCTGTCCGTCAACGGCGTGGACATGTTCTACTGGACGCAGCCCCTTCCGGAAGAAAAGCACTTCTCTGTGAAGGAAGCGGCGTTTGTAAATTATGCCGCATCGAACTGGGGCGGAGAAAACGGCTTTGGACAGGGGACGTATGATGATCTTCGGGTTGAACAGTATTTTGCGCCCGGAGAATTCTTCGCCGAGGAAATGAATTCTGACGGATTCCGCATTTCCTTTGCCTCGGAATCCGGAACAGTGTATCAGGTTGAATCCTCTTCTGACCTGCATTCCGGCTGGAGCCCCGCAGCCGCGGTCACCTCCGTCGCAGAAACCGTCACATTCACGAACAGCATGCCGAACGCTGTCCAGTTTTACAGAGTGACAAAATGAAAACAGAGGCCACTGAAAACAGCAAAGCGTCGCATGGGTACGCAGGCGGAGAGGTGCTGCGGCGCCCCCGGCGGGCTGGCCCCGCCGGAGCGCAAAGGCCAGATCAACGGGAACCGCACCGCTCCTTTTCCCGACCCGATTCACCTGCGGGACAAGCCCGCAGGGGTCCGAACAGGATAAGCGCATTCACGATCATTGAACTGCTCGCCGTGATCGGGGTTCTGGCGGGTCTGATCGCGATGCTTCTGCCGATGCTGACACAGGGCCGGGAAGCGGGCCGGTCGGTGGTCTGCCAGTCGAATCTGCGGCAGATGCAGCTGGCCTACGCGGCCTATCTGATGGATCACAAAGGAATGTTCTTCCCGTTCAGAGAGAACACCTCCGAGGGGACGCTCTGGTACTTCGGACTGGAAAAAGGGAGCGGACCTGAGGGCTCACGCAAAATTGACATGACCAAGGCGCGGCTGGCCCCCTATTTCGAGCAGTCCGGCGGAATTGCAGTCTGCCCGTCGCTGGCAACACGGTCACGGCACTTCAAGCAGAAATTCAGCATGGCCACTTACGGCTACGGGCTGAATATTTTCATGCTGCTGGGAACTCCCCAGCAGAAGAAAGCGGGAGTCAGCACATTTGAAGAGGTGGAAGATCCGTCGGAGACGATCACATGGGCGGACTGCGCGCAGATCAACACCTGGCAGCCGCCCGCCTCGCCGGGGAACCCGATGCTGGAGGAATGGTACTGGCTCGCGCCCTGCATTCCCGGCGCCCCCGCCCCGCCGCCTTTTCATTTCCGTCACGGAGGAAAACTCAATGCGGCCTTTGCCGACGGCAGCGTGAGAACTTTTCTGCCGGACAAGACCGATCCGCGATGTGATGGCCTGACGGGCTACATCGAACCGTGCGGAGAAGATGCCTGGCTGCGGCCGCTGAAGACGCGCTAGCCGAAACTATTCCCGCATGACCTGGTCCAGGACCTGCAGCAGCCTGGGTTTTGTGTAGGGCTTGGCAATAACGCCATTGAACCCGTATTCTGTGAAATTCGACATGACCGCGTCATCGGCATAGCCGCTGGAAACAATGGCTTTTATGCCCGGGATTATCTCACGGACAGGGCCAATTGCATCCATGCCGCCCATTCCTCCGGGAATGGTCAAATCCATGATGACCACATCATAAGGCTGTCCGTCCGCCACAGCTGTGCGGCAGAGTTCAATGGCTTTCTGGCCGTCGGGCGCGACTTCCACCTCCCGGCTCGGTTCCTGCAGCATGCGCACAACGATTCTGCAGATCGCAGGATCATCATCCATGACCAGAACTCGCGCCGCCCGCCGTGCAGCACCTTTCTGGTCGGAGGCGCTGAGTGTCTTTTCCGGCTCTTGCGCGGATGACACGGGCAGATAGATATCAAACACTGTGCCCTTTCGCAGTTCCGACTCAACGCTGATATGCCCCCCATGCCTGCTGACAATGGAATATGCGGTGGCGAGACCCAGGCCTGTGCCCGTCTGTTTTGTGGTGTAAAACGGATCAAAAATCCGGGCCATATCCTTTTTCCCTATGCCCACGCCTTCGTCACGCAGGGAGATTTTTACATATTTCCCGGCCGTCAGCCCGGGAATATCGTCCGGTCCGACCTCAAGATTCAACAGGCCGACAAACAGATTGCCGCCATTCGGCATGGCCTGAACGGCATTGATGATCAGGTTGGAGAAGACCTGCTGCATCTGGCTTCTGTCCACCTCGGCGCACCACAGGTTCTGCACCTCTTCAAATACAAGCTTGACCGAACTCCCGGCCAGATTGAACGCGGAAATATTTTTAACCAGATTGTCCAGGCGAACGTGCTCCCGGACCGGGGCCCCTCCCTTGGCGAAGGTGAGCAGCTGCCGGGTGAGACCGGTCGCCCTTTCCATGGATTTTTCCGCCTCCTCAAGAGGTGCGCAGGCAGGACTGCCGGAGGGAAGCATTTCCCGGGCAAGAGCAAGATTGCCGTACAGACCCATCAGAATATTGTTGAAATCATGCGCAAGGCCGCCGGCGAGAACCCCAATGCTCTTTAACCGCTCCATGGTCTGCAGTTCCTCTTCAACATTCTTCCTGTATGTGATGTTCCGCACCGTGGCCAGGACCTTGTCCGGGCCGAACGGCGCCAGGCGGGCATCGAAGTATTCATCGAAAGCACGGCGCCTGAGTTTGTACTCGAAGCTGTGAACACGGCCTGTCTTCAATGTGATCTGTATCTGTTCAAGAATAAAGCGAACCTGATCCTCATCGAACATGGCCTCACCGATTTTTTTGCCGATAAATTCACGAGGCGGAATGGCCAGTTCATCCTCCCGATCCGCCTTGAAATCCATGTACGTGCCGTCTGCGGCCAGAACAAACACCATTTCGGGCATGGCCGCCAGCATGGCGGCGGTTCGAGCATTGTTCTCCCGGAGCGATTCTTCCGCCAGATGCAGCGTTGTAACGTTGTGCACAATGCCCATGATCGAAATGATCTCTCCGTCTTTTCTTGCCAGCGGAGCCTGGGCTGTCTGGAAATAATACTCGCGGCCGCCCACCATGAGTTTTCTGGTTTCATCAACTGATTCCCCGGCGAACGTGCGGTCATCCACTTCTTCAATAATGCGGGCACTCTCCGGCCCGTAGATTTCCAGCGGTGTTTTCCCCAGAATCTCGCTTTCTGACCTGCCCAGCAGCTGCTGGAAGGCCCGGTTCACGAATGTGTATCTGCGGGACCTGTCCTTAATGAAGATATAATCAACGGCGTTTTCGGCCAGGGATCGGAATTTCTCCGCGTTTTCCCGGGCCTGCAGTTCGGCATAACCCTGTTCGGCATGCAGAACCACCATGTGCCCAAGAAAGCTCAGCGCTTCGCGGAAGGAGGATTCCGGAACCACCGGGACCTTGCTCAGCGACTCAAGATAGGCGTTGACATCATAACTGAAGGCCTCCGCCTGTTTCTTAAAGCGCGCAATGTCAGGTTTCTCAAACAGGATCTGCCCCGCATAGAGATTCGCCACATGAACGCCTTTGACCCAGACAGCCTCAGCGGCGGCCACAAGCCCGTTTTCGCAAACACATATGCTGGGTTCCAGCGGCCCGTTCAGCGCGACTGCCAGCCTCCGGCTGTTTGCCAGGCAGAGAGCTTCAGAGCCTGTATTGGAGCGGTGAAACCGGGAGCAGATATCGCTCCAGCCGGAGGACGCAATTATTTCATGATCAGGCAGGGAAACCAGTCTCGCCGCAAGCCCGGAAACCCGAACAAAACTTTCGAACAGTTCCCGCAGCCGGTCCGCTGCAATCAGCTCAGTGAATGCATACTTCCCGGCAACAAGACAGCCTGCAGCGGTATCCATATCCCTCCCCCTGACAAGCAGTATAGCAAACTTCCCGGGAAAGGGAATATGGAAAAATATTTTTTGAGACTATTTCAGCAGGGCCGGGAGTTCCGCAATCTTCACGCGCTCCTGCTTCATGGTGTCGCGGTCGCGAAGGGTGACGGTTTCATCCTTGAGGGTGTCGAAGTCAATGGTAACCCCGTAGGGCGTGCCGATTTCATCCTGCCGGCGGTAGCGCCGGCCGATGGCGCCGCCCTCGTCGTAGAAAGCCGGACCGCAGGCCTTGGCGATTTCGAAAACCTCGCGGGCTTTTGCGACCAGCTCCGGCTTGTTCTTGAGAAGCGGGAAAACCGCAGTCTTGACCGGCGCAATGCACGGGGCAAAACGCATGACGGTGCGCATCTCGTAGCCCTCCGGCGGGCGCGAAGCGGTGATGTCCGCCGCGAGCACTTCGCCGCCGGTATCCTTGGTGGGAACCCATTCTTCGGCATAGGCGTTGCAGAGCAGAGCCAGCGCAATGCGGTCCACCCCGGCCGAGGGTTCGACAACATGCGGGACGTATTTCTCGTTCGTCTCCTGGTCGAAATATTCCATGGACTTCCCGCTGAATTCCTGATGGCGGCTCAGATCAAAATTGCCGCGCGCGGCAATGCCCTCAAGCTCCTGGATGCCAAACGGGAATTCATATGCGACGTCGGTGCAGGCGCTGGCGTAGTGCGCCAGCTTCTCTTTCGGATGAATGTCGCGGTGCAGACTGGAGGACGGCAGGCCAATGGTTTCATACCAGCGCAGGCGCTCCGCCACCCAATACTCGTGCCATTCGGCATCGGTTCCGGGCTTGATGAAAAATTCCAGCTCCATCTGCTCGAACTCGCGCGAGCGGAAGGTGTAGTTGCGGGGATTGATTTCATTGCGGAAGGCCTTGCCAATCTGGGCGATGCCGAAAGGCACCTTCTGGCGCGACACGGAGAGCACATTGTTGAACTGCGCAAAGATCGCCTGGGCAGTCTCGGGCCGCAGATAGGCCACCGAGGAGGCATCCTCCACCGGTCCGATGAAGGTCTTGAACATCAGGTTGAAATCACGGGGCTCGGTCAGATCGGTTGAGCCGCAGGCCGGGCATTGGGTGCCGGGGGGAAGCTTGAACCCGTGTTCCTCGGCGCTTCCGGTTTCAATGGTGATGCCCAGTTCCTCGCAGAGCTGGTCGGCGCGATAGCGCTTTTTGCAGGCTTTGCAGTCCACCATGGGATCGGTGAATCCGGTGAGATGACCCGAGGCCTCCCACACGCGGGGATGCATGATGATGGAGGCATCAAGTCCCACCACGTCCTCACGGTCGCGAACCATGGCTTTCCACCACGCGTCGCGGATGTTGCGCTTGAGTTCCACGCCAAGGGGACCGTAATCCCAGAAACCGTTGATGCCGCCATAGATTTCCGAGCTCTGGAAGATAAAGCCGCGCCGCTTGCAGAGGGAAACCAGTTTCTCCATTAAAACCTGTGCCTGATCCTTTTTCATAGCGCGCGGATGGTGCAGAAGTTCATCGGCGGGGTCAAGCAAAGAACGCGCGGACGCATTCTGTGCTTGTCGCGCGGCCCAAGGTTTATTTCACTGGACGGCATGATTATGTACAGACTCATCATCGAAGAGCCCGGCGGCCGCAAACGAAGCGTTGCTGTTCAGGAAGGCGCCGTGGCACTCGGCCGCGATCCATCCTGCGATGTGCAGCTGATGGATGATGAGGTTTCGTGGAAGCATGCCATGATCGAAACGGGGCCGGATGGTCTGCGCATCCGCGACATGGGCTCGCTCAACAAGATCACGCTGAATGGAGCCGATGTGCGCGAAGCGCGTCTGGCAGACGGGGACCGGATTGAACTGGGACGCACCAGAATACTTTTTCAGGATGCCCGCGCGGCCGTCCAGCCTGCGGGAAGGCGGGTCAGCCTGCTGCACCGCATCACCCTGACGGCAGTGGCGCTGGTGCTTCTCATTGAACTCGTGCTGGTCACGGCACTGTTCATCTGGCGGCACACCGGCGGTGATGAACTGCTGGCGGCAGAGAGTTTTGACACCGCGGAGAGTTCTGAAAAGCCCGCAGAACCGCCGCAGAAACCGGTTGAAGTTGCGAAGGTTGAACCGGAGCCCGCCGCGGTCACCACGGACAGGGTGCCCGAGACACCCGAGCCGAAGCCGGACCCTGTGCCGGACCGCCTGACCGATGTGGAATGGATAACCCCGCCCGTGGCGGAGGCCGTCCCGGAGAAGCCCGAAGTCCCTGCGCCGGCCGAAGAACCGGAACCGGAACCGGACACACATGTGGAACTGGAATCCGAACCTGCGCCTGCTGTACCGGACCGGGATGAACAAATAGAGCCGGCGGCGGAACCTCTGGAGCCCGCATCAGCACCAGACAAGGAGATTGTGCCGGAACCAGAACCGGTTCCCGAAACGATCCCGGAACCCGTAAAGGAAAAACCGGAAGAAGAAATCCAAACCCCGGCCGAGAAACCCAAATCCGTTGAGCCGGCCGCCCCCGAGGATCCGCTGATCACGCTGGCCCGCAATATGCTTCGGGAGGCCCGCACGGATATCGCAAAGATGAACTATACGGAGGCGGACAGCCGCCTCGAGCGGATTGAGATTGTGGCGCCGGATTACCTGCCCGCCTACGAAGAGCGCGCGAAGCTGTACGAAAGCCGCGGCATGCTTCAGCAGGCCGGCGAACAGTGGGCTGAAGTCATGAGGCGGTCGCAGGGGAAACCAGACTATGCCAGGGCGGCGGCCGAGCGCAGCCGGCTGGCGCAGAAAACCTCCGCTCCGGGGGTCATTACCGCGCCCCGCCGGATCGCGGCCCTTTCCGCACCGGACAAACCCCTGCCCAAACGGGTAATGATTCAGTCCGTGGATATGGATGAATTCGGGCCGGGGCCGGAGTTTGACGAAATGCGCCTGCTCCGCATCCGTCTGCGGCCGAAGGCCAGCGAGAAAAACATAGAGGGCGGCGAGGTGGCCGTGAATGTGTCCTTCTATGAACGAGACCGCCGCACACGCACCGTTCAGCCGGCGGAGGCTTATGTGCCCGGAAGCATTGTACTGCCCGGAGGGATCTGGTCGTCAGGCGGAATCTACGAGGCCCAGGCCACCTACCTGGTCTCCCGGGCCCTGGGATCAACCGGTTCTGACATGTCATACTACGGATATGTCATCCAGGTGTTCTATCAGGATGTCCTTCAGGATGAACGGATCTCGCCGCCGGCTCTGAAAGATTATTTAACCGGGAATTAAAGCGCGGCCTCTGCGCCCCCGCGTGCGGCCGCCCGGAAAGAGCATCGCCCGATCGGTTTCTGCCCGATGAACATCAGCTCGAAATCCGTTTTTTCCTCCTCGCACGGGACAAACGCCTCGGCCGGTTCAAAGCGGCCGTCCGCCTCCAGCAGACCGCGCACTTCATCGTAATACGGAAGATGATCCGTGGCGAAATTCACAATCCCTCCGGGGATCAGTGTGCGCACCAGGGCGTCCATGAACCGCCGGTCAAAAAGCCGGTGATGATGGTGCTTCGTCTTGGGCCAGGGATCCGGAAAAAAAACATAATAGGCGCTGACACAGTTTGATGGGATCAGCCAGGTCACCGCATAGCAGGCGTCCATGCGGAGCAGGCGCACATTGTCCAGGCCGGCGCGCACCGCCTTGCGGTCCACTTTGCGTATCCTGCGCAGCATGCGGTCCACGCCAAGATAATTGATCTCCGGGTGTGCCGCGGCCCGGGCGAGCAGAAAACGCCCCTTGCCGCAGCCCACATCCACCTCGAAAGGCGCAGGGCCCGCAAACAGATCCGCCAGCCGGAAAGGCTCCAGCCAGTTCTCCGGCACATATCTTCTGGTCTGCTCCATGGGCGCACCTTGACGCATAAGCCGACAGAGTAAACCGGCGGTTTACGATGGACGCAAGCGTTCTTTTTGCCGTATAAGGGGGCATTTAACAGCAGGCCCCGCGATGAAACATGGCAGACGGGCCTTTGTGGAGAATGAATTTTGTCCAGAAATCGTCTTGAAAAACTGGAAACCTATGTGCTGGGCGTCATTGAAGGACGCCGCAAGGGGCGCGGTGCCGCTCTCCTCCGCGGAGTGCTGAAGGCGCTCTCATGTGTTTTTGCCCTGCTGGTGCAGATTCGGCTCCGCCTTTACAAGCACCGCATTCTCCGGCACCACACTCTGGGATGCCAGGTGGTCAGCGTCGGCAACCTGACCGTGGGAGGAACCGGGAAAACTCCCATTGTGGAAATTTTCGCGCGCTCGCTCCAGCAGCAGGGGCGCAAAGTGGCCATTTTGAGCCGGGGCTACAAGAAGTCAAAGCCGCCCATGGGCAAACGGATCATTCACAAGCTCAAACGGCTGGAGAGACAAACTCCGCCGCTGGTGGTGTCCGACGGAAAGCGCCTGCTGCTGGAATCAGATATGAGCGGGGACGAACCCTACATGCTGGCCTCCAATCTGCCTGATGTCGTTGTTCTGGTGGATAAAAACCGGGTGAAGGCCGGACAGTACGCCATCAAGCATTTCGGGTGCGACACGCTGATTCTGGACGACGGCTTTCAGTATCTGGCGCTGAAGCACAGACTGGACATCGTTCTCGTGGATGCCACCAACCCATTTGGCAACCGCAGCATGCTTCCGCGGGGCCTGCTCCGCGAGCCGGTGCGCAACATCCGGCGCGCGAGTTTCATTTTCATCACCAAATGCAGTCCAAGCGGCGAGAGCGAGCTGAAAACACGCCTGCGCGAGTTGAATCCAGACGCGGAAATCTCGGAATGCCGGCATTGCGCGCGCTATCTGGAAAACATCTATACCGGTGAGCGCATGCCGCTGGAGTCGCTCAGGAACAAAGCCGTGGCCGCGGTTTCCGGAATCGCCGCGCCCAAGGGCTTTGAGGACGAGCTGGTTCGGCTGGGGGCCAGGCTGATCTATCACAAGCGCTATGCCGACCATCATCGCTATACGGAACAGGAAATCATTGATCTGATCAACAAGAGCCTGCTGCGGGAGGCGGATATGATCATCACGACCGAGAAGGACGCGGTGCGCTTCCCGAAAATCAAGCGGCGTGATCTGCCTGTATTTTTCCTGCGCGTGGAAATAGAAATGCTGAGTGGAATGGAAGACTTCAACGCCTGCATCAAGCGGATTTGTTTTTTATGAGCAAACGGGAAATGCCGTGAATAATGTGCTGGTCGTAAGTGCAAGCTGGCTGGGCGATGCCGTCATGAGCATGCCCGCCCTGCAGGCGTGGCAGCAGGCCAATCCGGAAGCCCGGATCAGTGTGCTGGCCAAACGCGGGCCCGCCGAACTCTGGCGGATGCATTCGGCCCCTGCCGAAGTCCTGACACTCGGAACCGGCCCGGGAGATACGTGGGAAGCCGTCAATGAAGTGCGGCAAAGAAAATTCACGGAGGCTTTCATCCTCCCCCATTCTTTCCGTTCTGCGGTGGTTCCCTTTCTGGCCGGCGTTCCTGTTCGCCGCGGAATGCCGGGCCATTTTCGCGACTGGATGCTCACGAGCACAGTTCCGGCAGACTCCGCCTGTGATGCCCATCAATCCCGCGAATACGGCCTGCTGTTTGGGGTGGATGAGCTTCCCCTGCCCTTGATCTCCATTCCGGCGACCGCCATTCAGAACGCGCGCGAGAAAGTGGCGTTGCTGGATGAACCGTTTTTCGGCCTGGTGCCGGGTGCCGCGCGGGGCCCGTCCAAACGCTGGCCGGAAACGCGCTTTGTGCGGCTGGGACGAATGCTGCGCGAGCGGCTGGGCGGCCATGTGCTGGTCTTCGGATCTCCCGCCGAGCAGCACCTGTGCTCTCGCATCGCCCGGGAAATCGGGGCGGGAACAGTTAATTTCGCCGGGAAAACAAATATTGCGGAATGGGCGGCGCTGATGCAGCTTTGCCGGGTCGTGGTCTGCAACGACAGCGGAGGAATGCATCTAGCCGCCGCGGCGGGCGTTCCAGTGGCGGCGGTATTCGGGATCACGGACCCCCGCAAAACCGGTCCTCTGGGCCGTCATGTCCGCATACTGCAGAACAGCGGAGTTCAACAGCGCGATATCAGCCGCCACTCCGAGCCGGCCGTCGAAGCCCTGAAAGCCATCTCGCCCGAACAGGTGTTCGGCGAAGTCCAGCATCTGCTGCAGGAGACGGATAAGACAAAAAGGGACACTGATCATGCGAGATAAAATTTCAGCCTGCATCACCTGCATGAATGAAGAGGACAACATCCGGCGCTGCCTGGAAAGCGTGCGCTGGTGTGATGAAATCGTTGTTGTTGACAGCTTCAGCACAGACCGCACTGTGGATATCTGCAAGGAATATACCGAACGGGTCTATCAGCACGAATGGCTGGGCTATATCGGGCAGAAGAACCTGATTCGCGGGATGGCGTCCCACCCATGGGTTCTGTTTCTCGATGCGGACGAAGAAGTGTCCCCGGGCCTTCGGGATGAAATTCTCAGGGAGCTGGCTCGGCCGGACAATTCATATGCTGGATACCGTTTTCCGCGGAAGGTATACTATCTCTACAAATGGATCTGCCACGGGGAATGGTATCCGGACACCAAACTGAGGGTCTTCCGGAAGGACAAGGGACACAGTGAAGGACGCGAACCGCATGATCTTGTCATTGTTGACGGCCCCGTGAAAACGCTGATCAACCCCCTGCATCATTACACCTACAGCAACATCCGCGATCATCTGGCTTCCGTTGGAAATTTCTCTGTCATAACCGCCGAGGAAAAGTTCAAGGAAGGCACCCGCTTCAGCTACGCGGACTGGCTGGTGCGGCCGCCGTGGCGTTTCTTCAAGGCCTATTTCCTGAAACTCGGATTTCTGGACGGACGGAGGGGCTTCTTTATCGCAGCCATCAGTGCTTTTGCTGTTCTGATCAAATACGCGTTTCTCTGGGAAAAAGAGCTGGACGAAAATCACCGGAGTGCAGCGACAGCCGAAGATGGCGCAGGAAACCCCGAAGGTCAGGACTGAGGGTCAGAAACTTCCTCTGCCTCAAAGGTGGAAGGCTTTCCTGCTGATGCCATTCGCATGCGCTCCCAGTTGGAAACGGCCACGGCATCCCGAGGGTTCCATCCCCCGGCACTCACGCTTCCGCTCCAGTTGTCAAACTGGGCCTGCACATGGTTAATGCCCCGAAGCCCCTTGATTTCAGCGAACATGGCCTCCACAACAGCCCCGGACAGCTGTTCCGGCACACCCGCCAGCCGTTTCAGAGAACCACGGATATAAATCGTCTGCTCGGACACGTGAATGGAAATAAAACCAAGATCAATCCAGTAGCGGACTAAAATGGCCCGCACTTTCCTGAAAATCTCGTTCCGCTGGGCAGGAGTTAATTTCATTCCCCGTGTTCAGAGGGAGGCCCGATCAGGCCCTCCACCTTTTCAAAAAGACGTTCGAGCTTAAAAGGTTTGTAGAGGACATCCGTGTTGCCGTCGGCAAACTCATTCTGCCAGAGTTCCAGAACTTTCTGATCTTCCATCGAAAATGATTTAGGATAAGCCGTCACGAACAGCACCGGCAGTTTCTTCTGCTGCCGCTTGAGTTCCTGAAAGATCTCAAAGCCGTTCTTCTTGGGCATGTGAATATCCAGCATGACCAGATCCAGTTCATTTTCCTCAAGAATCTTCGACACCTCCGCCGGGTCAGTGGTCACAAAGACTTTGTATCCCCGGCCGTCCAAAGCACGCTGAAAGCAGCGCAGAATCGCATCGTCATCATCCACGGACAGAATTTTTCTCACGGCTATCTCCTCTTCTGAAACACACACCATCTGCGGTCATTCTACTTCCCCGGCAAAGAGCCGTCAATGACCGCGCCGCCATCAATCGTGGATTTTGCCCCGGCGCACGGCAATCAGCTCAGCCACCACCGACACGGCGATCTCCCGCAGCGTCTCGGCTTCAATCTCAACCCCGATCGGCCCGTGAATTCTCCGGATGTCCCGCTCTGCAATGCCAATCTCCCGGAGCGCCTGTTTGCGGCTTTCCTGCGTGCGGCGACTGCCCAGCAGCCCGACATAGCGGCACTTCGCCTTCAAGGCATAAGCCAGCGCGGGCACGTCGAGTTTCGCGTCATGCGCCAAAACGGCAATATACCACTGCTCATCCACACCGGCAGCCTTCAGGCCGTCATCAGGCCACTGGTGAATGATGCGCGACACATCGGGATAGTTCTCCGCCACTGCAAAGGCCTTGCGGGGATCAATCAGCGTGACATCATAGTCAGCAAAAGCCGCCAGTTTACAAACCGCCGCCGACAGCGGCGAGGCGCCTATAACCGCCAGGGGAGCTGCCGGCTGGGAGGATTCCGCAAATACTTTTTCACCGGTTCCCTGCATTTGATACCGCAGAGTTCCCCCGGTCCTGAAAAGGTCGCGGGCAATGTCCGCAGCTTCTTTATCTGCCGTCTCGGAACCCAGCGATCCGTGCCGGCTTCCATCCGCCAGCAGCAGCAGTTCGCGCCCGAGGATCTTTCCCTCCAGACCGCAGAAATATACACCCCTCCCGCCCTCGGCTATGCAGCCCCAGGCGTCCAGGGGAATTACAGCATCATCATACACCTGGAGCAGAACATCAATTTCTCCGCCGCATGAAAGGCCCACGCTGGCCGCCAGGTCTTCCGAGATACCATAGTGAATGAGACGGGGAGCGCCATCGCGAATTGTTTTCAGAAGATGTTCGCGAAGATCGCCCTCCACACACCCCATCGAGACAGAACCGGCCATATCACCGTTTTCATTCACAGCCATGCGCGCGCCCGGCAGGCGCGGCGAGGAATGCTGCGCGTTCACCAGCAGGGCCACAGCCGTCTTGAGTCCGGCATGATGCCATTTCTCCAGATCTGTGAAGACATCCTTCATCAGGGGTATTGTCCGGGGCGATCAAGGCCCATAGTTTCGGGCAGGCCGAAGATTAGATTCATATTCTGCAGGGCATTGCCCGCCTGCCCCTTCATCAGATTGTCGATATGGGAAACCACGCGCAGGCGGCTGGTCCGCTCATCCACATCCACAATCAGGTTGCAGAAATTTGTTCCCCGCACATGCACCGTGCCCACGCCGCTGTTCCGGTCGCAGATACGCACAAAGGGGCTGTCCTTGTAGAATTCCCGGTAGGCTTCGGCCACGGTGGCGGCGTTCTGCCCCGGACCAAGAGTGCCATACAGGCAGGACATAATGCCGCGGCACATTGGAACCACCTGCGCCGTGAACGTCACCTTAATAGCGCTGCCCGCCTGCCCGCTGATCTCCCGCTCCACCTCACAAACATGCTGATGCCCGCCCAGTTTGTAGGCATTCATATGGTCATAGCGGGCCGGATAATGAAATGCCGCCTGCAGTTTCTTCCCGGCGCCCGAAATGCCGGTCTTGCAGTCGCAGATGATGCTGCTGAAATCCACCAGGTGATGCTTGGCCGCCGGGGCCAGTCCCAGGATGGCGCTGATCGCAAAACAGCCGGGATTGCCCACCAGCTTTGTTTTCTTGTTCAGCTTTTCGCGGTGCAGCTC
>Ga0116144_10004356_pt1 | contig 13460 bp, 18 predicted proteins | sample AD_UKC035_MetaG_FD_89746 | JGI IMG/M metagenome (GOLD analysis project Ga0116144, IMG submission 89746) | Active sludge microbial communities of municipal wastewater-treating anaerobic digesters from USA - AD_UKC035_MetaG | ecosystem: Engineered > Bioreactor > Anaerobic > Digestate | place: USA... | reverse complement strand
TGTTGGTGCAGGACTGAACGCTACAATGGCTAAGATAAGCACTGTTCAGAAACAGATCGAAGCCAAGTCTACAGAACTTATATGGGGTATCACCTTCAAGAAGATCGAAACAAACTTCGGTACTCTTCTGGTGAAACACGCTCCTTTGTTCGACCTCGCAGGTTACGGCGACAATGGTATTGTGCTTGATGTTAACAACATCGAGAAACACGTATTCCTTCCGACTCAGATCACTGATCTCGAGCTGAAGAAAACTGGTATCAGCAATGCCAATGCAAGCGTAATAGCTGAGACTTCGGGTCTGGTACTTCGTTACCCTGACACCCACGCATGGATAAGAGTTAAAGCCGGTGCATAACCGACTGAAGAGATAGGAAGGGAGAGGGTAACCTTTCCCTTTTTTTCTAATTAATAAATAAAATCAACATGGCACTTAAAACTTATCAGCATCTTGTAGCAAGCTATTTTTCTACTGATGTGATTCTCAATAACAAAAGGACTCCTATCGTATTCGAAGGAGGGACAAGCAATAACCCCACAAGAGTAACGGCCAAATTTTCCACAGACAACCCCGAGATACAAAGACAGATTGAGGCAAGGCCAGATTTCGGAAAAGAGATTAAACTGTTCTCAGTTGTTAAAGACCCGGAGCCAGAACCAGTAAAACCCAAGTCTACAATACCGGATGATTTTACAAAAGTTCCTGACATCACCACAGCCTTAGCTGCAAAAAACTACCTGCTTGACAGGTTCCCGGAATTAAAGCATGGCGACCTTAAGAATACCGCAATGGTGAAGGAGGCTGCCGCCGAAAGAAAGATCGTATTTACTGACCTTTAAATACAGGCCATGACAAGGGATGAGATTATAAACAGGGTAAAGGTTGAAATGGATGAGCTTACCCCGTTTGACGGGGGGCTTATTGTTTCAGCGGGTAATGAGATGTCAAAGCCTATTGATGCATATATCGAGGAGATACTCGATGACTGTGCAGAAGACCTAATACTTATGGCTCCCATCCATCTGTTGTCATTAAAGAGCTTTTCGGGAACGATAAGTGTAGCCGGAGGTGTTGCCTCAATAACGATCCCAAGCGATTTTCTCGCGCTCGGTTATATAAAATTTCCAGAATGGGAACGTCAGGTCAACACCACAATAAAAGAAACAGACCCGCTATACCTGAGACAGATGAACCAGTACACCCGCGCAGGGATATCCAAGCCAGTCGTAGCTATAAGATCAGGAAAGCTTGAGTGTTATTCCATTACTTCTGAAGATGGTACAGGAATTGACTTTAAATACAAGGCTAAGGTTGTGGCAGAACAGCTTCCTGATAGGCTTATGATGGCACTGGTATATCTTACTGCAGCTAAGATGTTTAAGATATTTGAAAGGGGTGATCTTATTGCCCCCACTATGGAACTGTTTCAAAACGAAATAAATATCAGGTAAGATGGCAATCCCGGAATTACTACAACTTCAGCAGTCTATTGAGGAACTTGTTGATGCAAAAATAACTGATCGCTTTGCCAATCATCCTATTCATGTCGACGTACAGACTGTCTCATTTGAGCAGTTTGAGAGATCATATATGGCAGGACTGGATGGATATGAACATATAGATCATGTGTTCTTCCGAAAGTTTCTCAGGTGGATGGAGCAGTATTATGCTTACCATCTCGAAGAAGATGCTAATGTGATAAGGGCAGGGATGACTGTTGCACATATCACTACCGGCATATATACGGCACCTGATGACACAGAATATGAAGGTCTTGAGCCAATACTTGATGAGCTGTTTGAAAGAATATCAGAGATAGACTTAACTTCTCTTGATGGTAGGGTTACTACACTTGAGGATAATTACAGACTGATAGACTCAGCCATAAGCGAGATACAGGGAGATATCAGCGACATTGAAGAAGCGATGTCTGGATATTCCGGCTCGCTGTCAGCACACGTAAACGAGTCGGCAATACACCTTACTCCTGACGGATCAGGGATAGTTGCTAATGGGTTATACTTAAGTCTGTCGGACAGCTATATCAGAGGATTGTTTTCCGCACTGGCACCTATAATTAATACGGCCGGAGTGCTTTCTCTGGATATCGATGAGGCTACTCTTGATATTGTAGATGGAAAGCTCACAGTAATAGGTGGTGGTGGGGGAGGTACTTCATACGGCCTTGCTTATGATACAGGCACACATATACTTAGCATAGTGGCAGGTGGGGGAAGCTCAGATGTTGACCTGTCTTCATTACTGTCAGGCAGTGTAGACCTGAGTAATTACCTGAAAAAGACAGGAGCGACAACCCAGACCATACAGGGTAATATAATTGTTACCGGCACTATCACAGCCGGTGGCGAGATAACTGGATACGGATCATAAAAATAAATGATTGCACCCGGAACATATACCATATATACCGGGGCAGGATTTGCTCCAACCCTTCCACCTGCGGGTGTGACGCGAAGGGAGGATATCCTGTTTAATCCCGCAGCACACCTATTGCCCGGAGAATGGGGATACAATAAAACCGACAGGCTGTGGTTTGTTGCATCATCATCAGAAATTATAACCATCCCGGATGAGCTTGGTTATGGCTCTGGTGAGTATGAACCTGATCTTGGTAATCCTGCCGCAGATGGATATATACTAAGCTCTACCGCCGCGGGAGAAAGATCATGGATAGCCCCGCCGGAAGGAGGAGGAGTAAGTTATCATAACAGCCTGAGCGGCATTCAGGGTGGAGCTACAGATGATTATTATCATCTTACTGCTAACCTGTATAACGCATTTGAATACGTTCCAAACAGCGGGAACCCATATCTGAGAGTGAAACTTCCAATAGCCTGTGATTATGAGATACAGGCATGGTCTGACTTTTCTCAGTTTCCTCCTACAATATGGGAGAGTATGCCACTGGCCACAAGCTCTGCTATTGGAGGAATACAGCTTGGCTCTGGTAGTTCGCTATTTTTAAGAGAGGACGGAACTTGGCAATCTGTGGCTGTATCGTCACATGATCATGATGATAGGTATTCATTACTGTCACATATTCATGACAGCAGGTATTATACAGAAAGCGAAATAGATAGCTTACTGTCTGGAAAGTCAGACACCTCACATCTTCATGACAGCAGATACTACACCAAGACCGAGATGACAACTCTTCTTGGTTACAAGGCAAATATAAACACACCCTCATTTAATGGGGCTGTGAGTATGAATAGCACACTTAATGTTACTGGCAAGGTGACGGCAGGAAGTTTCGGGACGGCAAACTTTACTATAGTAGAAGAATCAGGGATATTTAAGATTAAGTATGGCTCTACAACAATATTAACACTTTCAAGTGCAGGATATCTAAGGGCTAAGGATGAGATAGAATCATTTGCAACAATATAAACCATGGCAAAAGAACAATTAACATATCGAAGTTACACAACCTCTCAGCTTAAAAGCAGGTCAACGATACCTGCACAGGTTGATATAACGGAAGATACAGGTAAAATCCTTTGTAATAATATAACCACAGCTCAGATACGTAATGCAATAAGCGCAAGTACGAACAGGGTAAAGGATTTATGTACACATAATAACATAAACCGGTGGTCAGCGTTCAGTCCTATTAAGAGAAGTGTCTCAAATGGATGGCTTGTTAATTCTGTCCCAACATCGAATTATAAGATGGGTGACTTCATGGGCTATAACCATAATGCAGTAGCTCCTCATTATGATGTAAGCGGCAGTAATGAAACAGTGACCGTTAATCCAAATGGCAGCTTTGTATTTCACTGCAAAGCTGATATTGGAGAGATCAGATATAATGATATTGTTGGTAAAAATCCGGGAACTCACGTTGCTTTTTCTGTTTGGAAAGGACAAACTTATATAGACAGCAGGGTTAAAGCTATATCCGGGATGACAAATATTGCAGACTTTGATACAAGTGCTGAAGATAGGATTACTGTTAGTGACATAAATGATACATCTGTCTATACCTGTAAGATTGAGATTTTAGACAGCCCATCTTACGACTATCAGGGAGGCAATACAATCTGTCAGGTGCCGGGTCTTAAAAACTGGACTACAACTATTTATGTTAGGGCTGCAAACCACTTCTATATCTCTGCTCCATATGCAAGCTTTCCACCTTCAATAGCAGGCAGTACTTATACGTTTGGTGAATGGGTACTTGATTCTGCCAGTTTGTATATATCAACCGGCGAGATTATGTTTCACTACTTACACACAACTTCATACCCAAATCAAACACCTTTCAGGAGTTGGTCTCACCTGCATATTAGTGCTTGGATTGAAGAAGGGTATTACAATGATAATGGGACATGGATTGGCACAAAAGTTACTGATGACTTTGAATACCTGTGGGATGGCGCATGGGCAACTGACAGCGGTTTGGGTGAGGTTGAAGAGATGATATGGAAGTCGGGAGGAGTGGCCAAGAGTTTACCAATCCCTAATAATGGATATGGATACAGGGTGGTAATATACTGTGATCCACAATAGTCAAAATTAAATATCTATAAATTGATTGTTAATAACTTATGTACTTATGAGTAATTAATACATACTTTTTGATGTATTTTTACGGCCATTAGTATTAATTTACTTAAACCATAATGACAAACACAATTCGACCACGTATTTCCCCAGAAGAAGATAGATTTCTAAAAGAGCGCAGAAGGTTCTTATCAAGCAGAGATGAGGAAGTTACACTGGTACTTGGCTGCGTTCATGTTCCGTTTCAGAACAGGACGCTAATGGATGGAGTAAAAAAACTGGCGGTTGATCTCAGGATTGATCGCCTTGTTTTTCTTGGTGACTTTATTGACTGTAACTCCCTTGGTGACTATGAGAAGGGTAAGTTATCATCTACCGGAATAACCCTTGAGGAGGAATATGAAGATGCAAACAAAGAGCTTAATGACTGGGACTCAATACTAAAACGCAATTCTACCGTAGTGTTTATGTATGGCAATCATGAGGATCGCTACTTCAGATGGCTCAAATCCCCGGATAATGCGAAGTATGGAGACCTGCTTTCACCGGCAAAAGCACTCCGGCTTGAGGAACGTAATTACATTGTAATCACTGATTATCGCAACGGGGTTTATCATATTGGTAATCTTGAGCTTTACCATGGTGACCTTACTAACATCCATGTGGCAAAGAAAAGCCTTGACACCTACCGTCGAAACACAATGTTTGCACACACCCACCGGATACAGGTGTACAGAGAAGGAGACTATGCCTCGTATAACATTGGTACAATGGCTAATCTTAACGCCCCTGCATTTGGTTATGCCCCCCGGTCAATGAGGGAGAAATGGGCAAACGGTTTTGGGGTCGTAATAAACTATGATGGCAACACATACACACAGGTTATAGAGGTAAAGGGCGACCACTTCTATTACGGCGGGTTCCGCTATTGATAATAATACGTTTAATAAACATATAAATCACAACTTCAAAACCAGACTTATTCATACTGGTTGTGCAAATTTACATTACGTACAGCACTGAAAACCATTAACAACAACAAACTGAAAAACATGAAGATAGATTTCAACAAACCCCTTGTCAATTATAAGGGTGAGGAAGTAAGAGACCCACGAACCGGTACAGTAATAATGATTAAAAATGTGGTTTGCAGCACGCTTTCAAACACTACCGCAGGAACAAAGGATGAGAAACTGGAACTTGATCTTATTGCGGCAAAAATATGGATGTCTGGAAAAGAGACAGATATCACCCCTGAAGAAAGCGTACTTATCAGGAGGCACATTGAACCCCTTCCTGCTACCACGTTTGCACAGATTTACAGACTGCTTGGATGATATTTGTTTCGGTTCATTTGGTTTAGGGTTTGGTTTTAATTGGTGAGGTTCATGTTGGTAAGGGGTGGCAGTTTTGCTGCCCCTTATTTAAAAAAACGAGAAGATGGCTTATTCGATTAAGAAGGTTGGAGATGTAAACAATGCCTCGATAGATATTGACGGCGTAGCAATTCCATTGATATCCTCTGTTGATATAGACCATATGAACATAATCGACACCCTTGAAGATAACACCGTACTTAACTCCTCAAAATATTTAAAAGACGAATAATGGCAAGGATAACATTAGGAAACGGAAGATGGTCAGTAATACGCGGATATATCAACAGTATGTTCGCCGAGCTGTATAGCCTCATAGGATCAGGAAGCGGAGGTGGAGGATCGATAGGAAAGTATGAGTATAAAACCAATCTGCTTGAGGGGCTTGTAACTACGGTTATAACTCCGGCAGTAATAGAGCCTTACTCTGTAATGGTTCTTGACTCAACAGGAAAAATCATAACCGCGGGTCTTGACATAGACGTAAGACTTAGTAATGACATATATGTCCTTGATATTTATTCTGTTGACGCTATTTCAAATGTCACAATTAAAGTTCTTTACTAATGAGAAAACTAATCACCATACTTTTATTTGCGCTCGCTGTTCAGTGTCACTCTCAGTGGACACCAATGAGAAACAGGGTTGAATACAGGGATAGCGTTTCATTCCGTAGGGATGCGAACTTCCTTGCTCCTGCAAGATTTCAGCAATCGTTTAAACTGGGAGCTGTCACTGTAACTTCTAATGGGGCAGAGCTTAATATACTTGATGGCGCATTGGTTAATGTTACTGAGCTTAACCGTCTTGTCGGGGTAACAAGCGGGGTACAGGCACAGCTTAACTCAAAGGCACCTATTGATAGTCCTACGTTTACAGGGACTGTTTCCGGGATCACTAAATCCATGGTAGGGCTTGGTAATGTCGACAATGAATCAAAGTCCACAATGTTTACCAATCCAATCTTTTCCGGGTTAATGTTATGGGGTACAGATACTGTGGCATCAAGGTCTTATGCCAGAGCTGTTGCAGGCTCAGGGGGAACCGGAGGCGGTGAAGGTGTATGGGGACTGATATCAGGTAACCTACCCGATCAGATAGACCTTGCGTCAGCTCTTAGCGGCAAGGTATCTACATCCACTACTGTTAACGGCAAGGCTCTTTCAGGAAATATATCCCTCACTGCATCAGATATTGGATTAGGTAATGTAACGAATGAGTCTAAAGCAACCATGTTCACTAATCCTACATTCACTGGCACAGTATCAGGAGTCACAGCATCAATGGTCGGACTTGGAAACGTTACAAACGAAAGTAAGGCTACTATGTTCGCCAGTCCTACTTTTACAGGTACGCCTACTGTTCCCGGATATGTACCTACATCAAGGACAGTGAACGGCAAGGCACTATCAGCAAACATATCAATAACTGCAAGCGACGTAAGCCTTGGTAATGTTACCAATGAGAGTAAGGCAACGATGTTTACCAGTCCTACATTTACTGGAACTGTAACACTTCCCGGTACTACAAGTATTGGCACTGTATCTTCCACTGAGATAAGCTATATAGATGGAGCAGAGAGTAATGTACAGTCTCAGCTTAATGGAATAAAGACAGACCTTAATGATACCATACCAATAGCAGATGTGGCACTTCTTAAATATGTTCTGTTCAACGCACAAACAGGAACTACTTATACCCTTGCACTTTCAGACGCAGGAAAGATAGTAACCTGTAGTAATACATCTTCCATTACCGTAACAGTACCACTTTATTCATCTATAGCTTTTCCAACAGGAACACAGATCACTATCGTCGGTATAAACACCGGTCAGGTCACAATAGCTGCAGCGTCTGGCGTAACCATTAACAGCGCAGGAGGAGCATTAAAGCTCAGGGTAAGATATAGTTCAGCAACACTAATTAAGACAGCCGAAAATACATGGTTACTTATAGGAGATATAACCACATGAGGAAGCTTTTAATAGGCATATTACTTCTGCTGACTGTCAATGTATCTGGACAGGTAATGCTACCGGGGGTGGTGGCTTCGTCCAGACAAACAGCGGTAGCTCAGAATCTTTTTAAATATTCTGAAGTACTGGATATTTCTCAGTCTACATGGTATGGTAAAAATATTTCTGTCACACAGAACAGCGAGAATGACTTGGAGAATAACGCTACGCTTGAAACGATAACCACCACATCTACAGGAGAATGTTACATAAGTTATTCGGATGGCGGTGTTAGGAATCCGGTAACGCAGAATACAACTTATTATTTGGCATTTGATTTTAAGCGTGGAACACAAACACAAGCAAGATGGAGTGTTCAGGATTTAACTCATAGTACAGATATAGTTTTATTACAAAGTTATTATTCAAGTACGTCATCAAGTGTTTCGAGGATCACGTTAAGTTTTACTACTCCTTCAGGATGTACGAGTGTGAGGATATTCCCTTATATAGTTGATTCAGGTACAAGCGGAGTTACTTGTTACATAGGCAGGATGCAATTATATACTAATTCAAGTGCGGTATATGGAGAAACAACAACAAGCATAATACCATAACTATATGATGAAAAAGCTTATTATAATATTTTATATATTCTTAACAGTCAGTTGTATAGAGCTGTTGCTTTCAGATGGGGAGAGTAATTTTGTTATGCCTTCTGCATCGGGAGCAACGTATTATGTAGCCGCTACCGGTGGAAGTAATTCATACGACGGTTCTATTGGAAGCCCATGGGCTACGCTACAATATGCATTCAGCCAACTCACTGCGGGGGATATATTATATGTCAGGGGAGGTACGTATAGTCCGTCAACTACATATGGGAATAACAGGGATAATTGCGTATATGTTAGTGGCAGGAATGGAACATCGTCATCAAGAATAACTGTTAGTAATTATCCGGGTGAAACTCCAGTAATAACAGGTGCGAATCTTCCTGAAAGTAATTCTAATAAATCTGGAATACATCTCTATAATTGTGATTATTGGACTATTACTGGATTGGTCGTAGAGTATATTGAAGACACAGGAGGCACTACTAATTTTGGGATAGGATGGTATATCGCAAGCTCTGACTATATAACATTAGATCAATGTGTTAGCCGTTATAATGATGGCCCCGGATTTGCCGTAAATGGATATTGTAATGAAGGATATTTTATACGTTGCGACAGTTATTGGAATGCAGACAACCACGATAGCGGCGGCTTTGGCGATGGGTTTATAGCATCTCATTATGGAGGTGATGGTGGATATCATACATATTTTCAATATTGTAGGGCTTGGAACAATTCAGACGATGGATTTGATGCTTTTATTTCAGATAGTGGAAATAACGGTGGTTATATTACATGGGAACATTGTTGGGCGTTTAATAACGGAAAAGCAACACCTTCAGGTAATGGAGCAGGGATAAAATGGGGTGGAGGTAGCCAAGGTCTTACAGAGAGTGGGGTACAAAGAATAGTACGGTATTGTATATCTGCAAGCAATAAAGCAATAGGAATCGACCAGTCAGGATCAAATGATCCATCTAATGCTTATTTTATAGGTGTACTCCATAATAACTTCTCTTACGCAAATGGTTCTCAGGGATTTTACAACGACATAAGCGATGCATCATACTTTCGCAACAATATTTCATACGGTAATACAGGTTCAAACTGGGTTGATCAGACAGGATTTACTGATGATCATAATTCATGGAACGGAGGAGTAACTGTAAGTTCTGCAGATTTTACAGGATTAGATATTGACGAACTGGATGATGCAAGAGCTTCTGACGGCAGCCTCCCGGATATCACATCATTTAAGCTTGTAGAAGGTTCTGATCTAATAGATGCAGGAACTGTAACTGTATATTCCGGCATGACTATAACATATGAGGGCGATGCTCCTGATCTCGGTGCATTTGAGTACGGAGGTGATTCTCCGGTGTATGTTAAAACAAGTAGCGGAAGTTGGGTAATGTATAACGGTAAAAGAGTTAAGATAACATGGTAATCCTTGACGCAGGACAATGAAAATATCAGGAATATATAAAATACAAAGTAAAACAAAGCCGGAAAGAATTTATATCGGTAGTGGGGTTAATGTAGGACGTAGGAAGCGGGAGCATCTTAGAGCCTTAAGATTAAACAAGCACTACTCTAAAAAACTTCAGAACCATTTTAATAAATACGGAGAAAATGATTTGCAGTTTATAATTATTACTGGTTGCGAAAAGGATAATCTACTTAAAACTGAGCAGTTTTTTATTGATACCTACAGCCCATACTTTAATACTTGTAAAATAGCAGGAAGCTGCATGGGGGTAAAACGATCTGAGGATACAAAAAGAAAATTAAGTAAGGCCAATAAGGGTCAGGTTCCTTGGACTAAAGGCAGACCTGTTTCAAAAGAAACCAGAGAAAAATTAAGCAAAGCTAACAAGGGGCATCTTCCTTGGTGTACTGGTAAAAAACTGCCTCCCATGTCTGAAGAGCAGAAGAAAAAATTAAGCGAAGCACATAGGGGGCAAATTAGTGCAAAGGGGATGCTTGGTAAAAAGCACTCAGAAGAAACAAAAAAGAAAATGAGTGAAGCAGCAAAAAGAAGACCACCAAGAGGTGCGGAGTTTAAGCAAAAAATGAGGGATAGTTGGATTAAAAGAAGATTAAAGAATGCAGCCTAAAGTATATAATGGATTTGTTTTGCTTGACGCAGGACATGGTTATAACACCGCAGGGAAACGATCCCCGGTGTGGTCAGACGGGACTCAGCTCTTCGAGTGGGAGTTCAATCGTGATATTGTCAGGCGTATTCAAAGGAGACTGATAAGCTTAGGCATACCGTCAAAGATTCTTGTCAAGGAAGCCAGAGACATCTCACTAAAAACCAGAGTTGGTAGAGCCAATGACATTTACAAAGAGCATCCCGATGCATTTCTGGTGAGCGTACATGGAAACGCCGGTGGTGGTGAAGGATGGGAAGTATGGACATCGCCCGGGGATACAGAGTCGGATAAGATCGCAACGATATTTTTCGCATCTGCAGAGAAATGGCTGTCTGCTTTCAGGATGCGGTCTGATCACAGCGATGGAGACCCTGACAAGGAGAGCAAGTTTTATATCCTTGTCAGAACAGATTGTCCTGCGATCCTCACCGAGAACCTGTTTTACGACAACGAACTGGAGTGCCAATATATGATGACAGACTACGGACGTGAACAGATAGCCAAGCTTCATGTGAATGCAATAGTGGATTACTTAAACTCAAGGAAATGAAGATAATGGATTTTATAAAAGACAAGACAAAAGATATCAGGTGGGAGGTAAACTTCGTGGCTATCTATAGGGCTATTAAAAGATACTTTCAGGAGCGCAGGAAGAGAAAGCTCTACAGACCTCTTGGTTTGATCAAGGATAAGACCGATGAGAGGGATATACTTTATAAGGTACGTCGTCCCGGTCTGGCTCCTGCTTCAACACAGATGAAGAATATAAGGGAATTCCCTTGGAGGTATGATCAGGCCGACATCGGATCATGTGTAGGGCATGGAATAACAGAAGCTTTCCGTAGGGTATTACAGGTCAATAAGCAGCCGACTTTGCGCCGTCAAGACTTTTTGCCTACTGGATTGCAAGGGAAGATAAATATAATGACACCGGGGCATCAATTCGTGACGCTTTCAAGGCTATGAATAAATATGGATTATGCAGCGAGATTACTTATCCGTACATCACAAGTCTGTTCGCAGCTACCCCAAGTGACGCAGCTTTCAAAGAGGCACTTGATCATCAATCAATAAGATACGAAAGGCTACCCCGTACCAAGGAGGCCATTATGGATGCAGTGTCTCAGGGCTTCCCGGTTGTCTATGGTAAATTAATATATGAAAGCTTCATGTCCCGAAAGACTGCAGATACCGGGATAGTACCAATACCTAAAGTAAAATGTGAAGCCAATTATGGGGGACATTGTATGTGCATATTTGACTACGACGAAAAATATACGATTGAGCTTAACTCATGGGGCGTAGACTGGGGACAGGGTGGTGCGTGTAAAGTTCCATGGGAGTACGTGCTTGATCCTAACTTATGTTTTGATTTTTGGGTTTTATATTTATCAGAGTAATAATTAATTAAGTAAAAAAACATGAAAAAATTATTTGTTTTATTCGGACTCTTAACCATTTCTGTCCTGAGTTTTGGACAGGAAGTGAACGACAACGGCATCTCCATCTTCTATAAGTTCGGAGACAGCCTTATGGATTTCCTCAAGAGCAATGGATGGACTCTTGGTTTTGCCCTTCTGTATTTCATATCAGAGTGGCTCGGTGAAACAGGAAAGGTTCCTGAAGGTTCTATCTGGCGCAAGCTTATCAACTGGGGTTTGGAACTTCTCAGAAAAAAAGGAACTGTATCAGCCAAGATGAAAAGATTTGGAAGCAAGTCGGCAGGACTGGCAAGAGTTCTTGTCATTGGTATTATCCTGTCAGGACTTACCCTTGGTGCTATGGCACAGGAGAAAAAGGTTCGCCCCTACCGGTGGTATCCATTTAAAGACAAGAAGACTGAGCTTAGGTCAGACGCGTCTACAGATATGCCTATCTACTCAAAGGATAGCACACTGTACTTTGCACCGGCTGTAAGCTTTGACATCTACACCAGAGGGATGACCACTGGCAAACATAGCATCGGAGCTATCCCCGGGATCGGATACAACTTTATTTATAACCCCTACCTGTGGGAGAAGAATTATCTGGCAGGATTTGGAATGTTTGCATCAGCACATCAGGACGAAGACAATCCCGACATATTCACATTTGAAGTAACACCTGTATTATCCTTATTGAACTGGATTAAAGTGGGTTATGGATACCAGATGAACTTTGGAGGACAGAATGAATGGGTACTCCGACTTGGTATCGTGAAAAGTTTCTAACCATAAATAATAACAAGCAATGAGCTTAAGACAAAGAAAAGAAGTTAAGGAGCGGCTGAATGTAGTGGCCGCTCCATACGATGATGAATAACATTAATAAATAAAGATATGGCAACGAAAAGATTAGTACTACAGAGGGACGCTAACAATCTCCCGACAAACTTAATGCCTCTTGGCGACTCTCAGGATGTTGACGGTACAGGCGCATCAGCCCAGAGTACTGCTATTGATGGCTACGCAGTAAGGATCAAATCACTTGACAATCAGTTGAGATTTTTAATTGGAAACAACCCAACTGCCCTTGCAACTTCACCGGCTCTTGAAGCCCTTGATGAGATTTACCAACCGATCATTCCCGGCCAGAAGGTAGCGATCTTCGGTGGTAAGGCTAACATCTGTGTGGTAGGGGTTTAATAGTTATTGCATCTGAGATGTTAAACAGACTGAACATATTAAGACCGGGGCTTGTGGAGTCGAGAGGGAGAAAAAGAACAACTCCTCCTGATGCCCCGACAGGACTTGCAGCAACTGTTGTCAGCGATAGTCAGATAGACCTCTCGTGGGATGCTGTAGAAGGAGCGACTTCTTACAAGGTCTATTATGGCACTGACGGGG
>Ga0116144_10004353_pt1 | contig 13469 bp, 15 predicted proteins | sample AD_UKC035_MetaG_FD_89746 | JGI IMG/M metagenome (GOLD analysis project Ga0116144, IMG submission 89746) | Active sludge microbial communities of municipal wastewater-treating anaerobic digesters from USA - AD_UKC035_MetaG | ecosystem: Engineered > Bioreactor > Anaerobic > Digestate | place: USA... | reverse complement strand
TGGAAATTAGAAGACATACATTTTGAGCAGTATGGAAGTTTACTTGAAGTAAGAAACAAGAATTATTCAAGCGCCATATTAAAAATTGACGATGCAGAATTTTCTCAAAAATTTCTTGAGGCATTAAAGCAAAGTAAGCGTGTTGATATTCATACACGATTGTTAGGTCTTGGTCTTTCAAAAATTACATTAATTGCAGGCTTTTTGTTTGGCTTAATTGTACTTGCATATTTTTATGCATTACCCCCAATTGCAGAAAAATCTGCTGCACTAATACCCGAAAGCTTTGACAATGAAATTGGAAATGCATTTGCGGGAACATTTATAAATGAAAATGACGTTGACATCACAAAAACAAAATATTTAGAACAGTTTGCTTCTGAGCTAAATTTCCAAAACAATAAAAATCTGCGATTTACAGTTGTGAAGTCGAAAGAGGTAAATGCTTTTGCATTGCCTAATGGACAGATTGTAATTTATACCGGCATTTTGAACAAAATGAAAAAACATGATGAACTTGTTGCTCTGATGGGGCATGAAGCATCACATGTTAGCAAACGACATTCAACAAAAATGCTATGTAGAAATCTTGCAGGTTATATGATAGTATCTTTGCTCTTTAGTGACGTTAATGGAGTTATGGCAGTTTTAGCGGATAACGCCCAACAGCTTCATTCACTTTCCTATTCACGAAAATTTGAAGAAGAAGCCGATGAACAGGGCTTGAATATCCTTATGGACAATAAAGTTGATCCAAATGGAATGGTGCAATTATTTGAGCAATTAGAATCAGAAGACAAATTTTCCATTCCTCAAATTCTTAGTTCACATCCATTGACAAAGGAACGCAAAGAAAAAATGCAAAAAATTATTTCACAAACAGTACATGAAGTAAAACCAAATCATACTTTGATCTCTTTGTTTGAGCATATTAAAAACTAAAATATTAAACCTGCTGCGAGGGATTTGCAATCCATTGCTTTCTAAAAGTGGATTTTTAATCCACCCTTAGTCGCTTCACAAATGCCTTTGCTGCGAGGGATTTGCAATCCCTTGCTTTAAAATTGTGGATTTTTAATCCACCCTTAGTCGCTTCACAAATGCCCTATGAAAAGCAGTTTCTTAAAAGCAATAATAACCAACAAAAGTATTTTCTAAGCATAAGAATAAATTTCTTTACCGGAAAATCTGAAAATGAGAACCGGTCACCACTACTCCATCAAAACAGACTACGCCTATTTTTTAACCATGACTGTTGTCGATTGGGTGGATCTATTTACACGTGTTAATCACAAGATGGTCATTGTAGATTCTTTGAAATATTGTAGTGAGAAAAAGGGTTTGTACGTATTTGGTTGGTGTTTGATGCCTAGTCATCTTCATATTATCGCAAATACCGATGGTAAAGAAAAGCTCAGTGATGTGATCAGAGACTTCAAAAAATTTACGTCAAAAAAATTGATAGTTCAAATTAAAAACGAAGCGGAAAGCAGAAGAGAATGGCTTTTGAACCATTTTGAATTTGCAGCAAAGAAACATCCGAAATATATTGCATACAAAATCTGGCAGGATGGCAACCATGCTATCGAAGTCACGAGCGAAAAAGTGGTTTGGCAGAAGTTAAGATACATTCATCAAAATCCGGTTGTAGACCGCATTGTTGAAAAGGAAGAAGAATATTTATTTAGTTCTGCAAGAGATTATCATGACAAGCCTTCACTACTTAAAGTTAATTGTCTTACACCACCGGTGATTACTGTCAATAGTCCGGGATTCTTTAATGTCTGAATGGGTTGTGCTTTTCTGGTAGTGAGTAACTTTTGATTGGCTTACGGGCTTTCAATGTGGATTGCAAATCCACTTTTTGAAAGCAAAGGATTGTAAATCCTTCGCAGTGAGATCAAGTTACATTAAATATAATTTGTACCTTCCCCATCTGCAATTTTCTATACCGGCAAAATAATTTGTTTGCTTAAGCGTATTCAAGAATAAATTAACCAAAAACAATAACTCATGAAAATAAAATTACTCTATGCAATTATTTTGTTTACAAGCACTATTTGCAATGCAGCCGTTTTTTCGGTCGATAACACAAATGATAACGGTGCAGGATCTCTAAGGCAAGCCGTCATTGATGCGAACGACAGTCTTGGTCTTGATACGGTGATCTTTTCTTCGGCAACAGATGGAGATATCACCAACTTGTTTTCCGGCGTCATTGTCATTGATGATGACCTTGTCATACTTGGCAATGGTCCGGCAAACAGTATTCTTGGAACAGCTTCAGACCTTATCTCAATTTCGCCAAATATCAATGTTAGCATAAAGGGTATTTCATTTTATAATTTTACCAACTATGCCATTACACGACCTTTTTCAGCAGCCTCTACCTGTGAATTAACTGTTGTAAACTGTTTGTTTTCAGCAACAGCGACAAGTTCAGGGATCCAGTATTCTGTCCTTGATGGTACGATAAGAGTAGATAGTTGCAACTTTTCAAATTTGAGAAACGGTACAGAGATCGTGGCTTACAAAAATGCCACAATTAGAAATAACTACGCATCAAACTGTACAGGTGGTACTGCAGGCCTTGCTTTGTATGACGCTTACAATTCCGGTACCATCATTTTCACGAACAATACTGCCGAAAACTGCAATAACGGATTCAGCATCGGAATTGCCGTAAGCGGTGAAGTCAGCAATAACACTGCATATAACAATACAGATGCAGGATTCCTCATTTCACTTCCATCATCAGGCACATCAACAGTTATCATTTCCAACAACACTTCCGCAAATAATAATATCGGACTTGAACTCAATGAACAGGACGATGCTTCGACTATCACGGTTCAAAATTGCATCCTTTGGAATAATTCATTCAATGATTTCTACCTAAACAGTTTCATGATGAACGGGGGTAATCCGGTATTCTCACATAATATCGGAACTTCAAGCAGTTCTCCTTACGGACCACCATCATTTTTCAGCTCTGCAGATCCATTACTTGACACGGCGGGTACTGCAAATAATGGCGGATTTACTCCAACCATTGCCATCGACAGCGGTAGCTCTGCCATCGATTCAGCCCTGAGTCTGAACGCACCCGCAAGTGACCAACGAGGATTTTTAAGAAACGCTAACGCAGATATAGGTGCATTTGAATATTATGGCTTTGATTGCAGCATTCCAGCCCAGAGTACTGATATGCAAACAGCTTGTGGTAGTTTTCTTTGGATCGATGGCAATACCTATACTTCCGATAATGATTCTGCAACATTTACCATAGTAGGAGGTGCATCAAGTGGATGTGATTCAGTAGTTACCCTCGATCTGACCATATTGCAGTCTTCCACCGGAACAGATACCAGGGTCGAATGTGATTCACTCACCTGGCTAGACGGGAATGTATATACTTCAGATAATGATACTGCCACCTATAACATAGCAGGCGGGGCTGCCAATGGCTGCGATTCAATTGTGACACTGAACCTCACCATTATTTCTCATGCAGTCGGTACAGATAGCAGAACTGAATGTGCCCCTTTTACCTGGATCGACGGAAATACATATACAGCTAATGATAGTACAGCCATTTTTGCCATTACAGGTGGTGCCGCTAACGGATGCGACAGCGTAGTCACCCTTGATTTGACTATCAAATCAGTAAGTGATAATTCGACTACCTCAACAGGACTCATCATTACGGCAAACAACGATTCAGCCACTTATGTATGGCTTGATTGTGATAGCGCCTATAGTGTCATCCCAGGACAGACCGGACAATCATTCAGTCCGGCAAGCAATGGAAATTATGCAGTTCAGCTGACTGAAGATGGTTGCGTCGATACCTCAGCTTGCGTGCCAATCACCACCGTCGGAATTCTTGAAAATGACTTTGGAGCAGGATTTATTCTTTACCCTAACCCAACGAAAGGAAATTTCTCTGTCAACCTCGGCAGCGTACATGAAAATGTAAAAGTGATGATAACAGATCTCAGCGGGAAATTAATTGAAACGAAAAGCTTCAACGAAATCCGTATGTTCAGCTTTTCACTTGATCAAGTTTCCGGGGTTTACCTGCTCAGTATCTTGAGTGGTGACAAAAGAGCTATGATCCGTTTGCTGAAAGAATAAAAATCTTGTTTGTGCAAGCTGCGCAAGATCCAAATATGAATCCTTAAGAACGACCGGTTCATAGCAGTACAAATAATATTTAACAAAGTAATCGATAAGAAGTTTAATTATCATAACCTTTAAGAATTGCATGGTTAATTGGAAATTATTGTTAAGCGAATGAATCCCCCATTCAGTGGGGTTTAATTATCGTTTTTTTTAATACCTAATTAGGTTGTGCTGTTCTAATTTAGAGTAGCTATGGACTGGCTTACGGGCTTTCAATGTGGATTGTAAATCCACTTCTTGTTGGCAAAGGATTGCAAATCCTTCGCAGCAGGTCTTACGGGCTTTCAATGTGGATTGTAAATCCACCTTTTGTTGGCAAAGGATTGCAAATCCTTCGCAGCAGGTCTTACGGGCTTTCAATGTGGATTGCAAATCCACTTTTTGTTGGCAAAGGATTGCAAATCCTTCGCAGCAGGAAAATCCTTCGCAGTATAGATCATTACTAAAAATTGTAATATCACCACATGATTTTTTTTATTAACTTGTCTGCTGTTTTGCAAAACATGTATCGCTAACTCATACAAGTATTTAACATTATGAAAAAACTAAAGTACAAAGTAGATATCAATTCCCCTGCAAGCAGGATATATGAGAATATGCTTGGAATTAAGAGTAAATCTACTTATGAACAATGGACTTCACTGTTTAACCCTACATCAACCTATGAAGGAAACTGGGACAAGGGAAGTAAGATTTTGTTTGTCGGAGTGGATGAGAAAGGAGAAAAAGGCGGTATGGTTTCCAGGATAGCTGAAAACATTCCCAACCAATTTGTTTCCATTCAACATTATGGTCTTTTAAAAGACGATAAAGAAATTACGGAAGGACCGGAAGTAGAAAAATGGGCAAACGGATTAGAAAACTATTCCTTCGAAGAAAAAAATGGAACTACTACCGTCACAGTTGAACTTGACACAACCGAGGAGTTTTTGGATTATATGAACCAAACCTATCCTCAAGCACTCGATAAGTTGAAAGAACTTTGTGAAAATTAGTGTTAAGCTCATAAGGATAAAGTGATATGCAATCCATTGTTTTCTTAATGCAGAAATGAGTGCAGCAGGCCTTCCCTACTGAATTTAATTTCCCCTACTCCTGCCCTTGTTAAAATTATTAGTCAGAGGTATTTTAATGAAAAGCTTGGTTCTTCTTTCAAATTGAGAACAGCCTTTAACCGGGCTCTGTCTTTCTGTAAAGATTGCAAATCCTGTGAAGTAGTTGTTTATATTTATGATTAAGAAACAAAAAACGAAATTCTACTTTATATGCCACTAGTTAAGATCACTCGCTCAAACGAATATCTAAACCGATTAAGAAATATTCACATCTTCATTGATGGACATAAGATTGGAGAAATTGCAAATGGTCAAACGTCAGAATTTGAAATTTCACCGGGTCGGCATTCCGTTCTTGCAAAAATTGATTGGTGCAGCAGCCGGGAAATATCCTTTGAAGCAAATGAAACCAATACATTTATGCTTAGCGGATTCAACAAAGCTAATTGGATTATTTTAATAGCAGTCCTGATCATAATATTTCATTTTATCCTTCAATCAACGATTGGTTTTGACTACTTATATATACTCCTAATCCCTGTCTTTCTTATTCCATTTTATTTTTTGACACTAGGTCGAAAAAGATATTTAACTTTAATAATGCAATAACACTAAAAAAAACACTTCACAGCATGTATAATTTTTCATACTTCAAGGAAAAAGAGAAACAAAGAATTTTAAATTTCCTTGAGCAAAATCCATTTGTATTTTTGACAGGGAGCTTTTTATCAGGTGAACAAGTTGCAACACAGATCCCGGTTATATTCGAAGAAAGAGACGGCGAATTATATATTCAGGGACATATCATGCGTAACACAGATCATCATAAAGCCTTTGCTGAAAATCCCAACACCCTGATTGTATTCAGCGGTCCGCATACTTATGTGAGTGCTTCCTGGTATACTAACCCACAAGGCGGGTCAACCTGGAATTATATGAGTGTGCATATCGGAGGACAAATGAAATTCATGTCATCAGATGAGCTGAGAGACTTCATGAGAAAGTTCACTTTGAAATTTGAAGGTGGGAATAAAGAATCCTTGACAATTTTTGAAAACCTGCCTGAAACTTATATCAGTAAAATGTTGCCGGCCATTGCAGGATTTGAGATCAGAGCAGATAAGATAGATAATGTGTTTAAGCTCAGCCAAAACAGGGATGAAAAAAGTTATCTGAATATAATTTCCAAACTTGAAGTTCAAGACGCAAACAGTAAATTAATTGCTCAGGAGATGAAAGACAGGAAAGATGAATTGTTTCCTCCTGGAGTTGAATGGAATGCTTCAAAATTTGATTCATAATAATTCAAATGTATAATCCGAAGCTTTGCTTTTCCGGGCTGCCGGACAAATTAATTCTGATAAATTCTTAGCCTCGCTGTCCTTGCCTTGCATGAATCAGCTATTAAATTTTCAAATATAGAATAAACTAAGTTTAACCAGGAGCAATTATGACATTATTCAAAACATTACTGATCTGTCACATTGCTTGTGGTGGCACCGGGCTGATATTTGGTTTGTACATTTTATTGACAAAAAAAGGCAATAATAATCATAAAAGATTTGGGAACATTTATTACTATGCGATGCTGGCAACGGCATTACTTGCCCTAGTGATGACTTGCATAAATCCAAGCTATTTTCTCTTTATTACCGGAGTTTTTACAGCTTACATGCTTATGAGCGGCAAGAGGTATTTACAGAAAAATTCCATATCCAAAGTTAGAGTGCTGGATTGGGTACTTACTCTAGCAATGGCAATTTTCGGCTCTGCCTTCATTGCCTTTGGTACTTATAATTTAATAAGGTCAAATTTTTTCGGAATCGTATTAATAGTCTTCGGTTCCATTAGTTTTCTATTCGTTTACCAGGACTATATCAATTTTAAAGGCAGATCAAGTGTCAAGAACTATTGGTTAGCCACTCATCTTCAAAGAATGATTGGCAGCTATATTGCAGCAGCCACAGCTTTTCTTGTAGTGAATAATACCTTATTACCCGGTGTGATCGCATGGCTTTTACCAACGTTTTTATTGGTACCATTGATCATAAAATGGTCAAGAAAATATGAAGTGAAATTGAATGTCACAAAATAATATACCATTTGTGAAGGAAATGTCTTAGACGAAAGCGGAGCGGGTTTCTTTATTATCTAAATGTTTGATGCTTTTCTAGTTGTGAATTGCTTTTGATTGGCTTCCAGGTTTTCAGTGTGGATTAAAAATCCACTTTTTATTGGCAAAGGATTGCAAATCCTTCGCAGCAGGGTATGCCTGAGCAAAATAAATTTTTGCGTGGGCAAATAGCATGGTTAGGGTTTAAACAAACAGAAGTACTATTTAATCGAGACACTAGAAAATATGGAAAGACCGGTTACTCAATTAGCAAAATGTTTCAGTTTGCAATGGATGGTATAACTAGTTTTTCTGACAAACCTCTTCAACTGGTAACAAGGTTAGGATTTTACATTTCATTTTTATCATTTATTATCATTCTGTATGCGATCTATTCTCACTTTATTTTGGATCGAACAATCACCGGATGGACATCACTTATTATCAGTTCAATGTTCATTGGCGGAGTTCAATTGATATCTATTGGAGTAATTGGAGAATATGTTAGCAGAATCAATAAAAATGTATTGAAAAGACCATTGTATATTATCGATAAAACTAATTGCGAAAAGGACACTACACACAACATCTAAGTAGTTACGCAGGATATGCTGTTGTTGATGCTGCAAGGCAAAGGATTATGTCTTTCTGAGAATGAGCAGCATTAATTTAAGTTCCAGCCCTTCAATGTGGATTGCAAATCCTACACAAGCGGATAGATTAGCACTCCATGTTTTTTTAATTCAAAGCTGAATCCCTATTTTTGTTCACTTTACATTCTGAATATTAATATCTACACATGCAAAATGGAGATTTCTGCTCCATTTCTGTCCATTTAGATTCCCTTACAAAAAAAACAATAATGAAGACATTAGTATTTGGTGCAAGCGGAGCTACAGGGAAACATTTAGTAGAACATCTGTTAAAAGCAGGTAAACAGGTTAAAATAATCGTTCGCTTCAACAGTCGTATTCCTGACTCATGGCTTGACAATGAAAATATTTCAATAATCAGAAGTGATATCTCAATAGTTAGCGTTGAACAAATGTCAGAATACCTGAAAGATTGTGAAGCTGCTGCCTCTTGTCTTGGACATAATCTGACTTTGAAAGGTATTTATGGAAAACCCAGAAGGCTTGTTCGTGATACTGTCAAACTGATCTGTGATGCTATTTTACATATTAGACCGACAAAACCTATCAAAATTGTATTAATGAATACGGCGGGAAACAGAAACAGAGATTTGGATGAACCAATTTCATTAGGACAAAAAATTGTGCTTGCATTACTTAGATTAATGCTCCCGCCACATGTTGATAATGAACAAGCAGCAGACCATCTTCGCCTCAAGGTGGGTCAGTCCAATCAATATGTTGAATGGGCTGTTGTCCGTCCGGATACACTTATTAATGAAATTCAGGTTAGTAATTATACACTACATAACTCACCAACAAGGAGTGCGATTTTTAAACCCGGACAAACAAGTCGCATTAATGTTGGGCACTTTATGGCCAAGCTAATTCTTGATGATACTACATGGCAAATGTGGAAAGGACAAATGCCGGTGATCTACAATGAATTACAGAATACCGGTAAGAATGGCATTCGTTGATAGGACTTCGTTCGTATTCCGGTTTTATTAAGATAATTATATGAAATTAAATAACAAATTAGTTCGAACAATTTTACTTTTTATCCTCTCTGCATTGAGCACTTCCTGCAAAGGACATGATCAATACAATTCTGACAATAATGCTTCAACGAATGCAACTATTGGAAAAGTAGTTACTGAAATTGACAAAAGCATCTGGCTGGTTTTTCAGGATAATAGCAATCACTACTGGTTTGGTAGTAATGGTAAGGGAGTATATTTTTATGATGGCTATACATTAAAGCAATATACAGAGGAGGACGGTTTGATAAGCAACCAAATTAGAGGAATTCAATCTGACAAGTCAGGAAACATTTATTTTGACACTCCTATTGGAATATCTAAATTTAACAGAGAAAAATTTATTACGCTTGAAGTCACAAATTCATCTAATGATCAATGGAAATTAAACGCTGATGATCTATGGTTTAGAGGAAATGGAGATATAGACGGTGGCTACCGCTATACAGGAGATACATTGTATCATCTAAAGTTTTCAGATTTCAATGCATCATTTAAAGGTAATAGATATGGTGTGTATTGTATCTCAAAGGACAATAGCGGAAATATTTGGTTTGGCACAGAATCTGCCGGTGTTGTACGATTTGATGGCACAACTTTAGATTTGATCTACGAAAAAGAATTATCTGTGCTTGATGATGGTCGGGTGCCTGCTGTTCGTTCAATAATTGAAGACAAAGAAGGCAACTTTTGGTTTAGTAATATTCTTTACAGATACAAGATAATAAACCCATTATTAAAAGGTCAATCCAAGATCGATTATGAAAAATTACCCGGGATTGATTTATCAAACCAGGATGTCAAGGTTAAACTCCCCTACTATAATTCGGCATTGCTTGACGATAAAAGTGGAGATCTCTGGATGACCAATTACAATGAAGGAATTTGGAAGTATGACTTTAAAAAACTTGTCAAGTATCCAATAAATGATAAACAAACAAGTGCCTTAATAGTTTCGATTTTTCAGGACAACAAAGGAGTACTTTGGGTGGGTACCGATAATTTGGGCTTGTATAAGTTCGATGGAGAGAAATTTAATAAATTTGAGCCTTAAGGAATATTTACTACACAAATTCATCACTTCAAATTGCGTTAAACTCATCAATACATGGCAAAACTTGCAGTAATTAAAACAAAGCAGACTGAGCAAAGTGTCGAAGATTTCATCGCCACAATCAAAGATGTTCAAAAGCAAAAGGATAGTCAGGTTATATTAAAACTAATGAAAAAAGCCAGCAAGGAAAAACCAAAGATGTGGGGAAGTTCCATGATCGGCTTTGGCATGAAGCGTTACAAGAGTCCTGCTACAGGCAGAGAGGTAGATTGGTTTAAGATTGGCTTTTCTCCGAGAAAAGCTAATCTCTCATTACATTTAGGTATCAATGTAAAATTGAATGCTACTTCACTGAAGAAATTAGGTAAACACAAGACCGGTGTCGGTTGCCTCTATATTCAAAAATTGGAGGATATTGACATGAAAGTATTGGAAAAAATTATCAATGATTCTTTAAAAACAAATGCTTAAGAGATGAACGGTTTATTTTTAAAACCAGAAGATGAACAATTCTCCAACAGATTTTTTAAACATTCCAATAATTTCCGGAAAATGTTTCTAAAATTTTCATTTGCCTATCTCTTTTTATTTATGCTGAGTAGCCATGTTTGCATTGCCTTTGACAAAGCTGCCGGATGGACTGAAGCAGGCCGAAAATCCGGTAGCTATAAGATGGGCATCGACAAAGAAGCAGGATTTGACGGTAGTAATTGCGGCACGATACAATCTATTGCTCCAAAGATTGAAGGCTTCGGACTGTACATCCAAAAGTTTAAAGCAGAAAATTATCGAGGGAAAAAAATCAGTTTCACCGGTTTTATGAAATCGGTCGACGTATCTGAACAGGCTAGCTTCATGATTCGTGTTGATAAAAATGACACAACTGCTATTATGGATAATATGCATGACCGAGAAATCAAAGGAAGTACTGACTGGAAACAATATGAGATCACAATGGATGTTCCGGATAATGCAGTATATATATCTATTGGCGCATCCATCAAAGGCACCGGACAAATTTGGTTTGATAATCTATCCTTTCAACTGATCAATAATTCTGAACCATTGGAATCATCCGAAAATACCGGACCAATTAATCTTAACTTTGAAAAAATTGTCGAGTAAGGTTGAAATCAATTCATTATTCAAGAAAATCATATACGATCCAAACACCTGCTTATAAAATGAGAACATCTCTTTTTCTTCTTCTAATCATCAATTGTTTACCCGCTTATTCGCAATGTTTGTCAGACATAGACCCCGGAGATAATCATTCAATCGCTATCACAGCCGGCGGCGAACTACTAACATGGGGCTACAATGCCTATGGTCAGATAGGTGATTCTACGAACGCAACGCGAAGTGCACTCACGCAAATTGGAACAGAAACGGACTGGATATCGGTAAAGGCAGGCGGTAACCACAGCATTGCTTTGAAAACAGACGGCAGCTTGTGGGCCTGGGGCAGAAATGTTCAGGGAGAATTGGGGACTGGAAATAATTCCAACAAAATTGTTCCTACCCGTATAGGATCAGATAATGACTGGTCTAAAATCTTTACAGGAAGCTTTAATACTTTCGCGCAAAAAAATGATGGTTCTTTGTGGGCGACAGGTTATAATTATTTCGGGCAGCTTGGTGACAGCACTACAAGTACTAAGAATTCATTTGTCTCAATCGGGAATCATACAGATTGGGAATACCTCAGTCCCGGAGCGAACCACACCATGGCTCTAAAAAACGATTCAACTCTCTGGGCCTGGGGTGGAGGTTTCCTGGGAATAAGCTCCGGATCATTTGATTCCAGAGTGCCTAATCAGGTTGGTACTGATACTTGGTTATCAGTTAGTGCAGGCTCCAATCATTCTACCGGTGTGAAAAGCAATGGCAGCCTTTGGACGTGGGGACAAAACAATAAAGGGCAACTTGGAGACAGCACCCTGGTAAACAAAGCACTTCCGGTTCAGATAGGAAGTGATACGAACTGGTCTAAAGTCGCTGCCGGCTTTGAGCATACTATAGCTGTGAAGGCTGATGGCACTATGTGGTCATGGGGAGAAGGTGCTTACGGACAACTGGGTATTGGTTCAGGTTTTGATCAAATTGCACCCGTACAGGTAGGAACTTCAACAGACTGGCTATCTATATGGATAGACGAAAATCATAATGTAGCCATGAAGACAGATGGAAGCCTGTGGGTTTGGGGCGAGAATACCTACGGACAGTTAGGTGTGAGCAGCGGTGGAAATGCACCACAACTATTAGCATGTTCTATCCTTGCAGTAAAAGCCAATGAGTTGAACAGCCAAGAATTTTCTATTTATCCAAATCCTGCGACAGACATTCTTCATATCACAAATAATTTTTCAGATCAAATAGTTAAAGTAAGCATACATGATCTTCAAGGCAGAATTGTATGGCAATCTTATTCGCTGCAGAATACTTTTGACATTAGTCATTTGAATCATGGTATATACATTCTGCAAATCGAAACAGAAAGCAATACAATGCTAAATAAATTCATCAAACATTAGTCCTCAGGTATTCTTACCCCCGAATTAGTAAACGACCATGCTCTCTAAGCCTTACTGTGAGCGGCATTGAAAAATATTTTACAAATTTTTGCAAATCTGTTTTTTTTATTATCTTTCGATACCCAAGATCATAATTTTAAAAGCATTTTAATCAGCCCTATGATCAAAATATTTTTTTCAACTCTGCGGAAATTCTTTTTGTTAGCTTGTGTTTTTTGTATTTCAATTTCCTGTTTTGCTCAACGCAACGAGACGAAGGCCATACATTCATCATTTGAAAGTTATAGAGCTGCGGTTCTTACTGATAATGGAGATGCAGCAATAAAATATGTTGACAGTAAAACAATCCAATATTATAATGACCTTCTGGTCACTATCAAAAAATCTGACTCTTCTTCGATTGTTACACTGCCTTTCTTAGATCTGTTTATGGCTTTAGCTATCAGGCATACAGCCGGCCCCAATGAATTACATTCTTTTGATGGAAAAAGTCTTCTAATCTACGCCATAGAAAACGGTCTTGTCGGGAAAAACAGCATAGAAAGTAATGAATTAGGTGATCTGGAAATTAGCGGAGAGATGGCGAAATGTGCATTCATATCAAATGGTCAGGTTACAGGTAGTTTTCTGAATTTTTATCGGGAGAATGAAGTATGGAAAATGGATCTTACATCACTATTTGATTATACCAATGACATTTTTGACAAAATTATATCTTCAGGTAAGAGAACCAATGTTGAATTTGCAATTCATTTGATTGAAACGCTTACCAATAGTAAGGTAAAACCGGAAGTTTGGCGACCGGTGCTTAATTAGAAGTGCAGAGATTGCAAATACTTTTCTTATGCTCTATATG
>Ga0116144_10004352_pt1 | contig 13470 bp, 10 predicted proteins | sample AD_UKC035_MetaG_FD_89746 | JGI IMG/M metagenome (GOLD analysis project Ga0116144, IMG submission 89746) | Active sludge microbial communities of municipal wastewater-treating anaerobic digesters from USA - AD_UKC035_MetaG | ecosystem: Engineered > Bioreactor > Anaerobic > Digestate | place: USA... | reverse complement strand
GGGGTTGTGGGAGTTGCTGCGGGCATTGCGACCGAAGATCGCGCAGACGCTCACGATCACGGCGCGCGACCCGCATCCCGCCCCATCACGGAGCGAAGAGAGCGATGTTCGTGCGCCGCAATGACGCAGGCACCTGTGACCCAGGCGCCAAAACTGCACTATATCGCACATCTTTGCGCATGAACACATTTCGACTGCACAATATCTCATAAACCTGTTGCCCACCCCGGGTGCGAGACGCGGTTGCGCCGCGCACAAAAAAGCCCGCCCCGACCGTAGCGGTCGGGGCGGGCTTCGTGGTGCGGCAGCGTCTTACTGCGTCGAGCGCGCGATCAGCACCGCCATCTTCGGGTTCTGTCCGGCCACCTCCTGCGCGAGCTCGGCCTTGGCACGCTGGCCGCCCTCCTCGGTGTTGAGGATGATCAGGTCGCAGCGCAGCTGCTCGGCCAGGTCGACCACCGCCCTGCCGCGACCGAACAGCGTGGAGGTCAGGATCTGGCCCTCCGCCGGGACACCCTGCGCGTTCACCTCGTTCACATACTCCTGCAGGTTCGCCACGTGCGCCGGGTCGATGGCCTTGTCGGTCTGATCGACCTCGGCGGACAGGACGTGCTCCGGCGCGAGATACACCAGGTGCACCTTCGAGCCCGTCAGGGAGACGAACTCGGAGACACGCTCGCGCGTCAGCCTGTTTCCGGTGTGATCGACCACGGCCATGATGGTGCCGTAGAGACGGGACTTGCCGGCGGGCACGGCCGCCGCAGCCGCCGTGGTCGGCGCCACCGCCTGTGCAACCGCCGCCGCCTTGCTCTTCGGAATGATCAGGGTGAGGGCCAGGCCGACGAGGCTGATGCCGCCGAGCACGTAGAAGATGCTGTGCAGCTCGCCGGCGAACGTGACCGCCAGGAAGGCGCCGAAGATCGGCCCGAAGATGCCGCCGATACGACCGAAGGCCGCCGTCCAGGCGACACCGGCGCCACGGACGTTGGTGCGGTAGTAGTTGGCGGCCAGACCGTAGATCAGCGTCTGCGTCCCCGAGGTCCCCAGGCCGGTGATCGCGATCGTAAGCAGCAGCAGGGCCACGACGATGCCGCTGACGTCGGCGAGTTGCTGGATCTCGCCTGCTTTGGCGACCATCGGGACGTCGATCGTGGAGGCGATCATGCCGATGGCGCCCATGGCGAGCGCGCCGACCAGGAAGCCCAGCGCCACGATGCGCTGCGGGCTGTGCTTGTCGGCCAGGGTGGAGCCGTACAGGGTACCGACCATGGCGCCGGCGTTGAGGACCAGCAGCAATGCGAGCGATCCGTTCTGGCCCATGATCGGCAGCATGATCTTCGGCAGCCAGGTGTTCAGCGAATAGACCAGCAGCAGGCAGAACGCCGAGACGAAGCCGATGACGATGGCCGGGACGAGATAGACGGTGAACAGACCCGCCCAGCCCGCACGCGCGTCCGAGGCATTGGCGGCCGCGCTCTGCTGCGGCTTGATCTCCGCCTCGGGGATGGGCACGCCGGTGCGCTCGGAGACCTTGCGGGCCTCGTCCAGGCGGCCGCGCGAGGCCAGCCAGGCCACCGACTCGGGAAGCTTCCAGATCGCCAGCGGCAGCAGGGTGACCAGGGGCAGCGCGCCGATCAGGAACATGCCGCGCCAGCCGATGATCGGCAGCAGGAAGATCGCCAGCAGCGCAGACAGCAGCGAACCCAGCGGGATGCCGGCATAGGTGAAGGCGGTGGCGAGGTTCTTCTTCCCCGGCGGGGCGAACTCGGCCGCCATCGCGCCCGTGGTGCCCGCCAGCGCGCCCACGCCCAGGCCGGTGATGAAGCGCCAGACGCCGAAGGCGGCGAGCGTCTCGGTCATCGCCGACACCGCCATGCCGATCGAGAACCAGGCGATGGCGCCGATCATGACCTTGCGGCGGCCGATCAGATCGCCCAGGGTGCCGGCGACGAGGGCGCCGAGCATCATGCCGATCATCGCGTACGAGCCGAGCATGCCGGCGTCTTTCGGCGTGAGTGCGTGGTCGCCGATCCACTTGGCGGAATCCGGCCCCATGAAGCCGGGCAGGACTGCGCCATAGACGACGAGGTCGTAGCCATCGAAGACCAGGCCGACGAAGGCCAGGGCGATCACCCAGATGATGGTGCTGCGCCGCTTGCGCGCCATCTCCGGGTTTTCCATCGGAACGTTCGTTTTCAAAATCGTGCCTCTTTGGGGGAATTGCTGCAGGGGAGATCGGACGGGCGAGCAGTGACGAACTTGACGTGCGTCAAGCTTCCTTGATTGCAAGGCCGTCAGGTTATGGCGCGATCACACCGATCAATATCCAGCTTGTGCACGATCGATATCCGCTTCGTGCACACCCCGATCCAAGGCGCGAAAATCCGCTCGACCGGCTCAGCTGCTGGCCACCGTGCGGTTGGTGATGATGCGCGCGTCGACCACCGCATAGCCGTCCGGGTAGGCGATCACCGGGTTGAGGTCGAGCTCGGAGAGCTGCGGGTAGGCACTGACGATGCTCGACACCCGCAGCAGCAGCTCGACCAGCGCGACCTTATCCACCGCCGCCTCGCCACGCACGCCGGCGAGGACCTTGCGCGCGCCGAGCTGATCGACCATGGTCTCGGCGTCGCGCCGGGACAGGGGAATCGCGCGGAAGGCGACGTCCTCGAGGATCTCGACGAAGATGCCGCCCAGGCCGAACATCAGCACCGGGCCGAAAATCGGGTCGCGCACCACGCCGACGATGACCTCCACCCCCTTCCTCGCCATCGGTGTCAGCAGCACACCGCGAATGTCGGCGTCGGCATCGTATGCCCGACAGCCCGCCAGAATCTGTGCCCAGGCCTCGCGCAGCGCCGCCTCGCCGACCAGGTTCAGCTTCACCCCGCCGGCGTCGGACTTGTGCAGGATGTCCTTCGACACCACCTTCATCGCCAGCGGCTGGTCGCCGAAGCGCTCGATCGCCACCGCGAGCTCGTCCGCCGTGTGGGCGACGATTTCCTCCGCCACCGCGACACCGTGCGTGCGCAGCAGCGCCCTGGCCTCGTGCTCGTAGAGGTCGCGGCCCTCGTTCTGGGCGCGCGCGAACATCGCCTGCATCGCCTCGTCGGGCGCCGCGCCGGCCTGCAGGGGCTGGCCGTGGCGGTCCTGCAGGTAGAGCCCGCGCTCGGCGAGCGCCTCCAGCACCTTCACCGCCTGCTCGATGGAGGCGTACACCGGCAGCCCGGCCTCGTGCAGGCGGCGTAGCGCAGGCGGCTTGACCGGGGCGTAGAGGCTGTAGACCACCAGCGGCTTTGCGCTGGCGCGCGCGAGCTCGATCATGGCCTCGGCCGCGCGCATCTCGCCGCCGAGCAGGGACTCGGCGAAGCGGATGTGGTAGCCGCCGAACATGCCGACGAGGAAGACCGCGTCCACGTTGTCGTCGTCGGCGACGATCTCCACGCAGCGCGCCAGCACCTCGGGGTCGGCGTCCGAGCTGCCGGCCACGTCCACCGGATTCGCCAACGCGGCCTGCGGGAACAGGATCGCCGCCAGGCGCTTGCGGGTCGCCGCGGACAGCTCGGCCAGTTCCAGGCCGGACTCCGACAGGCGGTCGGAGGTGATCGTCGCCTGGCCGCCACCGTCGGCGATCACCGCAATCCGCCGCCCACGCGCCTGCTGCATCAGCGCCAGGCCCTCGGCCACCGGCAGGATCTCGTCGGAGTGATGCACCACGCTCACCCCCACCTGGCGCAGCAGGTCCACCGTCATCGCGTAGCTGCCGGCGAGCGCGCCGGTGTGCGAGCTCGCCGCCTTCTTGCCGAGCTCGGTGGCGCCCGACTTGTACACCACCACCGGCTTCACCGGGGTGATCTCGCGCGCCACCTCGAGAAAGCGCTGGCCGTCGCGGAAGCCCTCCACATACAGCGTCGCCACCCGGGTGTGCACGTCCTCGCCGAGGTAGCGCAGGTAGTCGTTGAAGCCGACGTCGGTCTGGTTACCCGGGCCGACGTAGGTCGAGAAACCCACGTGGCCGTTGTGCTCGGCCTCCAGCACCAGCGCCAGCAGCATGTTGCCCGACTGCGAGATGAAGCCGATGTCGCCGGGCCTGGCGTTGCGCAGGTCGAGCAGGTTCACCTTGTGATGCAGGTTGAACATGCCCGAGGTGTTCGGGCCGATGATGCGCACGCCGCCCGCACGCGCCGCGTCCAGCACCTGCTGCTCGAGCCTGGCGCCCTCCGGCCCGCTCTCGCGAAAGCCGCTGGCGAGGATCACCGCGCCCTTCACGCCCTTGCGCCCGCACGCCTCGAGCAGCCCGGGCAGGGTCTTCGCCGGGGTGCAGATCAGCGCCAGGTCGATCGGCCCGGGCACGTCGTCGAGCGTGGCGCAGGTCGGCACGCCGAGGATCTCGGGCACCTTGGGGTTGATCGGGTAGACGCGGCCGCGGTAGTCGCCCTTGACGAGGCCGACCATGGCCTTGTAGCCGCGCTTGGTGGGATCGGCCGAGGCGCCGACGATCGCGATCGAGGCGGGGGCGAGGAAATCGTGCAGCGGGCTGCGGCGCGCCGGACTGCAGGGCACAGGGCTCGAGTTCTCGTTCATGTCATTCCCCCCTGAACACCGGCGCGCGCTTCTCGGCGAAGGCATCCACGCCCTCCTGCCAGTCGCGCGTGGTGCCGACAAACATCATGCCCTCGAGCTCGGCGACGAGGCAGGCGTCGAGCGTGCGCTCGGCCGAAAGATTGAGCTGGCGCTTGGCGAGCTCCATCGAGAACGGCGCCTTGGCGGCGATCCTGCGCGCGAAGGCGCGCGCCTCGTCGAGGAAGCCCGCGTCGGCGAACACCCGGTTCGCCAGCCCGATGCGCACCGCCTCCTCGCCACCGATGCGCTCGCCGAGGAAGACCAGCTCGCGCGCCTTCGCCAGCCCGACCAGGCGTGGCAGCAGCCAGGTCACGCCGCCGCCGAGGAAGTTGCCGATCGAGATCTCGGGCAGGCCGAGCTGCGCGCCCTCGGCCATCAGCAGGAAGTCGGACGCGAGCGCGATCTCGGCACCGGCGCCGAGTGCGTAGCCGTTGACCGCGGCGACCACCGGCTTCTTCAGGTCGATCAGGCGGCGGCACACGTCCTGCTCGCCCTGGAGGTATTGGCGGCGGTCGAAGGCGCTGCGTCCGGCCTTGTGTTCCTTGAGATCGGCTCCGACGCAGAAGGCGCGGCCCGCGCCGGTGAGCAGCACCACGCGCACCTCGCGCGCAACCTCGGCGCGGCCGAGCGCGTCATTCAACTCGTCGTAGAGCCGCTGCGTCACCGCGTTGAGGCGCTGCGGGCGGTTCAGGCGGATCTCGGCGATGCCGTCGGAGAGGTCGTAGAGGAGGGTTTCGTAGCGCATGGAGACTCCCGGTCGGGGTTGGGGGGAGAAAGGCACGGCGCGGCGGCCGCCGGCGGCGCGGGCTTGTGCAGCAGCACCACGTCCTTGGCCGGCAGCTCGCAGCGCCAGCCGAAGCGGGCGGCAATCACCCGGAAGGTGGCCGCGCGATAGAACACCACGTGGGTGGGATCGCGCCGGTAGTGCCAGGCGGCGAAGCGCGCATCCTCGGTCTGCAGGCAGGTGGTGATGCCGAGCCAGCCCCCGGGGCGCAGCAGACCGTCCAGGCGGGCGAACTCGGCCGCGGGCGCGTGGAAGTGCTCGACCACCTCGGTGCAGGTGACGAAGTCGTAGCGGCGCGCGAGCGCGTCGGGGTCAGGGGCGAAGAAGGGGTCCCACACCCGCATCGGGTGGCCGGCCTCGCGCAGCATCGCGGCCAGCGCCGGCCCCGGACCGCAGCCGTAGTCCAGCCCCTGCGCCGCGGGCGCGAGGCGGATGCGCAGCGGATCGACCAGGCGCGCGAGGAAGCGGCGGTAGCCGGGATCCTCGGGGTCGTTGCGGTGCAGGCGGTATTCGGCGCACTCCGCATCCGCCGCCGGCCGCTGGGCCGGGTGCAGGAAGGTCGCCTCGCAGGCTTCGCAGCGCAGGTAGTCGCGCCCGCCCACGTGCAGAAAGGGGCGCACGGATGCGCCAAGACAGACCGGGCAGCAAGTCGCCGTCCCGGGAGCCGGCTGATTCATGCGGGCGATTGTATCGAGCCCCGCCGGCCCTGCCCATGGCGGAGATCCCGAACCCGGGGGCAGGCGGAGCACGGGGCTGCATCTGACGCTCGTGCGGATCCGCGCGCGGCACATCGGAGCCACTGGGTCGCGACTCGCGTCGCTCCCACGACAAGGCCCGCGGGGTGAGTACCGTTCTCGTAGGAGCGACGCAAGTCGCGATTTTCGGAGCCGCGGAACCGCTGGATCGCGACTCGCGTCGCTCCCACGACAAGGCTCGCAACACGACGGTCTCTGCAGGAGCGACGCAAGTCGCGATCTCCCCGGCGGTTCACGCGGCCTCCACAATCGCCGACAATGCGCGCCGGACCCGCGTGCCGATCCTTCGCATCGGCCTTCCGCGCCGCGGACACACCCCGCACACGGCCGCCGGCAACGGCCAACCATCAAGCCCCGGCGGCATCCCGCACCGGGGCGGCTTCGCTCATCGGGAGAACACATGAACCGCCGCAACTTCCTGCGCGCCGGCACGCTCGCGGCCGGCCTCGCGCTGCCCGCGCTCGCGCGCGCCCAACAATCCGCCGCGACCACGGCGACCACGCCGCTCGCCACCCCCGCCCCGCTCGCCGAGCCCCCCGCCTTCGCGCCCACGCCGGACGCCGGCTGGCGCCGCTTCGAGTTGACGAGCCGCGTCGAACCCCTGCCCGGCGACGGTCCGCTGCGCGTGTGGGTGCCGCTGCCGGCGATGCACGAGACCGCCTGGCAGCGCCCGATGGGCAGCCTGTGGCAGGGCAACGCCGACCTCATGGAACGTGTGCGCGACCGCTCCGGCGCCGAGATGGTCTACGCCGAGTGGGCGCCGGGCATCGCCCAGCCCCGGCTCGAGATCCTCAGCCGCTTCGCCACCCGCGACCGCGCCATCGACTTCAGCCAGCCCAGCGCCGCGCCCCAGGTACTGCCGCGCGCCGAACGCATGCACTACCTGCGCGCCACCGCGCTGCTGCCCACCGACGGCATCGTGCGCGATACCGCACGCGACATCGTCCACGGCGCGAAGACCGACGAGGACAAGGCGCGCGCCATCTACGAATGGATCGTGGACAACACCTTCCGCGAGCCCAAGGTGCGCGGCTGCGGCATCGGCGACATCCGCACGATGCTGGAGACCGGCAACCTCGCGGGCAAGTGCGCCGACCTCAACGCCCTCTTCGTCGGCCTGGCGCGCGCAGCCGGGCTGCCGGCACGCGACGTCTACGGCCTGCGCGTCGCCGACTCGCGCTTCGGCTACAAGAGCCTGGGCAAGAGCGGCAACGTCTCCAAGGCCCAGCACTGCCGCGCCGAGGTCTTCCTGGAGCGCTTCGGCTGGGTGCCGGTGGACCCCGCGGACGTGCGCAAGGTCGTCCTGGAGGAACCGCCGGGCAAGCTCTCCATGGTCGATCCCAAGGTCGCCGCGGTGCGCAAGCAGCTCTTCGGCGCCTGGGAGATGAACTGGCTGGCCTACAACGACGCCCACGACCTGCGCCTGCCCGGCAGCACCGGCAGCGAGATCCCCTTCCTGATGTACCCCCAGGGCGAACTCGCCGGCCAGCGCTTCGACAGCCTGGACCCCGACGCCTTCAGCTACACGCTTAGCGCACGGGAAATTGCCTGAGGCGGGAACACAGGCGTGCGAGCGCGAAACCTCGCGCGATCCCGAGCCCTCGGCCGGGCGCCGCAGCCTGCGGCATCGAAGCCCCCGCACCTGCGCGAGCGCTGCAGGCCACGCGGCCCCCCGTGCCTGCAAGCCACCGCAAACGGTCCCGGCCGCGGCATCGGGTGCCGCGCGGGAAGATCAGGAGCGCCGAGGTGGAGGACGTCGCGGGGGAAACAAGGCGACGCAGGTCCGAGGCACGCAGCGACGCGTTTGCGTCGCCGCCCCCGCGGCGTCCTCCACCGAGGGCCGCCCTGAGCGCCAGCGAAGGGTCGCGAGTGTGCGCCCCGCGCGGCGCCCGACACCGCGGCCCCGGACGGGGCCCGACCCGGCGCGCCCATGCGCGCTTCCGTCATCCGCCACCCGCTAGAATGCCCTGTCCCACATTCCCACGAGAGGAAGCCCCCATGACCTACCCCCATACCCGCCTGCTCATCGACGGCCAATGGTGCGACGCCCTCGACGGCCGCACGCTGGCCGTGCACAACCCGGCCACCGGCGAGGAGATCGGCCGCGTCGCGCATGCCGCGATCGCCGACCTCGACCTCGCCGTCGCCGCCGCCGTGAAGGGCTTCCAGACCTGGCGCCGCACCCCGGCGATCGAGCGCGCCAAGACCCTGCGCCGCGCCGCAGCGCTGATGCGCGAGCGCGCCGGCGACATCGCCCGCGTGCTCACCCAGGAACAAGGCAAGCCGCTGCCCGAGGCGAAAATGGAAACACTCGCCGCCGCCGACATCATCGAGTGGTTTGCCGACGAAGGCCTGCGCGTGTATGGCCGCATCGTGCCGGGACGCAACCTCGCCGCCACGCAGATGGTGATCAAGGACCCGGTCGGCCCGGTCGCCGCCTTCACGCCGTGGAACTTCCCCATCAACCAGGTCGTGCGCAAGGCCGCGGCGGCGCTCGCCACCGGCTGCTCCATCCTGGTCAAGGCCGCCGAGGAGACGCCCGCGGCGCCGGCCGAGCTGGTGCGCGCCTTCGTCGATGCCGGCGTGCCGGCGGGCGTGATCGGGCTGGTGTATGGCAACCCGGCGGAGATCTCCAGCTACCTGATCGCCCACCCGGCGATCCGCAAGATCACCTTCACCGGCTCGACTCCGGTGGGCAAGCAGCTCGCGGCGCTCGCCGGCCAGCACATGAAGCGGGTGACGATGGAGCTCGGCGGCCATGCGCCGGTGATCGTGTGCGAGGACGCCGACCTCGAGCTGGCGATCAAGGTGTCGGCGGCGTCGAAGTTCCGCAACGCCGGCCAGGTATGCATCTCGCCCACGCGTTTCCTCGTGCACGAGGCGGTGCGCGAGACCTTCGCCGCCGCGCTGGCCCGGCATGCGAGCACGCTGAAGGTCGGCGACGGCCTGGCCGAGGGCACGCAGATGGGTCCGCTGGCCAATCCCCGCCGCGTGGCGGCGATGGCGGACTTCGTGCAGGACGCGCTGGCTCGCGGCGCGACCGTGGCGGCGGGCGGAGAGCGCATCGGCGCCGCGGGCAACTTCTTCGCGCCCACGGTGCTGACCGGCGTGCCGCTGGACGCGAAGGTGTTCAACGAGGAACCCTTCGGGCCGGTCGCGGCGATCCGCGGCTTCACCACGCTGGACGAGGCGATCGCGGAGGCGAACCGCCTGTCCTTCGGGCTGGCGGGCTACGCGTTCACGCGCTCGCTGAAGAACGCGCACCGCCTGGCGCACGAACTCGAGGTCGGCATGCTGTACGTGAACCAACCCGCGACGCCGAGCGCGGAGATGCCCTTCGGCGGCATCAAGGATTCGGGCTACGGCACCGAGGGCGGGCCGGAGGCGCTCGACGCCTACCTGAACACGCGCGCGGTGACGGTGATGAACGTGTAAGTCGCTGCCGCGATGCGGTGACGGCGCAGGGCTCGCCGCATCGCGGCAGCCCGCCACCTCGGATTCGGGTTGCGTGCGGCGCCTTGCGCGCCGCGGTGGCTGTCACGCGGCACCCTGCCCGACCGTCGATCGCGACTCGCGTCGCTCCCACCGCGCGGCGCAGGAAATCGATCACGACTCGCGTCGCTCCCACCGCGCGGCACCGGAAGCGCGGCGCGGGAGGCGCGGCGGTTTTGTAGGAGCGACGCGAGTCGCGATCGATGCGCTCAGAAATGCCACTCCATCTGGAAGGTCGGCGCGTCGGTGTCGATGCCGGGCTTTTCTGCGCCGTTCGCGAAAGCGTGGTTGCCGAACTTGTTGCGCCAGTATTCGTAGCCGACGCCCATCAGGAAGGTGTTCTTCTTGCCCCAGGCCATCTGGCCGACGTCGACCATCAGCGAGGTGCGCATCAGGGTCTCGGTGTGGGTCTTGATGCCGGCGTAGTCCTTGCCCTTCTCGCCGTTGATGTTGATGAAGCCCTGGAACTTCAGCGGCACGGCGCCGGCGCTGAAGGGAATGCCCCAGGCCGCGCTCACGATCCATTGCGGGTCGAAGCTCACCTCGGTCTGCGGGCAGGGATCGAAGGACGACGGCGCGACGGGGTCGAGACCGCAGCGGTTCCACTCCTTGCCCAGGAGCAGGCTGACGTCGAGGAAACCCGGCACATCGAACTTCAGCGTGGGCCCCAGCACCACGAGGCGCTTGCGCGGCGAGAACGCGGTGTTCTTGGTGTTGAGATCGAAGCCTGCGGTGACCGCGACCTCCTTGACCGGGCCGAAGGCGAAGCTGCGGTCGAACGCCTTGCCGAGATGCACCTGGTGGCGGTAAGTGAGGTAGAACTCGGTCGCCCCGCTGCCGCCGCCGTTGGCCGGATCGGCCTTGTCCGACTGGAAGATGTCCAGGTTGAGGAAGTTCTGCCCGACCGAATAGCCACTGGCGTGGGTGAACTGCAGCACGTGCTTCTCGACGTCCTTCGTGTTGGTGGGCTCGCGGAAGTCGCTGCCGTAACGGTAGCCGACGAAGGTGTCGCTCCAGGTCGCGGCCTGGCTCGCCGCGGGGGCGGCGAGGAGGGCGCAGGCGAGGGCGAGTGGGGCGATGCGGCGGGTCGTTGTCATTTTGTGTCTCCGTTCCTGTCCACTGATTGGCTTCTGCGGCGCAGCGTCGTGCGCACGGCCGCCAAACTAGCAGGCCCCGCACCGGGACCGGATCCACCCATCGTGATACGACACATCAGGAAAAGCGGATATTCGCGAGGCCGGGCGTGCAATCCGCCCTTGCGGGCGACGGGCGGAGCAGCTTCAATTGGCCATCGGGGCAATCCCGGAACGGCCGGGCGGGACGATGAGCGAAGACACGGGCAACGAGGATTTGCAGCGCGACGAGCTTGCGGAGGAACACGAAGAGGACGGGGCGCAACGCGGCTACACCTTCGAGGACATGCGGCTGGCGGTCGGCGACCGCCTGCAGATCGAATGCGCCGCGAGCACCGGCGTGCGGCGCGCATTCGTGCGTGTGGTCGGCTATGTGGACGGGATCAGCCTGCTGGTGACCACGCCGGTGGCGGGCGGGCGGCGCGTGGAACTGGTCGAGAACGATCCGGTGATCGTGCGGGTGTTCTCGCGCCAGAGTGCCTTCGCCTTCCGCGCCTCGGTGCTGCGCGCATGCAGGTTGCCTCTCGACTATGTGCACCTGAGCTTTCCGAGCGTGATCCAGGGCAGCGTGATCCGCAAGTCGACGCGGGTGCGCACGCAGTTTCCGGTACAGGTGAACACCCAGGCCGGCGGCGCGGCGGGCGAGGGCACGATGCTGAACCTGAGCGCGACCGGCGCGTTGATCCAAACCCATGCCTCCCTCGGCGAACCGGGCGCGATCGTCCGTCTGCGCTTCGACGTGGACCTTCACGGCCTGCAGACCGAGCTCGACATCGAGGCCGAGATCCGCAACGTGCAGCAGGCAGCCGACGCCGAGGCCGAAGGCATCGAGTACCACTACGGAGTGGACTTCCACGAACTCGGCGCGGAAGACCGCATGAAGATCAAGAGCCTGGTCTATCAGACCATCATCGAGCAGCCGCGCCGCATCATCTAGGGCCGCGGCGGCCCGCGGCCCTACAGCATCTTGCCCGGGTTGAGGATGCGGCGCGGGTCGAGTGCCGCCTTGAGCGTGCGCATCGGCGCGATCTCCGCCGGGGTGCGCGAATACGTCAGCCAGCCGCGCTCCAGCTTGGCGCGCATGCGCGCCACGCACTCGCCGAGCCGGCCCACCGGCACCTAGCAGCCTGTCGGACTACCCCCTGTAAAATACCGCATCACCCCCGGATCCTGAGAGCATGAGCCGCTTCCGCCCGATCGACCGCCAAACGGACTATCTGCTGCCGCCCTCGGTACAGGAATGGCTGCCCGAAACGCACCTGGCGCGCTATTTGGTCGACGTGGTCGAGGCGCTGGATCTGTCGGCGCTGGAGCGCGCGTACGCGGGGCGTGGCAGCGATGCCTACCACCCGGCGATGCTGCTGTCGCTGCTGATCTACGGCTACGCGACGGGGACGCATTCAAGCCGCCGGATCGAGCGGGCGACCTACGATTCGCTGGCGTTTCGGTTCATCGCCTGCAACCAGCACCCGGACCACGACACCCTGGCGAGTTTCCGGCGCCGGTTCGGCGAACAGTTCGCCGACATCTTCGTGCAAGTGCTGCAGGTGGCACGCGAGAACCAGCTCGCGCGCTTTGGCACGGTCAGCCTGGACGGCACCAAGCTGCACGCCAACGCCTCTCGGCACAGTGCGCTCTCTTACGGGCACGCCGAGAAGATCGAAGCGCAGTTGAAAGCCGAAGTGCAGGAGATGCTCAAGCTGGCCGAGGCCGCCGACCAAGGCAATGTGCCCGAGGGCGTGGATTTGCCTGCGGAGATCAAGCGGCGAGAAGACCGGCTGGCAGCCATCGCGGCGGCCAAGGCCAAGATCGAGGCCCGCGCGAAGGAACGTTTCGAGCGCGAGCACGCCGAGTACGAGGCGAAGATGGTCAAGCGCCAGGCCAAGCAAGCGAGCACGGGCAAGCGGCCCGGCGGCAAGCCACCCGAGCCCCCGCAGGCGGGCCCACGGGCCGAGGATCAGATCAATCTGACCGATGAAGATTCGCGCATCATGAAGGTGGCCGGCGGTGGTTTCGAGCAGTGCTACAACGCACAAGCCGTGGTCGATACCGAATCGATGCTGGTGGTGGCGCCCCACGTCACCACCGCAGGTAACGACAAGGAGCAGGTCGCGCCGATGCTCGAGCGCATCCAGGCGCTGCCCGATGGGCTCAATCAACCCGAGCGGCTGCTGGCCGACACCGGCTTTTACAGCGAACGCAATGTCCAGTGCTGCCACGACGCCGGGGTCGAACCGTTGATCGCCGTGGGGCGCGATACGCATCATCCGGATTGGCGCAGCCGCTTCGAAGAGCCCGCGCCACTCGAGATGCCTGCCTCCCACGTCGAGCAGATGAAGCACGCTCTCAAGACCCAGGCCGGTCGCGCCGCCTACGCGCTGCGCAAGCAGACGGTCGAGCCGGTGTTCGGCATCATCAAGTCCGTGATGGGTTTCCGTCAGTTCCTGCTGCGCGGTGTCGACAACGTCCGCAACGAATGGACGCTGGTCTGCCTCGCGTGGAACTTCAAGCGCATGGCCGTATTGCGTCTGCAGTGAGAAGAAACGACAAAAGCATCACGATTTCGCGTGAAAGAAGGCCCTTTCGGCTCTGAAATGCCGATTATTTTTCACATCATGAAAACCCGCCTGCCGGTACGCCGTCCACCGGCTTCAAGTCCGACAGGCTGCTAGGCTTGCGAGAG
>Ga0116144_10004347_pt1 | contig 13480 bp, 9 predicted proteins | sample AD_UKC035_MetaG_FD_89746 | JGI IMG/M metagenome (GOLD analysis project Ga0116144, IMG submission 89746) | Active sludge microbial communities of municipal wastewater-treating anaerobic digesters from USA - AD_UKC035_MetaG | ecosystem: Engineered > Bioreactor > Anaerobic > Digestate | place: USA... | reverse complement strand
GCTTACCTTTTTCAAGAACTTCTGGTTCAGCTTCAGTTTCTTTGGCTACTTCTTCTTCTGCTTCCTGAGCCACGTAGGTTGAAGAAACAATTATCTCTTCAGAATCTGTAAGAATGGTAACATCTTTGCCTAATGTAAGTGATTCGACAGTGATGACATCGCTCATATCTCTTAAGACACTGATATCAACAGAGATCTTTTCTAGCAAGTCTTGTGGAAGACATTCGATTTCAAGTTCATTCAGACTTTGAACAATGACCACATCACCAGATTTGCTAATGGGTGCCTCACCTACCAATTCAATACTAACCATAGTTCGCAATTTTTCGGTAAGGGAGACTGCTAGAAAATCGACATGTAATAAATTGCCGAAAATAACATCTTTTTGGCGATCACGTACGATGGTGGTATATTTCTCCCCTTCCACATCAATGGTAACTAGGCTTGAAGAGGTCAAACGTTGTAATATTAGGCCAGTTTCATGGGCTTCCATTTGGATCGGGAAAGCTTCCAGGTGCCTGCCGTAAATTACACCAGGTAACTTGCCTTGACGGCGTAGGGCACCAACCTTTTTTCCTTTTAAAGTTCGCTTTTCAGCATTTATGATGATTTCTTTTTGTGACATTTTCTTTTCCTTCGAGCGCCTCTCACCCTTCCTGGGTTACCTTCGCTCATTAAATTTTCTGTCGGTAAAACCAACGAAGGTGAATTTTAGCCTCATCTGCTGTCTTAGTCAAGTAAAAAACAGATTACGATATAATCATTACCTCAAAATGACCGTAATTATCTGTAATTATCTTGAAGGGATTCAGGTAAAATTAGATTTATGTCAGCAAATTAATTCACAACCCTAATACTTTGACTGTGTGAACTAAGTTTTAGATTGTCTTGAAAAGCTGATGGAGAAAGACTGCTAACGCTTCATTTGGAGATTAATATGAAAAACAAAATAAAAGCACTATTCATAATTTCTATATGCATAATCTTGCTTATTACCAGTTGCAGAACTTCTGTAACACCGCAGTCAACGCTAGATAAGCTTAGTGAAACAGTTAATACCTCAACTACCCAGAAGACAATTTTGCCAGTTACCCCAACGCCCGAATTAATCCTAGATGTCAATGAATGGTGGCGTGATGTTGTCTTTTACGAAATATTTGTGCGAAGTTTCAAAGACAGCGATGGGGATGGCAAAGGTGATTTCAATGGCATCATTGAGCAGTTAGATTATCTAAATGATGGTGATCCCAATACCGGTGATGATCTAGGCATTGGTGGTATTTGGTTAATGCCGATAAACCCTTCGCCATCTTATCACGGTTATGATGTTACGGATTACTACGCAGTGAACCCTGATTATGGTACGATGGATGATTTTAAAAAACTATTGGAAGAGGCTGATAAAAGGGGGATCCGAGTGATCATTGATTTAGTTCTGAACCACACATCAACTAAGCATCCATGGTTTAAATCTGCATTGGACACAAATTCAGATTACCATGATTGGTTTGTTTGGGCGGATGAAAACCCGCGTCAGACGGGTCCCTGGGGGCAAAATCCATGGCACAGGGCGATTAATGGCTTGTATTATTACGGTATTTTTTGGAGTGAAATGCCTGATCTAAATTATTACAATCCTACAGTAAGTAAAACCATGATGGATGTGTCTCGATTTTGGTTAGAAGAGGTCGGCGTAGATGGGTTTAGGGTAGACGCTGCTAGGTATTTATACTCTGAAGGATTTGCCCAACAGGACACACCAGAAACAATTGCCTGGTTTCAAGACTGGCGCTCATTCTATAAGAATATCGATGCGGAAGCTTATTCCGTTGGCGAAGTATGGGCTGATTTGCAAATTGTAGCAAAATACGGGGGGAATACAGGCTTGGATTCGCTGTTTATGTTTGACCTAGCCGAGGATATCAAGAATTCAATCTATTCACCAACACCCTCCAGGATAATCAAATCTTACCTGGATATTGACGAGTATTTCTCTGATCAAGCTTTCAGTACATTTTTATCCAACCATGATCAACAAAGGGTAATGTCATTTTATAAGGGCGATATCCAGAAAGCAAAACTGGCAGCCTTTGTTTACTTGACAGGACCTGGAACGCCTTTTATATACTACGGTGAGGAAATTGGCATGACAGGTAATAAACCAGACGAGATGTTGAGAACGCCAATGCAATGGTCAACTGATGCTCAATCAGGTTTTACCAGCAGCATACCTTGGGAACCTATTAACCCTGGTTGGCAAGAAATAAATGTCAAAAGCCTAATGGAGAATCCAGAATCGTTATTAAATACTTATAAGGCTCTTATTTCATTACGGAATAACTATAGCGCTTTAAAAACTGGGCAGTATTTACCACTTACATCCAGTTGTAGAACTATGTATCCGGTCCTTAGGATTAAAGATAGTGAAATTCTTTTAATTTTAGCTAATTTAGGGAAACAGGATTTGGAAAATTGTACAATAGCATTAGAAGAAAGTTCGCTTTCAGGAAAATACCAGTTAGAGGCGATTTTCGGTGAGAGTAGTCTAAATGAGATTAACTTTGATAGTAATGGCGCACTCTTAGGTTTTCAGCTTGATCCTGTTATTAAAGCCTTTGATGCTGTGATATTAAAGCTCAATGTGATAATTGATTAATTAATAAAAATCAATTGTGATTGTGATTGGAGGAAATTATGAACAAAACGAATAGTTTATTACGCGTTGTTATATTAAGCGCTATCATTCTTGGCTTAATATCTGGTTGTGCTCCCAAAGCTGATAAGGATATTTTATATGTCAATCTAACTTGGCATCAGCATCAGCCCCTTTATTATAAAGATGAAGCCGGTGTTTATTCTAGGCCTTGGGTCCGGGTACATGCCACAAAAGATTACCTTGATATGGCAGAAACTGTTGCCCAATATGAGGGTGTAAATGTAACCTTTAACTTAACCCCTTCATTAATTAGACAGCTGGACGATTTTGCTTCAAATGGCGCAAAAGATATTTATTGGGTTTTAGCAGAGATACCTGCTCACGAGTTAGACGAGACACAAAAAAGATTCATCCTTGAGCGATTTTTTGATGCAAATTGGGATAATGTCATCGGCCGCTTTCCGCGCTATAAAGAATTATTAGAAAAGAGGGCTGGTACTGATAGCTTGGCGATTGATGCCGCTTTGGACGCTTTTTCAGATCAGGACTTTTTAGATTTACAGGTTTGGTTTAACTTGGCCTGGATTGACCCGGATTATTTAGCAGAGGAACCATTGAAAGAACTTGTTGAAAAAGGCAAAAATTTCAGTGAAACAGATAAAGTCGTATTATTTGATGCAATTAAAGCAATCATCATTAAAGTTATTCCTTACCATGCAGAATTACAGAAGCAAAATGTAATTGAAGTTACCACAACACCCTATGCTCACCCAATTTTGCCATTGATTTATAACGTAGATCTAGCTCTAGTAGGTAACCCTAGTGCAGAAATGCCGACTAATGCTTTTTCATACCCACAAGATGCCAAGGCACATTTAGCGAAAAGTGTAGAGATGTATAAAGAATACTTTGGGCAAGATGTGCGCGGTCTTTGGCCGGGTGAGGGATCAGTTGCCCAGGATATTGTCGGGATAGTGCATGAAGCAGGCTATCAATACATGCAAACTGGTGAGCCCGTATTGGCAAAATCCTTAGGGATTGATACATTTACTCGCGATGAAAATGAAAAAGTCAAGCAAGCTGATGATTTGTATCGGCCTTATTACGTCATGGATGAAGCTGGAAACAAAGTTGCGATATTCTTTAGAGATTGGAATTTATCAGATAAGGTAGGGTTTACATACTCAGGTATGAGCGGTGAGGACGCAGCCAGTGATTTAATTAATCGGCTCGAGTCAATCCATGATGATTTCTTGAGCCAAGGGTTAGAAGGCCCACACATTGTAAGTGTTGTGTTAGATGGCGAAAATGCCTGGGAATATTATGATAACGATGGCAAAGCATTTCTAAACGCTTTATATAAAAAGTTTAGTGAAAGTCAAAAGTTAAAAACTATTACACCATCTGATTACTTAAAATTATTCCCAGAGCAACGTGAATTGGAAAACCTATTCCCTGGGGCATGGTTTAGCCCGAATTACGATACCTGGATTGGCGAAAGTGAGGAAGCCCAAGCTTGGAATTACCTATCCCAAACCCGCTCTTTCTTGGCAGATTATGAATCGGGTCAGAAAAGCGCTGATTCAAATCAATTAGCACAGGCTTTTGATTTCATGTACCTGGCTGAGGGTTCGGATTGGTTTTGGTGGTATGGCACCGACCAAGATTCTGGCCAGGATTCATATTTTGATCAAGGTTTTAGAGAATTACTACGGCAGGTTTACCTGTCTCCTGACGAACCAGTGCCTAGTTTCGTGAATGTCCCAATTATCCAACCGCAACCTGTGCGGGCAACAATTCCTTTGATGGGTGCTGGAACGCCAATAATCGACGGTTTGGTAAAAGATGACGCGTGGGAATTTGCAGCACTTTATGAGGGAGATAAAACAAGCGCTTACCGTGGTTTGTATTACATTTTGGACAAAGAAAATCTTTATCTTAGAATTGAAACCAATGAAATATTAAGCACTAGCGCAAACTTGGAATTTTATTTTAGTACACCTTCTTTGCAACCTAGAAATGCGTTTTCATCTCAGGGTGAAGTTATGCTCGGGATCTCTGCTGATTTGATGATCCAGTACAAGCCCGGGACAACCAGCTTAAATATTTACAAAACCGATGGAAAAACCTGGAATCTAGGAGAGGATCCTGTCGGTTCCGCCGCTCAAAAAGACAAATCGATTGAGCTCCAGATCCCCCTTGAAATTTTTGGAGAATTAGGGTCAGGAGATGAGATTAGGTTGGTCTCATTATTATCGTCCCAAAACGCGCTGTTCCCCTTTGGAGGTCCTGGCTTAGTCCAGATCCTAGATATGGGTGAAGCTCAAAGTATCCTATTGATCACAGATCCAGAGGGAGATGACTTCGGGCCAGGAACTTATACTTACCCATCTGATGCTATTTTTGCAAGCCAGGTATTTGATGTAAAATCATTTGAAGTAGGTTATGATGCTACTAGCCTTATCCTAACTTTTTCTCTGTATGGCCAGATTGATAATGGTTGGGGTTCGCCTAATGGTTTTTCTGTTCAGACCTTTGATGTCTATATTGACAAAGATCCTGGTCAAGCAACAGGCGCGAGGATGCTCTTACCTGGTAGGAACGCTGCCTTAAAAGTGGATGATGGTTGGGATTATGCTATCTGGGTTGAGGGATGGACACCTCAAGTTGTGATACCAGATGTGCAGACTTTGGAACCTAAAGATTATTCTCAAGCTAGCAGTGCGATGAAGATATTTGTCGACCCCGGGAAAAATGCAGTTGTAGTTCGAGTACCCTTAGAATTTTTAGGCGAAGGTGAACCTAGCGAGTGGGGTTATGCAGCTGCATTGTTAGGCCAAGAAGGTTATCCTGCTACAGGCGTCTGGCGGGTACGAGATGTCATTCAAAAAGCTGAGCAGTACCGTTTTGGCGGAGCCCAAGCTGACAACAACCACACCAGGATAATAGACTTGATCTGGCCTGAGGGCAAAAAACCATCCCAGACTGAAATTTTAGGTAACTATCCTTCTTCAGCGAAAGCTGTAGATTTATTAACGATAGATGACTTTGCCATAATCCCTCTGATGACAGCAAGCGAGTAACACGGCAAAATTAATAATTGATGAAAGTGAACCAAAAATGAAAAATAAAGAATTTATACTCAGCAATGAGCATCGACCAGCTGTTGAAATCACCTTACCAGATGGAAGAATCATTACTGGGCCAAGAGCTGCCAATTTAGAAGATTTCCTCAGGATAATTCAAAAGGATCAAGAACCTTTAATTGTTGGGGCAATTGTGGATGGCAGTTTGAGAGAATTGACTTACCCGATTTCTATGGATTCAAGGGTGATACCTTTGGACATGAGTGATGCGGATGGTGCTCGTATCTATCGTCGATCTTTAACATTCCTTTTAGAGACAGCATTTTCTTCTTGCTTTCCTGAGGCAATTCTCACAATTGATCACTCTGTCTCATCAGGTGGGTATTATTGCCAAGTCAGCAATCATGCGCCTCTTAATGAAGATGAATTACACCGTATTGATAAAAAAATGCGTGAATTGATCCAAAATAATGAACCTTTTATTCGTGAAGTTGTGCCTATAGAAGAAGCTGTTGCTTACTTCACTGGTCAAGGTGAGGAAGATAAAGTCAAATTACTTAAGTATCGGCAACGTAAGGACCTGGTTTTATATCGTTTGGGCAATCATAGGGATTATCATCATGGCTACATGGTGCCTTCTTCAGGATACCTTAAATGGTATGAGCTGGTACTTGTAAAAGATGCATTTATCTTAAGATTCCCTCGTAGGCATTCACCTAACGATCTCACACCAATGACTAATTACCCGACTTTATTAAATACATTTCGACAGTATGGTGATTGGTTAAATAAACTCGGCATACCATCTTTAGGTGCATTAAATGATGCAATAAAAAAAGGCCATATTGATGAAGTAATTCTTGTCTCAGAGGCCTTACATAATCAACAAATATCAAAAATTGCTGAGGAAATAGCCAAGAGAAGTGAAGAAATTCGGGTTGTATTAATTGCTGGACCATCTTCATCTGGAAAGACAACTTTTTCGAAGCGATTGTCAATTCAGTTACTAACTCAAGGCTTGTCACCTTTTGCTTTGGAAATGGATAATTATTTTGTGGATCGGGAAAAGACACCTTTAGATGAAAATGGCGCAAAAGACTTTGAATCGATTAATGCATTAAATCGCCAACGTTTAAACCAGGATGTACAGAACCTAATTTCTGGTAATGAAGTTCAATTGCCATATTTTGATTTTAAAAGCGGGTTAAGTAAAGAGGGTGAATCCGTACAACTGAAATCAGGCGAGATCATTATACTGGAAGGTATTCATGGTCTAAACCCCTCACTATTAGAGGATCTTGATACAAATAAGACGTATCGAATTTATGTGTCCTGCCTAACCCAATTAAACCTTGACAGGCATAATCGGATATCGACGACTGATACAAGAATGCTTCGAAGAATACTGCGAGACGCACGAGACCGAGGTTACACTGCTGAAGACACAATAAGAAGGTGGGAGTCTGTCAGGCAAGGTGAGAAAAAGCATATTTTTCCCTACCAGGAAAATGCAGATGTTATGTTTAATTCTGCGCTTGTATATGAACTTACCACTTTGAGGCCTTTGGTTGAACCATTGTTAAGACAAGTACCTTTTGGTACAAGGGAACATGTGGAAGCCAAGCGCTTACTAAAGTTCCTTGAATGGTTTTTACCAACCGGAACAGATTACATACCAGACAACTCAATCCTACGGGAATTCATTGGCGGTTCGATACTACAAGATTTTTCAATTTGGCATTAAAAGAAAAATGCCACTCGGCTTGTACCGAGTGGCATTTTTTATTAGATATAGTATTACTTTAACTGGTCTTTGATCATTTTTCCCAAACGTTGAATCCCTATTTTAATTGTTTCAGGATTGCAAGCTGAGAAATTCAACCGCATGGTGTTCTTGCCACCTCCATTGGGATGGAAAGATTCACCCGGAACATAGGCAACTTTTTCCTCAATAGCCTTTGGAAATAACTTTGTCGTGTCGCATCCTTCAGGGAGCTTGACCCACAGGAATAAACCGCCCTTTGGCTTTGTCCAGTCTGTTCCTTCTGGCATATTATTTTCTAATGCTTCGAGCATTGTGTCGCGTCTTTCGCGATACACTTTTCTGATGGTCTGGATATGTTCACGCATCCATGGCGATTTTGCAAGTTCGTAAGCTACAAACTGATTAAATGTGGAGGTGTTAAGGTCACTTCCTTGCTTTGCTTGGACAAGTTTCTTTATAACATCGACTGGAGCAACCACCCAGGCAAGGCGCAGACCTGGCGCCAAGATTTTTGAAAATGTGCTTGTGTAAATTACATTACCTGAATAAACTGGAAATTCCTTAGATCGAATTTCATCATCCAACACGACCACAGGTGGTAAATGTTCTCCTTCATAACGCAGCTGCCCATATGGGTCGTCTTCAATAATAGGCACGCCTTGAGAGTTAGCAAGTTCAATCAGTTGTTTTCGCCTTTCTAACGACAAAGTCGTACCTGATGGATTTTGAAAATTGGGTAGCGCGTAAATGAATTTGATGTTTGTACTAATCAGATCGTGCAATTGTTCAGTCTGCATCCCGTCATCATCAGAGTCTATGGTTACATAATTACAGCCATACGCATTCCAAGCTTGTAGTGCCCCCAGGTAAGTTGGGGATTCAACTAAAATCCGATCACCTCGATTGATAAATATTTTGCCTAATAAATCTAGGGACTGTTGAGAGCCTGTGGTGATCAGGACGTTGTCAGCAGATACCTGGATGCCATACTTACCAGCATTTGATGCAATCAACTCCCTCAGCGGTTGGTAGCCTTCCGTAGCGCCATACTGCAAGGCCTGCTTGCCCATTTCGGTTAAAACGGTATCACAGGCTTCTTTAAATTTTTCAATTGGAAAAACTTCAGGCGCTGGAAAACCTCCTCCAAAAGAAATCATGCCAGGTAATGAGGACACTTTAAGTAATTCCCGTATTGCTGAACTTTTCATGCCCTGAGTGCGATGGGCATATCGATGTTCCCATGAGGTATGCATAAAAATCTCCTTTTTTTAGAATCGTTTACTTTAGAAATCTTGCTATCACTTTTGCATGCGTAGGCAGCACAACTTTGTCTCCTGATGTTAATTGGGCAGGTGCTTTTAATTTAATATCAGGTGCACTTTGATATATATAAATGGATGTTCCTTCTACTGTGTATTTTTTATCGACGAAAGCTTGGCCGGTGAGATAGCCATCTTGATCAATAGCACAGCTAGTTACTTTACCGATATATTTGCCTTTTGAGTCGATGATTGGGTCCCCATGATGTGCCATGCGGACACCCTTGTCCTCAAACCTAAACCTTATAACAACACCCTGGCGTTGCATTTCTTGTTTAATGTAAGCAGAGCGCCCGATGAACCACGGTGTATTTGTTTTAACAAACCCCATAAAGCCAGCTTCACTTACACCTAAGTTAAATTCACCTCCCATTTCATGCCCGTAAAGTGGCAAACCCGCTTCAGTGCGGAGTGAATCGCGCGCGCCTAATCCACAAGGTTTCAAACCAAAAGGTTCTCCAGCTTCCATTAATGCATTCCATAACTCCGTAGCATGATCAGGATGAACAAAGAGCTCGAAGCACATGTATTCACCTGTGTAGCCCGTTCTTGAAATGACGACATCTAACCCTGCGACCATTCTTTCGCACAATTGGGTTCTTTTTAGACGTTGAATCCTGCGTCCATCGCATTCACTAACCAAATTCAAGAGGATGTCTTGGGATAAAGGCCCCTGTAAGGCAATATCCACACGCATGTCCAGGCCTTCTTTAGGGTCCTTAAGGTTTCTTAGGATAACATTTCTTCCGAAACTAACAGCCCAAGGTCGGTCGCAATCAATGCATACAATGCCGTCTCTTACTGCATTTAACCAAGCCCAGTCTTTTTCTTCGTTCGCAGCATTTACAACAACAAGATACTTGTATTGATTTCTTCGGTAAACCAAGAGATCATCAATTACATTTGCATGTTGGTCAAGGAAGTGTGTGTAACAAGAATCGCCGATTCGGAGCGAAAGGATATCATTTGCACAGACTGAGTCTAAAAACAGGGCCGCATCTTCTCCTTCAGCTTGAAAAACGCCCATATGAGTGACATCAAATAAGCCAGCTGCAGTGCGTACAGCATTGTGCTCTTCAAGAACAGAACTGTACCAAACAGGCATTTCCCAACCAGCAAATGCAATCATTTTTGCACCGATGGCTTTGTGCACTTCGTTTAATGGTGTCTTTTTGAGAACTTCATTCTCTGGTTCTACCCAGGTGAATTCTGGCAGCGCTGCTTTGTCCTCTTCGGCCCGCATACCGATAAAATATGGCTTGGTATGACTGATTGAGTCAGTACTGATTAGTGGAAATTCAACAGGTTCAACAACAGATACTTTGATTGGACCTGGGATTTTCTTGCATAGATCTTTATCAAAAACTGTGTAAGCCGTTGACAAATTTTGCAGCCAAGATCCTGCCAAACCTGCATCATTTGCTTCAACAGAAAAATTGAATAATTCTTCATTAATACAACTTAGCGTGCCTGTTATTGTCTTGATGCTTGTGACTAAATTAGTTAATTGTGATTGATCAGGTTTCAGAATTTCAAAATCACTTGAAAAAGTAAAAGCAACAAATGATCTGATTTTTTCACCGGAGAGATTGAAGCCTACTTTTGGCCCATCAAATTTATCATCTATGAAATAACTGTGGGGATGGCTGTGGAGAGTCTCTATCTTGTCTGCAGTTTGCTTAGATTCTGCCAGTTCTCTTACTTTGATTTTGGCATTTTCTAGTACATGGAAGTCAACCTTAGCACGTGTTTTGTTTCCCACCCTAGCGCACATAAGATAGGGCGTAGTATGGTTTAGCACTTCTGCTATGATTTGGCCTACTTGCCTTGTGTCATCCTCCTTAAAGCCCCTCTGAGTCAACCAGGTCGTGCCCAAGCGAACACCTGAGGCCGTAAATGCGGAACGATCACCTGGAATTGTGTTCCGGTTGACTACTATGCCAGCTAGGTCAAGAATGCGTGCAGCAATATCGCCCGAAAGCGGTACTCCAGATTGGCTTTTGACTGACTTGCAATCAATTAAAGTGAGATGACTATCGGTTCCATTATACGGAATTCGAAGACCATTTTCTTTTAATGTTTCTGCAAGTACTAAAGCATTTTTCTTTGTCTGGGTTTGTAATTCTACAAAGTCCTGGGTGCCAGCTAATTTAAATGTCAGCGCAAGGGCTGCAATCGTGTTGATATGGGGCCCGCCCTGCTCGCCAGGAAACACTGCTTTATCAATCTTGTCACCGGTGTCCTTATCATGTGAAATAATAACAGCTCCTCTTGGGCCGCATAAGGTCTTGTGGGTGGTAAAAGTAATAATATGCGCATGGCCAATAGGGGAATTTACCACACCAGCAGCAATTAACCCAGCAATATGTGATACATCTGCAAGAAAAATGGCTCCAATGCTATCAGCTATTTGTCGAAATCTTACCCAGTCTGGTATCCAAGGATATGAAGAATAACCAGCTACAATGAGTTTAGGTTTATATGTAAATGCCAAGTCTGCAATTTTTTCATAGTTCAGTTTTTCTGTTTCTGGATCTACAGTGTAATGAACTGCGTTGAAATTGATGCCTGACCTATTAACAGGCGAACCATGGGTTAGGTGTCCTCCATGTAATAAATCCATTCCCATGATGGTATCCCCAGGATTTAGGAAGGCTGTATAGACAGCATTATTTGCCGGTGCCCCAGATAGTGCCTGAACATTAACGAATAGGTCATTTGCCTCATACCCGTTAGTCGCAAACAACTCAGCACATCGTCGTTTTGCTAAGGCTTCAACCATGTCAACGTACTCCACACCCTTATAATATCGCGGGTCAGAATATCGTCTATAATTACCAAGTTGATAATCGTAATCCATTATTTTGGATTGAGACATCGTGCGTGTATTAGGTCTTGGGTAGCCCTCAGCATAGATATTGGTGAAGGAAGAGGATAGCACTTGCCTTACAGCCAATGGTGCAGTGCTCTCACTCGGAATCATAATCAATCGCCTAAATTGTCGCTCAGCCTCGATCTCCACAAGGGAATAGATGTCTGGGTCAAGGTTCTTTAAATTTTCTGTAATAAGAAAGTTATTCATAAAAATACTCCTGGAAGAAAAGATTGTTAAGTTGCATTCGTCCCAGTAAAAAGACTATTCCCACACACATTACTATCAGTCTATGAAAGGGAAACAAATTAAAATTTTTTATTGATAAGGGATTTGTGATAATTAAATAGAGGTAGCGCCAACTTACATGTGTAAGCCCAATAAGACTGACTTTTATCCGTCTCTTGGTTCCCATTGATTATATTGTATCTTATTAAGAAATAAAATGGAAATGAAATAGATATATAATAAGTGAGTTTTAGGAAAAAGTGATAAGGGTAGTTGCCTTTTTAATAAGCAAACACAGAGACTACCTATTGAATAACCCTGTGAAGATTGATAAAGAAGAAGTTAAATTAATCAATAAAGCTAAAGCTGACCCAGATGCATTTGGTCAACTATACTCGAATTATGTAGACCGTATTTATAACTACATCTATTTCCGCACGGGAAACATACAAATTGCAGAAGACCTAACTTCAAAAGTCTTTTATAAAGCTTTGAATAATATTGGCAAGTATCATCACATGGGTTTACCTTTTTCTGCATGGCTTTACCGGATCGCCCATAATGTTGTAGCAAATTACTATAGAGATGTTTCAAAGATAAAAGAAATTTCAATCGAAGGTGTTGATTTTCCACAGCTCACGAATAAATCGGATGTCCCAGAAATTTTATTTCAGAAAGATCAAGATGTGGAAGCATTACTCAATCTTATTAGCGATCTTCCCAAATTACGCCAAGAATTGATAATTTTTAAATTTGTGGATAAGTTGTCGAACGCTGAAATTGGCGTGATCATGAAGAAAAGTGAGGGCGCAATCAAGAGTTTATACCACCGCACGCTATTGGAACTGCGTGCTCGAATTAACTTGGGCGAGAGTACCAATTGGTCTGATCAAGACCACAATTGATTATAGAAAACGAAATTATTTGATTGGACGTAAATAATGGAAAAAAGTTTTTTAAATAATTTGCAAACACAAAAACCTGATCCAAGCTTTGTTGATCAATTAAGGCAGGGTTTGGTTAGTTCTGCGTCTTTTAAAGATCGAACTGATAATTCTGGAAAAGTAATAGTACTCCTAATTTTATTACTCCTTGGTTTTGCGTTCTTCTACTTTAGCCGAGGAATGAAACAGAATTAAATAGGAAACTCCAGCGGGGTTTATTGTTTAAGATTTCGTAATTTCATCCTTAACTCATTATCGTTGGGTTCAACTAGAATTGAACCATCTGGAAATATGATGGTAGGTACGCTGCTATTTCCCTTATTAATTTCGATGACGCGATCTTTAGCTTGTTTATTTTGATCAATGTTGATAAAGTTATATTGGATTTCTAACTCAGAAAATATCCTTCGTTCTCTTTTGCAGTCAGAGCACCAATTAGTCCCATAAAAAAGAATTAATATTTCTTCAGTCATATTTGACTCCCTTACTGGTTAATTTGTTCATTTATTTTTTTAAAACACACATTATACTAACATTATACAATTTTAACATCTAGTACAATAAAGCTATATACTTATGAAAAAAAAGAGGTCAATATGAATCAAAATTT
>Ga0116144_10004342_pt1 | contig 13501 bp, 9 predicted proteins | sample AD_UKC035_MetaG_FD_89746 | JGI IMG/M metagenome (GOLD analysis project Ga0116144, IMG submission 89746) | Active sludge microbial communities of municipal wastewater-treating anaerobic digesters from USA - AD_UKC035_MetaG | ecosystem: Engineered > Bioreactor > Anaerobic > Digestate | place: USA... | reverse complement strand
GGGCGATCAGGTAATGATTTCGTTTCCGGATTTGAAAAAAGAGGTGCCTGCTAAAGTATCGTTTACCGGGCGCAACATCGATCCGCTTTCCAGAACTTTTGCGCTGGAAGCGGACCTTCCGGCCAGTACGGAGCTGCGCCCTAACATGACAGCACTCATTAAAATAGTTTATGCTTCTTACCCATCTGTAATTGCGGTACCGGTAAATACCATACAGGATATTAATGGTGAGAAAATAGTGTTTACTGCTGAAGCAAGTGGCAACTATACGGTAGCCCGCAAAAAGGTTGTAACCGTTGAAGGGGTGTTTGATGGACTGGCACAAGTACAAGGATTAACAGCCGGTGAAAAAATTATAACGGCTGGCTTCCGGGGTTTAACGGAAGGTCAGTATTTAAAAGTGCAGTAACAGGTAATCAACAACCACAAAAACAAGACACTTTATGCAAGACATAAATAAAGAATTTAAACCCACCAGCTGGGCCATCGATAATAAAACCAGTATCTACGTAGCTACGGTTATTATTTCGCTGGCAGGTATAATGAGTTACCTGGCTATGCCTAAGGAACAATTTCCGGAAGTAGTATTTCCGCAGATTTTCGTAGCCACTTTTTATCCGGGCCCACCCGAAGATGTTGAGAGCCTGATTACGAAAGAACTTGAAAAGGAAATTAAGTCCATTTCGGGTATCAAAAAAGTTACCAGTAATTCGGTACAGGATTTTTCCAGTGTGATCGTAGAGTTTCAGACGGACGTTGAGATTGACAAGGCCAAACAGGATGTAAAAGATGCGGTGGATCGCGCCAAGCAGGAACTACCAAGTGATTTGGAAAACGATCCGCAAATTATTGATGTGGATGTTTCGGAGGTTCCGATTATGAACATCAATATTTCTGGTGATTTAAGCCTGGAAGATTTGAAACGATATGGCGAAGACATGCAAGACCGCATTGAGTCACTCACAGAAATCAGGCGGGTGGATATTGTAGGGGCATTGGATCGCGAAATCCAGATTAATGTAGATATGTACAAGATGGCCCTTGCCGGGATTAGCTTAGATGATATTCAAAGTGCAGTGGGGTACGAGAACCGGATTATTCCAAGCGGACAGATTTCGGTTGATGGAATGAAACGCTCACTGGGTGTAAATGGAGAATTTGCAAATGCCCGGCAATTAGGCGATTTGGTTGTTACTTCTATTAAAGGAGCAAAAATTTATTTACGCGATGTAGCCGAGGTGGTGGACAGCCACAAAGAGCAGGAAAGTTTTGCCCGGTTAGACGGGAAAAATGTAATTACCTTAAACGTGATTAAGCGTAGCGGTCAGAACCTGATTGATGCTTCGGATAAGATCAATGAAATTGTAGCACAGTTCGAATCGAATATTTTACCTGAAGGCGTAAACATTACCATCACAGCCGATCAATCTGAAAACACCCGCCTTACGTTGCACGATTTGATCAATACAATTATTATCGGATTTATTTTGGTAACGGTAATCCTCATGTTCTTCATGGGTGCAACCAATGCCATTTTCGTTGGGCTTTCGGTGCCCATCTCCAGCTTCATTGCATTTATTGTGATCGACCAGTTCTTTGGTTATACCTTAAACATGATGACGTTGTTTTCGTTCTTGCTGGCATTGGGTATTGTGGTTGACGATGCAATTGTGGTTATTGAGAATACCCACCGTATTTATGATAACGGCAAAGTGCCGATTAAGAAAGCAGCCAAGATTGCAGCCGGTGAAGTTTTTCTTCCGGTATTATCTGGTACATTGGTTGTATTGGCTCCGTTTACACCGTTGCTCTTCTGGCCAGGTATTATGGGTAGCTTTATGATTTACCTGCCGGTTACACTTATTGTTGCCCTGGTAGCTTCTCTGTTGGTGGCCTACATCATGAATCCGGTGTTTGCAGTTGATTTTATGACAGAACATGAACACGATCACTCGGATTCCAAATTTACCAAAGGCTTTAAAGTGACAGCCGTAGTACTGGGATCCTTGGCATTGGTATCATACCTCACGGGCATGTTTGGGTTTGGAAACTTTGCTGTGTTCCTGTTTGGCGTATATGCCTTGTATCATTTTGTATTGGTACGTGTCATCACCAACTTTCAAACAAATGCATGGCCGCGTGTGCAGGAGTGGTACAAGCGCAGATTAACCTGGCTGCTACAAGGCTACCGTCCGGTTGGTGTATTGGTATTTATGTTTGTGTTATTCTTTTTGTCGATTGCATTTTTTATTGCACGCGATCCAAAAGTGGGTTTCTTCCCACAAAGTGATCCGAATTTTATATATGCTTACATACGCATGCCGATTGGTACCGATCAGCGGGTAACCGATTCTGTTACACGTATTGTTGAAAACCGCATAACGAATGTAATGGGCAATAACAATCCGCTGGTAAAGTCGATTATCAGTAACGTTGCCATTGGTGCAAGCGAAGATATGTTTGATGGCAGTAGTACTCAGGCTAGTCCGCACCTGGGCAAGGTGAGTGTTGCATTTGTTGAATTTGCCAAGCGCGATGGAATGAGTACGGCTGTTTACCTTGATAGTATTCGCGCGGTAGTGAAAGGAATTGTAGGTGCTGAAATATCGGTAGCACAAGAACAGAAGGGGCCACCAACGGGTAAACCAATTAATATCGAGTTAACGAGCGACAATTTTGATGACCTGGTTGCTACTTCTGAAAATGTAAAGCGTTATCTCGATTCTTTGCAGGTAGCGGGTGTGGAAGAACTGAAATCCGATTTTCAAAGCGATAAACCGGAAATCAGGATATCTATTGATCGGGAGAAAGCAAACCGCGAGGGTATTTCTACAGCACAGATTGGTTCGATTTTACGTACTGCCATTTACGGAATGGAGATTTCCAAATTTCGCGATGAGAACGATGATTACCCGATTCAATTGCGTGTAGCAGAACACCAACGAAACGATATCAACTCGCTGCTGAATATACCGGTTACTTTCCGTGATATGAGTACCGGAGGCCAGGTGCGCCAGGTGCCGTTATCGGCTATTGCAAAAATTGATTACACCAACACGTATGCAGGTATTCGCAGAATTGATCAGAAGCGGGTGATTACCCTTTCATCAAATGTGTTGAATAACTACAATGCCAACGAGGTTGTGCAGGATATTAAAGGTCATCTGAATAACTATTCGTTTCCGGATGGCGTAACCTATAAAATGACTGGCGAGCAGGAAGAGATGGCCGAAACAATGGCCTTTATGGGTAAAGCATTTTTTATTGCGGCATTACTCATTTTTATGATCCTTGTATTGCAGTTTAATTCAACCAGCAAACCTTTTGTTGTATTGGCCGAAATTTTATTCAGCGTAATAGGTGTGTTGATTGGTTTTGCCTTGTTTAAAATGGAAATGTCGGTGGTAATGACGGGTGTAGGTATTCTTGCATTATCAGGAATTGTGGTGCGCAACGGAATTTTGTTGGTTGAATTTACTGATATGCTGATTGCCCAGGGGATGGAATTGCGCGAGGCCATTATCGAGGCCTCTAAAACCCGTATGACTCCGGTGTTGCTTACCGCCATGGCAGCCACAGCGGGTCTTATTCCGCTGGCCGTTGGGTTTAACATCGACTTTGTAAAAATGTTTACGGAGCTTAATCCACATATCTTCTTTGGTGGTGATAACGTGGCCTTCTGGGGCCCGCTTAGCTGGACCATGATCTTTGGATTAATTTTTGGAACAGTCCTTACCTTAGTACTGGTACCTGTATTGTATCTGCTCGTAGCCGAACTGAAGGTTAAAGTATTTAAGCGTAAGCTGGTTCCAACCACGAATAACGAGGAATCTGCTGCGGCTCCGGCACATTAGGAACAAATCAACTTCCGTTCATGTTAAGTAACCAGAACGGTATAGTGATAATAAATGTAAGATCATCCGGCACGAAACAATGCCGGATGATCTTTTTAACATGAATCGGTTTATGGCATTCTTCATCGTGTTTGTTCTGCTGCTGGTGGTGGATTTTTATTTTTACCAGGCTGTGCTTACGGTAAGCAAAACATGGGCACCGGGGTGGCGTATCGCAGCACGTTTTGGCTTCTGGATTCCAACCCTCTTTAGTGTAGGAGCTTTGATTTGGTGGCAATTGGCCGATCCCTACACGCTTAGTGCCAATGTGCGAAACTGGATAGTAACCGCAATTTTTACCATCTACTTTTCAAAACTGATCGGTATTGTTTTTTTATTGATTGATGACATGCAACGATTGGTGCGTTGGGTATCTCAAATGTTTCAACGGAAATCAGAAGCATTACCAGGCGAGCCCATTACCCGTTCACAGTTCTTAGCGAGGGCAGCAGTAATGGCCAGTGCCGTACCATTAGGCGCTATGGTGTATGGTATTGTTTCGGGTGCGCATGATTACCGCGTGCGCAGGGTAACTGTGAAGTTGCCTAACCTGCCCAAAGCTTTTGACGGGCTGCGCATTGCCCAGCTATCAGATATACACACAGGGAGTTTCTTTAACAAAGTTGCCGTAAAGGGTGGGGTAGAGATGGTGCTTAATGAAAAACCTGATTTAATTTTTTTCACCGGAGATCTCGTTAACAACGAAAGCAGCGAAGTAAAGGAGTACATCCAGGTGTTTGATAAACTCCGTGCTCCGCTGGGGGTGTATTCGGTTACTGGCAACCACGATTATGGCGATTATAAAAGCTGGGCTACAAAAGAAGCCAAACAACAGAACTTTAAAGATTTAATAGAGGCACACCGCCTGTTGGGTTTTGATTTGCTGATGAATGAAAACCGGATCATTGAACAAAGCGGTGAGAAACTGGCGATTATCGGAATTGAAAACTGGGGTGCGGGCCGGTTTTCTAAGTACGGAAAATTAGAACAGGCACATGCCGGCACCGATGCGGCTACTGTAAAATTATTATTAAGTCACGACCCCAGCCATTGGGATGCAGAAGTAAGACCTGACTATAAAGATATTGATATTGCTTTTGCAGGTCATACCCATGGATTTCAATTTGGCGTGGAGTGGGGCGATTTTAAATGGAGTCCCTCGCAATACGCATACAAGCAGTGGGCAGGTTTATATACCGAAGGCAAACAGCATTTGTATGTAAACCGCGGCTTTGGCTACCTTGGTTACCCGGGTAGGGTGGGTATGCCTCCGGAAATTACATTAATGGAATTGAAGCGCGCATAACGCGACACACGCATGAATACCTCCTATACACCCATTACGTACGATTGCCGGGATTTACTGCAAGAAGCGGTTGCACAGGGCCGGTCTGGCAAGATTTTTTTCTTCAATTCAGATAATCAACTTGATTCGGTGGAGGGCCGGATTGAACAGGTACTTGAAAATAAAGAAGGCATGTTTGTGTGTATGATACCCACCGCCTCCATTCGGGTTGACAGAATTATTACACTCTACGGAAAACCGTTTGCTGCGTATGATGAATATGACGCCTATGCAAACGCTTGTCTCGATTGCAAAGGAGGTTACGAGATTGAATAGGTCATATTCAATCGTATTGGAACTACGGATGCCGGGAGCCGGTAGGATGTTATTTAAACTCGTTTATGTAAGGCCTCCTGCCTACGCTTTTCATCAATAGAAAATTTTCCTGCACCAAAAACCATAAACGTTACCAGTCCAATCAACACCAGTATGGAGATTTCCAGTTCCATATGATTTCCAACCGACAAAAATCCTTTTGGGAAATTAACGAGCAATACAGCACCTATCAAGATAGGAAGTTGTACAGCACACATGATGCGGGTAAGTAAACCAAAGGCGATCAACGGGCCGCAAAGCACGTGCGCAAACACAACGTAGTGCGCAATGGATACAGCCAGAAAACTCATATTCATCCCATTGAGTGTGAGTTTAAGATTTTCAAGGTCTCCCAGAAAACTGAAACCCTTGTAGGTGATGAATATACCCAGTGCAATTCGGAAAATGTCGAGGAAGCCGGGGCGATGTGCATTACCCCAATCTTCAATTTTAGTGATGACACTCATAATTTACGGGGGTTAAGTGTCAACAAAGTTTAAGAAAAAAAATCCGGAAAGGCAACGGATTACTGCTCGCGGATCATTCGTATGGTGAAAAAGCCAAGAATAACCACAATGGTACCAAGGGCCGCCCACATCCACAGTTTGTTTTTAAACCAGGCGTTTGATTCGGGCTTGGTATTTTGCAGCGGTTTAAGTTCGCTGCTCAATTGCAGTTCGGGCAAGACTTCGGGTATTTCTTTTGCAAAATGTTCAATGTCATATCGTGGATGAAATACGTTGGTGGCACCATACTTAAGTGTATAAGCACCGGGCTGAAGGTTTGTGATTAAGATTACCTGAGGCGACCAGCCAATAACTTTTTTAAGTTGAACAGGAGGATTATCCTGGTTGTAAATAGTGATACGAACTTTACTTACAACTTGTGGGGTAAATTGCAATGTATCATTCTGAAAGGAGCTGATAACTCCACTATATAAGGATTGGTATTGGTAGTGCATTCCTTTTTCTGAAGCAATGCTATCCGATAGCCAGTCGATTTGAATGTTGCGATAAAATTGTTGTGTAGTTGCAGGTTCAATGTTTAATCTTGAAAGGAGAACCGGTTGTGCAAAGGTGAGGTAAAATTCGCTTTGCTTGTTTGCTGTTTTATGGGTGAGTGTGGGAGCAGCTTCGGTAAATGTGCCTTTTGTAATTTTGGTTTGATAGAATTTTACCTGGCTGAGTGTTAGGGAAGCACCCCTGGCAATGGTGAACCGAAGATAGCTAAAGTCGGTATTTGGAAAATAGATATGATTGTATTGGTAATTCACCGGGGGATTAGCAATAGAAATGATTCGGCTGTTGTGAAGGTTAAACCACTCTTGCTGGTTATTGCTACCTTCAACGATTACCTCCGAATCATAATTTTGTTCCATAAACTCAAGCGTGGCGGAGTTAACCGGTTCTGTACGGTTTAATTTTACTGTAAAATATAAGGCAGTACCTTTCCGTGCCAGGTTAAGGGGTTTAAGGGAAATAGAAGATCGGGCAACCTGATCTTCAGCAATTTTAAGTAAGTACGGTATTTCGGTTGTATCGTTGTTTGAAAAAATCCGGAGATCAGAAAAACCGGAGTTTAGTTTTGGAAAAATGTTCTCGGGCAAGGTGAGTTGATACCAGCCTGCCTGTTTTACTTCCTCGATTTTTCGCTCGTACGTGAATTGAGCAAAACTGGTTGTGGCTGTTAGTAAAAACAGCATCAAAGATTTAATTTTTAGACTCATTTGTGTTTTCCTGGTTCTTCTTTCGCTTATTATATATGAAGGAGGCTATCAGTAACAACACACCTAAGATCATCAATACAATCGTTTTTCCGATTGTACTCATTCCGGTTAGATCATACAGAAACAACTTAGCCAAGGTAATTCCGAAAAGCCCGATACCTGCCATGCGCAGGAAGGGAAAGTCTTTGAACAGCCCCCATATAATAAGGTAAAGCGCATAAGTACCCCACAAAATACTAAGTGCAAGGCGCGATCCGTCAAGTACTTGTGCAAGGGTAAGCCAGGTTAATAACTCTGAGCTGAGTATGGTGAGCAAAGTAAAATGAAAGAACAACCGCTCCAACTTAAAGAGCGAAGGTTTGTTTTCATTTTTAACAACACGATATATTATAAACAGCGTTGCGTCTATAAAAATATAGGTAATGTAGCGTACACCAATATTCCAGAACCCATGTATAAAATAAGCATCTTCCGACAGGTAGGCGTTGCGCAATGCCTGTAGTTCCACAAGCCCGCCCGTAAGGTAAATGATTACGATCAATGCACCGGCACCGGCCGCAATATTATTCAGTATTGTATTTCTGATTATTCTTTGATTAACAAACCAGAGTGTAACCACAAACAGACTGCAATAATTAATCAGCCATACTGTTTTAAACGAAAGCCAATCGTAGTTGTATTGGTTTATTTCTTCAGATTTAATGGCGGTTAGGTAATACTGCTGGTTGAAATACAGACTTACCTCCCTCATAATTGTAATGAATAGAACGAAGAGGAATCCGGCCGGGAGCGCGTAACGCATAATCGGAACAACCCGATTCAGCCATTTGTTCGCTGTATTGTGTTCGGTTTTGGTGGATATCTTGTGCGTAACCCCAAACATGAAGGTAACAATCAATCCCGTAAGGAAGAATACATTGATGAAAGGCCAAAAGGCAATCTCGGGCGCATCGTAGTAGTAGTAACCATCGTACAGTAAATCCAGCTCACTCCAATCGTGCAATAAACTAACCAGTGCTAACCCTATTAATGGGTAGGCTAAAATTTCATATACGGGAAACCCTTTGTTACGGCCAATCCAAAATAATAGTACTGCTTCCAACGCCCAGATGGCTGTAACCCAGTTACCCTCTAACTGCACCGGTACGGCAAGCGTAAGAAAAGTTAGTACCATACCGGCAATAAAATAAAAGATATCCCTGGCTTGCCGAAGTTTATAATACAAGATAAGACATACAGCAAAATGAATAACCGCATTGAATACAGTAAACAGGCCCAGGAAATATTCTCCTTCCGGGTGATCAGTTATAGAACCGTAACCAATGCCGTAGAAGATGAAACTATTACTTAAGATCATGGTAATGTCCCCAATTCCCAGGTTTATCGTACTTATAAATCGGGAGACAACAAAAGCAAAATAAAACTGAATAAAATAGATTAGAGAAAACAGGAGGCTTATCCACAAATGTTTTTCGGGCCGATAGTCTGTTACTAACCACGCAAGTACAATTAACCAGGTAATTACAAATGCAAACCGGAATAGCCCACGCCAATCTTGTTTAAATGCGATAACTAAAATGCCGGTATTAATGATAGCTACATACGTAAACAAGACAACTACCCGGCCGGAGCCATCACTAAGTAAAAACGGAACGGCATACGCACCAACCAAACCAATAACAGCGAGGGCCTGCTGTTTGTATTGAAGTGCTGCAAACACAGTAAACGAAGTAAACACCACCATGAGCCCAAAGGCTGCCACCTGTGGTATGAATTGATAAAAGTCGTAGGCAGCATAGGTAATAAAATACAAACTCGCTATACCACCACTCAAAAGCACTGCACTAAAAGCGGTATAATTTTTTTTAAGCCGGATAGCAATTACCAGCAGAACCGCACCGGCTATATATCCCAATATAATCCGCGTAAGCGGGTTGAGCATTTGATGATCGATGGCATACTTTACACCAAAGCTGATACCGATAACCAACACGGCAATACCGATCTTATTCAACAGGTTAGTGCCTATGAAATCCTCCCAAGCGGTTTTTTCTTTTGCCTTAGCCGGCTTGGTTGTGGGTGCAACAGGTGCGATAGGTTTAACCGTATTTACAACGGGTTTAACCGGCTCAATCGGTTCAACCGGTTTTTCTTCGGGTTGCTGCTTTGTTTGATAAACCTGAAGTTGCTTGCGAAGCGCTTTAATGTCAAAGGCAAGTTGTTGTTGCCGCATTTCGGCCGCCTGAAGTTTTTGAAGGAGTTCGTCAAGTTTTTGCTGGTCAGACATAACAAATTGGTATCGGTTGCTAAATTATGTAAAAGCAACGGAAGTTTGAGAAGTTAGAAAATGTTGGCCTGACAAATATTTAATTTACGTGTGGATTGCTCCGTATTTTACCATAAGAAACAGAGTAGAGTTAGCCTCAAAGATTCGGTTGCATATACTGCGATGGAGTCTTGCCCGTAACCTTTTTGAACTGCCGGTTAAAGTGCGATAAATTCTGAAACCCCGAGTCGAAACATATCGCTTGTATGTTTTTGTTTCCTTCAATTAGCATTTTACAGGCATTGCTAATACGAACTTCATTTAAAAAATTGGTGTAGGTTTTTCGGGTGCTCACTTTAAAATATCGGCAAAATGCTTCTACCGATAAATTGGCTACCGAGGCTATCTCGCTTATCATTATTTTTCGGTGGCATTGTGTGAATGTAAACTGGAGTACTTCGTTCATTCTTTTATCTTCTTTGGCAGGTGTACCTAGCAGCACAGGGGCAACGGAAAGCCGGCTCAGGCTTTTAGTCTGGGCAAGCAACTGAAGCACTTGAAGGAAAAGAATCAGTTTAGTTGCTTTTTGAGCTGGAATAATTTGTTGGATAAGGGCTGTTATTTCTGAACGTGTTTTGCCCTCAACCCGAATAGTTGCTACACGTGAAAAAAATTGCCGGATTTCATTTAACTCGTCCAGTTGCCAAAAAACTTCACCGGCATACGCCCAGTCAAAATAAATAGCAATCGACTTTACTTTCTTTTTTTTGGGTTGGCGATAATAATTCTCATCGCATCGAAACACATGAGGTTGCCCGCTGCCAATGATGTACACCTCGCCCGGGGTAAACCGCCCTACGTAATCTCCGGCTATCAACGTGCCCTCGCCTTGTTCAATCAACATGATTTGTGTTTCAGCATGTTGGTGCAGCCGATCATAAAAATAGGGTAAATGATCTACCTGAAGGCGAAACGCTTCCTGGCGTATTTTTGGAACCTGAAAGGGAACAACTTTCATGTCGGTTCAATTTTGACTTTAATTTTGAAAGAAGAAACCCAATATTAGTCAAAATAGTATCAGAATCCGTTATCAACGATGAAATTCCTAAAAGCCTGATCCTTTACTTTTGAGGAAAAATTTGAATAACTATGACTGTTTCTTGGAATGGAATTTACTCGGCACTAACTACCAAGTTTACAACCGATGACAAACTTGATTTTGCATTGTTCGAAAAAAACCTGATGGCACAACTGGATGCCGGAGTAGAAGGTGTGATTCTTGGTGGCACCCTGGGTGAGGCCAGCGTGTTGAGCAATTCTGAAAAATTTGATCTTGTAAAATTTACTGCAGACAAGGTTGCCGGCAAAGTTCCGGTGGTGTTGAACATTGCAGAGGGCAGCACACGCGAAGCAATAAAACAAGCAGCCGATGCAGAGAAATCGGGGGCAACGGCTCTAATGATGTTGCCGCCCATGCGCTACAAATCCGATCATCGGGAAACCGTTACCTTTTTTAAAACCGTTGCAAATACAACGAAGTTGCCGATAATGATTTACAACAACCCGATTGACTATAAAGTAGAAGTTACGCTGGATATGTTTGCCGAGTTGGCTGAAGTGGATAACATTCAGGCTGTAAAGGAGTCGACCCGTGATGTGAGTAACGTAACGCGCATGATCAATCGCTTTGGCGATCGGTTTAAGATTCTCTGCGGAGTGGATACAATCACGATGGAAGAATTGATGTTGGGAGCAACAGGCGTTGTGGCCGGATTGGTTTGTGCCTTCCCGAAGGAAACAGTGGCCATGTATAAATTAACCAAAGCCGGTAAGATTGACGAAGCGCTTAAAATCTACCGCTGGTTTTTACCCATGCTTGAGTTGGACATTCGCCCAAAACTGGTTCAATACATTAAGCTGGCTGAACAGGAAGTGGGGCTGGGCTCTGAAATTGTGCGCGCACCCCGGTTAACATTGGTAGGTGAGGAGCGCGAGCAGGTTTTGAAAATTATTCGCGATGGTATAAAGAACAGACCTAAACTATAAATTGTTGTAGGTTTACCAGCTACCAGAAACGAGTGGCGCTTAACTAAAAAATTCAGTTGTTATGGAAGTTGTTAAAGATGCATTGAACAAGGCACAAGTTGCCTTTCTGTCTTACAAGAATTTTTCCGGAAAGAAGAAAGCCACCTTTCTGCGCGCAATTGCAGAAGAAATTGAAGCATTGGGGACCGAACTGGTAACCACGGCCATGCGCGAAACCAATTTACCGGAAGCGCGCATCATCAATGAGCGCGGTCGCACCACAGGCCATTGCCGGATGTTTGCCGATTTAGTGGAAGAAGGTTCATGGGTAGATGCGCGGGTGGATACCGCTATACCCGATCGCATGCCGGCACCCAAACCAGATATACGAAAAATGTTGGTGCCGCTTGGCCCGGTAGTAGTTTTTGGTGCAGCCAATTTTCCGTTGGCGTATTCAACAGCCGGAGGTGATACTGCGTCAGCCTTAGCTGCGGGTTGCCCGGTACTTGTTAAAGCACACCCGGCTCATTGTGATACATCCAGGTTAGTTGCTGCTGCAATAGAAAAGGCAGCGATTAAAACAGGAATGCCGCAAGGTGTATTTCAACATCTGGATGCCGAAGGTTTTGAAATCGGGCAAGCGTTGGTAAAACACCCGCTTACCAAAGCCGTGGGCTTTACAGGTTCGTTGGCCGGAGGCAAAGCATTATTCGATCTGGCCAACCAACGGCCGGAACCAATTCCGGTATTTGCCGAAATGAGCAGCATCAACCCGGTAATCTTGTTGCCCGATACGCTTGCGCGCGATGCGGCAAAGACTGCCGCCAATTTAGCCGCATCCATTACCCTGGGGGTGGGTCAGTTTTGTACCAACCCCGGTTTGATTATTGCCATTGAAAACGAAGCGTTGAATTCATTTATCAAGACGTTAGCTTCCGAAATTCAAAAAGCGTTGCCGGGCACGATGTTGCATCAGGGTATTGCAGATAATTATTCCAGGCGATTAACCCAAACCCTTGTGCAAAAAGGAGTGAAAACAGAAGGGCAAGCTGCGAATGGAACTCATTCCCAGGGTACTCCGTTGGTAGCTTCTGTTTCAGCCGAAGTATTCATTCAAAACCCTGCCTTGTCGGAAGAAGTGTTTGGTCCGTTTTCATTGATCGTACGATGTAAGAATATTGAAGAGCTGATGAAGGTAGTGAGTCGTGGGCACGGTCAGCTAACAGCTACCCTAATGGGTGACGAAGGGGAAATCAGCAAACACAAGGCATTGATAAATGTATTGATTGAAAAAGCCGGACGCCTGATAATAAACGGAGTGCCTACCGGGGTAGAGGTTTGTCCATCGCAGATGCATGGCGGTCCGTTTCCATCCACCACCGATTCGCGCTTTAGCGCAGTAGGTATTGATGCGATAAAACGATTTGCCCGACCGGTTGCTTTTCAGAATTTTCCCGAATCGTTATTGCCTGATGAATTAAAAACAGATAATCCATTGGGGATTTGGAGATTGTTTAATGGAGAATTCAGGAAATAGTTTCTGGTTACTGGTCTCTTGTTACTGGCCCCGGGTAACCAGAAGCCAGTAACGAGCAGCCAGTAACATTTGTATAAGAAATTGTTTTTAAACATGGCAGTGAATCACGTTAATACTTTCAAATGCATAGACGCACACACTTGTGGTAATCCGGTACGTGTAGTGGCCGAAGGGGGGCCGCCATTGATTGGTAAGAACATGAGCGAAAAAAGACAGCATTTTCTGCGCGAGTACGATTGGATTCGAAAAGGACTGATGTTTGAACCGCGTGGACACGATATGATGAGTGGCAGTATTTTATATCCGCCTTCCGATCCGGCCAACGATGTAGGTGTATTGTTTATTGAAACAAGCGGTTGCCTGCCTATGTGTGGCCATGGCACCATTGGTACGG
>Ga0116144_10004335_pt1 | contig 13507 bp, 8 predicted proteins | sample AD_UKC035_MetaG_FD_89746 | JGI IMG/M metagenome (GOLD analysis project Ga0116144, IMG submission 89746) | Active sludge microbial communities of municipal wastewater-treating anaerobic digesters from USA - AD_UKC035_MetaG | ecosystem: Engineered > Bioreactor > Anaerobic > Digestate | place: USA... | reverse complement strand
GTACTCCCAGCACACGCCTGGTCACCACGACCACACGAGCGCCGATCATGCGGAAGCACCACCTAGCGTATTCGACAAGGAGGGTTATCGCGGCACGCCGCAACGCGATGAGCCTACAGAGCCCATTCAGGAGCCCGCTGTGCAGGAGAAGTCGGCGTTCCAGCTCCTGCTCGATCACTATTTCCAGCTGAAGGATGCGCTGGTGGCCGGCAACGGCGCGCTAGCCAAACAGCATGCGACGACCATGGGCGAGGTGCTGCACCGCATGGATGCTACCAAGCTCCCCGCCGCGCAGCAAGCCACCTGGGAGCAGTTGATCACCGAAGCCATGCCCTTGATGCACCCCTTGAGCGAAACAAGCGACGTGGAGATGCAGCGCAAGCTCTTCGCGCAGCTCACCACGCCGATGCTGCAACTGGCGGAGGCCGCTGGGGAGGGCACCATTTACCTGGACCATTGCCCCATGTACGAGGGCGGCGCCAACTGGCTGAGCCGTGAAAAGGCGATAAAGAACCCCTTCTACGGCAGTATGATGCTCACCTGCGGAAGCGTGAAGCGCACGATCGCGAAATGACCCGCGCGTTTTCCTTACTGATCGCGTTCGTTCTTGCGATCGCTGCACGAGGACAAGGGGCGCAAGGACTGCGACCACTGGGCACCAGCGTTCCGAATGGGGATTTCACTCCGAAGGTGACACGCTATGAGCTCTTTGTCTCGGATACCATCGTGAATTACACCGGCAAGGATCGTAAGGCCTGCGCGGTGAACGGCGGCATACCGATGCCGACACTGGAATTCACCGAAGGGGACACGGCGCTGATCATCGTGCACAACGTGATGGGGAAGGAGGAGACCTCCTTGCACTGGCACGGGCTGATCCTGCCCAACGAGTTCGATGGCGTGCCCTACCTCACCACGGCGCCGATCCGAGCAGGGGAGACACAGGTTTACAAGTTCCCGTTGGTGCAGCACGGCACGTATTGGTACCACTCTCATACCGGCATGCAGGAGCAGAACGGCATGTACGGCGCGCTCATCATCCACGAGCGCGGCGCGGCGCCCTTGCCTGAACACGTCGTTGTGCTGAGCGAATGGACGGACATGAAGCCCAACGAGGTCCACCGCCGCCTGCATGCGGCGAATGATTGGAGTGCATTGAAGAAGCACGGCATCCGTCCAGGCAGCGTGCAGAGCTACAGCGATGCGATCAAGGCTGGCGCGCTGGGTACGAAGCTTAAGAACGAGTGGAAGCGCATGAACGCAATGGATGTGAGTGACGTGTACTACGATGCTTTCCTCGCTAACGGGGTGAGGGAGGACGAGGCTCCGCAATTGAAGGCTGGCGACCGCGTACGCGTTCGATTGGTCAATGGAAGCGCGAGCACCTACTTCTGGATCAGCTATGCGGGCGGTAAGATGGACGTGGTGGCCAGCGATGGCGCCGATGTGGAGCCCGTTCCAGTTGACCGCTTCATCATGGGCATTGCAGAGACCTACGACGTGATCGTGACCATCCCTGCTGACAGCACCGCCTACGAGTTATTGGCCACCGCTGAGGACAGGACGCGCTCCACGTCGGTATGGCTGGGCAACGGTATCAAGCAGCTCGCCATGCCGATGATGCCGCTGAAGTACTTCGAGGGGATGAAGATGATGAATGGCATGATGAAGATGAACGGAGACCTGGACGACATGGGCATGAACATGAGTTTGCAGCAGATGGACATGAACGTGGTGATGTATCCGGAGATCACCGGTCCTGCGAAGGAGGTGAAGCAGATGTCCATGGAGCACAGCGAGCATATGGACCACGGCAACATGTACAACAGCAATGCGCTCTCGGACATCGTGACCTTGAATTATGCGATGCTGCGTTCGCCGACACCCACCGCGCTGCCACCCGGCCCGGTGACCGAGCTGCGCTTCGAACTCACGGGCAACATGGATCGCTATGTATGGGCGATCAACAACCGCACGATCAGTGAAACAGACAAGATCCTTATCCGCAAAGGCGAGAACGTGCGCGTGATCCTGTACAACAACAGCATGATGCGCCATCCGATGCATCTGCATGGGCATTTCTTCCGCGTGGTGAACGGCCAGGGCGACCACGCGCCGCTGAAGAACGTGCTCGATATCATGCCCATGGAGACCGACACCATCGAATTCCTGGGCACCGAGGAAGGCGACTGGTTCTTCCACTGCCACATCCTCTACCACATGATGAGCGGCATGGGTCGTGTGTTCAGCTATGCCGATGCACCTGCGGAACCGAAGCTTCCCCTTCCGAAGCATGCGTGGCGGACCTTCTTGAACGAGGATCGCCAATGGCATTTCATGGGCATGAGCGACTTCGCCAACAACGGTATCGATGGCGAGGCTATGCTCATGAACAAGCGCTGGGCGCTGGAAGGAGAGTGGCGTCTGGGCTACACGGAGATGCACGGCCAGGAGGTCGAGACGCACTTCGGGCGCTACCTGGGCAAGATGCAGTGGTGGTTCATCAACGGTGGCATCGACTGGCGCACACGTATGCACGGCGAAGGACCTGAGGAGAACCTCTTCAGCCAGGGCAACACGAAGGACAGGCGCAGTGCCGCACACGTCGGTTTCCGATGGACCTTGCCGATGCTCGTGAAACTCGACGTCCGCATCGACACCGATGGTCGCCTGCGTGCGCAGTTGATGCGGGAGGACATGCCACTCACCCCGCATTTACGCCTCGATGCCATGTACAACAGCGACTTCGAGTCCATGGCCGCTTTGCGGTACGTCTTCGATAAGACTTGGGCGCTGCGCACGCACTACGACAGCGACATGGGCTTCGGGGTAGGCGTGACGGTCACTTATTGAAAGTGGCCATGACTTCCCAGAATGGGGCGTTAGTACCACACGCCTGTCGTAGGTGGCATGTTTAAACGTCGCAATTCCAGATGGTTAAGTGGCGAGTTCCGTGTGGCATCCGAATGGATTCCACACTGCTAAAGAACAAGCCATGAACAACCACCTTTCACTTACAACCATCGCTGGCATCCTGAGTCTGGCCCTGATCGTTCCTTCATGCAATACCTCGCGCGCCGTGAAAGGCGGTGCGATCGGCGCTGGCGCCGGCGCTGGTGTCGGCGCCGTCATCGGCAACCAGATCGATGGCAAGAACAGCACGGTCATCGGTGCGATCATCGGTGCTGCCGTCGGTGGTACTGCCGGGGCGCTGATCGGCCGTCATATGGACAAGCAGGCCGAGGAGCTTCAGCGCGACCTCGAGGGTGCCACCGTCACCCGTGTCGGTGAGGGGATCAAGATCACGTTCGACAGTGGTCTGCTGTTCGGCGTGGACAAGAGCGACCTGAACGCCACCGCCGTTCAGAACGTGAACGAACTGGGCCAGACGCTGCTGAAATATGAGGATACCGACATCCTGATCGAAGGCCATACTGACTCGGATGGTGCGGACGACTACAACCTGGGTCTGTCCGAACGGCGCGCCAAGAGCGTTTCACGCCAGCTGATCGCGGATGGTGTACCGGCAGGACGGATCAGCACGGTCGGTTACGGCGAAGGTCAACCCGTTGCCGACAATGGCAGTGCCGAAGGCAAAGCCCAGAACCGGCGCGTGGAGGTGGCGATCTATGCCAACAAGCGCATGCAGAAAGCGGCCGAGCGCGGCGAGTTGTAAGCAGGTTGTTCGAATGAGGCGCAATGACCCGTCATAGGTGCCGCTATGACGGGTCATTGCGTTCCGGTCGATCCGGCGCTCTTGCTGAACCGCTCATCACTGAGCCAACACCATCACACCATCGGGAAGCAGCGGTGGACCTCCAGGCCTCACCTTGGTGGCATGTGGAAGAACTACCTTCTCATGGCCTGGCGAACGCTGAAGCGGGACAAGCTGTTCGCGGCCCTGAACATCATTGGGCTCGCCATCGGCGTGGTGGCCTGTCTGCTCATCTACATCTACGTGCAGGATGAGTTGAGCTACGATGCGCACCACCGGAAGGCGGATCGGATCTTCCGCATCCAGGCGCACTATCGCTTCGGGGATGTGAGCGATGACTTCGGCATCACGCCTTATCCGATCATGGAGGCGTTGTTGAACGAATACCCTGACATCGAAGCGGGCATCTCGCTATATCAGCTTGGTCGGACGACATTGGAGTATGATGGGGAGCGGTATGAAGCGGAGGATGGGTACAATGCCGACACGAGCACCTTCCGCAACTTCGATTTCACCTTCGTGCACGGCGGTCCCGAAGCGCTTGACGAGCCGGACAACATCGTCATCATGCAGGAGATGGCCACCCGCATGTTCGGTGCGGATGACCCCATCGGAAAGTTGGTCACGCGGAACGGGCGCACGCTGAAGGTGGCCGGTGTCATCGATGGGACCGCGGAGAACACGCATATCCCCATGGGTGTGTTCATGAGCCGCCTGGGTATGCCGCCACAGGCGCGCGAGCAGCTGGGGCAGAGCTGGGGTAACAACAGCTGCTTCAATTACCTGGTGCTGGCGCCCGGCGTGAGCGCGGACGACTTCCAGGGGAAGATGGACGCCTTCGTCAGGAAGTACATCATCCCGGCATGGGGTGGCGAGGAGTTCCAAGGCAACATCCGCTTCAACCTCGAGCCCTTGAAGGAGGTGCACTTCAACAATACGCTGATCTACGACACACCGAAGAAGGGCAACAAGGCCTATGTCACCCTCTTCGCCATCGTGGCAGTGCTCATACTGACCATCGCCTGCATCAACTACATCAACATGAGCACCGCCGATGCGACCCGGCGTGCGAAGGAGGTGGCCTTGCGAAAGGTGAGCGGTGCCCAACGCGGCCAGCTCGTGGCCCAGTTCATCGGAGGCAGCGTGATGATCGCCGTGATCGGCATACTCGTCGCGTTGGTCATGCTGTGGCTGGCGCTACCCGCCTTCAATGGCATCACGGGCAAGGAGATCGGCATGGGCTACCTGCTGCGCGGGAGCTTCCTCGCGGTGGTGTTGTTCATCGTATTGATGATCGGTGTGGTCGCCGGCAGCTATCCGGCCTTCTTCCTTTCGCGTTTCGCACCGCAGCTCCTGCTGAAGGAGGGTGTCGCCAGCGGTGCCGGAAAGCAGCGCGTCAGGAAGGTGTTGATGGGCGCCCAGTTCGCCATCGCGCTCTTCATGGTGGTCGGCACGCTCGCTGTATTCGCGCAGTTGCATTGGTTGCGCACCACCGACATGGGCTTCCGCAAGGAGAACCTCCTGAGCATCACCATGCCGCTTCCACAGGGCCCGGACACTCTGGCCTGGGACCGCCTGCGCCCGGTGAAGGATGAACTGATGCGACAGAGCTTCGTGACCGGTGCGGCGTTCACGCAGGACCTCCCCGGCCAGGGGAGCGGACGATGGGTGCTGCAGGCGAACACCCCCGAGGGCCGGATCGACAAACCCATGCCGACCATGAGCACTGACGCGGACCTGCCCGCGCTGCTCGGCGTGGAGCTCGCGGCGGGCCGCTACTTCGATCCGTCGATCCCGAGTGATCGCGGGAGTGCGGTGATGGTGAACGAGAGCGCGGTGAAGGCCTTCGGCTGGAAGGACCCGCTGGCGGAGAAGATCTACGCACCGGGAGATAGCGCGGAACTGGAACTGGCGGTGATCGGCGTTCTGAAGGACTTCCACTACACCAGCTTGCACACACCCATCGAGCCGCTCGTGCTATTCCAGAGCGACCGGCGCTATGGCGCCAGGAACCTTGTGCTACGCCTGGCACCGGGTGATGTCTCACAACAGATGGCCGCGCTCCAGGGTGAATGGAAGCGTCTATTCCCCAACGCGGAATGGAATGCCACCTTCCTCACCGACAGCATCGCGCAGCTGTACGCGGCAGAGGACAAGCTGTACCGGGTGTTCACCGCCTTCGCCATCCTCACCATCCTGCTCACCATCATGGGACTTTATGGACTGGCCTATTTCACCGCGAAGCAGCGCACCCGGGAGATCGGCATCCGTCGCGTGATGGGTGCTCCGGTCCTGGACATCGTGCGGCGTATGAACCGGGAGTTCGTGATCCTGATGGGCGCCTCGCTCTTCGTGGCCTTCCCACTCGCGTTCTACGCCATCGGTCGTTGGTTGGAGACCTTCGCCTACCACACCCGCATCTCACCGCTCCTTTACCTGGCGGCCCTGCTCATCACGTTGGTGGTGACCGTCCTTACCGTGACCATGCAGGCGTACAAGGCCGCGGCGGCGGATCCGGTGAAGGCCTTGCGCTATGAGTGACCACCATCCCCGATCGACCGCCCGGGGACCTACTTCAGATCGTCCGTGAAATGTCCGCTATGCAGTCCGCGGCCGAACTTCTCCGTATTGAACGCGGTGGAACCACCTCGCGGGATCGATAGGCTCTTCCAATCGCCGCGACGTTCTTCGCGACCCAGCAGCACGATCTGCCCAACGTGGTAGGCGTAGTGGCACAACTGACGGTTGACCGCATCGATGATCGTATTTTCCTGGTTCCGGATGTACACAGTGGTGTCGAAGTTCCCGGTGTTCACGGAGTCCAGCGCGGCGAAGAGGCACTGCCAGCCTTCGTTCCACCGCGCGAGCATCTCTTCCCGGGAAGTGATGAGGTCCTCGAACTCCCGGTCACGCTCACGCCATTCCTTCTCTCCATCGCTGGTGAGGAAGTCGGTCCACCGGGAGCGCATGTTGCCGTGAAGGTGGTTCACGAGGATCGCGATCGAATTGGCATCCGGATCGGACCGACGGAAGAGGCCCTCGTCGCTCACCTGCTCGAAGGTCTTCTCTCCGAGCCGTTCGTAGTGGCTGAACTGCTCGCGTGCACTCTTCAGGTAAGCTGCTGGCATGTCCATGGGAGCGCAAGCTAGGCACCATGATCACGCGTTCGTCGGGCAGCCTGCCCGGACCTGTACCACGACCATTCTTGGTGTCTCACGGACGCATATGTCATGGGATCGTCATCCGCGAGGAACCGTGCTGTCAGCTGAATGACAGCCGGCTGCCAGCTGGTCGCATGCCTTCACGATCCTTAACGATCACTGGACGTGACTTGTCAGTTTCCGAGCGTTCTGGAAATACGGCATGGATCATGTCGCAACAAGATCATGATGAAGAACACGAAGGACGAGACCAATGTGCACCGCACGCTGATCGTCGACGCTCCGGTGGAGTTCGTGTGGGCGGCGTTGAGCGATCCCAAACTGACCCACCTCTCCCTGGCCTGGTCGCTGAAGGGTGAACTACAGCGGGGGAAGCGTTTCCAGTGGCTGATGCGGGATGAGGAAGGCAGCGGAGGAGCGGTGGCGGCGGAAGGCACCGTCCTCACACTTTTCCCCGGCGAACGACTGCGGTATTCCCACTACGATGTGCGTAGCGGACTCCCCGATGAACCGGCGAGCCGGACGACCGTGGATCTGCACCTGATCGCCGAAGCACCCGGACGGACCCGGCTGGAGCTTTGGCAGGGTGATTTCATGGGGCTTCCTCATGCGGCACGCCGCGCCCGCGAAGCCGGGAGACAATGGGTCGAGCGGCTCGTAGGGGTGAAGCGCGTGGCAGAGGAATTGAGCCGCGCACAAGCGGCCTGAAGAACATGGTGCGGCGTGGGTGGCGACCGCTGGGGTTTGGTGGTACTCTAACGAATTGGCCGCCTGCGCTGCACTCTTCTTCCTGGCCCGTGGGTCGATCCGGATCACACCAGCTCTCCGGCCAGCCATTTGAGCTGAAGCTCAGCCGCCTTCGCCTCGAACTGTGCGAGCAATAGCCGGTTCTCCGCTTCGATCAACCCCTGCTGCACATCGCGTAGTTCCACGGCCGTGAGCAGGCCGATGCGGTAGCTTTCCAGCGCCACCTTCACCTGGGTGCGGATCCCTTCCAGGTTGCGTTGTTCCAGTAGGATGCGTTGGTGAGCGGTGCCATAGGCCGTCCATGCGTCCAATACCTGCTGCTCCAGTTGCAGTTGCGCCTGTTCGGTGCTGATGGCCGCCTGCTCCCGCGCGATCTTCGCGGCTTCAACCGCCTTGTTCGCCTGTAGTCCCCGGAAGAGCGGTACGCTCACCCTGACCCCATAATCCGGTCCCACGGCGCGGTTGCTCTGCAGGAAGCCCACCGCACTGGTGCTGCGCGTGTACCCGTAGTTGCCGTACAGGTCGATCCGCGGGAACAAGGCCCCCTGGAGTTCCTTTATCGATGCATCGGCGAGCAGTTGCTCTTGGCGTGCGGTCTGAAGGGCGCTGTTGCTGTTGCGTGCGTTCGACTGGATGGTGGCCAGGTCCAGCGCTTCGGGCAGGGGGATGTCCAGCGATACCTCCACGGGGCTGTCCGCGTCACGCCCGAGCAGCGTGTTCAAGCGCGAGTGCGCGATCGCGCGCTGCTGGACCAGGTCGAGCAGGGCGGCGCTATCGGCGCTCAGGTCCAGGCGTGCCTGCACCAGCGCGAGCCCGCTGTACGAGCCGATCCGTTCGCCGGTCTCGGTGATGGTCAACCGTTCCTTGCTGGTGATCATCCCTTCCCGCTGCACCGCCACCGCCTTGGTCAACTGTACGGTGAGGTAGTAGCTGGTGAGCACATCGTACACCGTGCTCTCCATCTGTTGACGCAGCTCGGTCCTGCCGATCGACTCCAACGCTTCCAGTCGCTCCTTCGCCGCGAACATGGTGAGCCCATCGAACACGGTCCAGTTCAGGGCCAGCGCTCCATCCAGCACACGGGTATCGGCATTGTCGGCCTCGCGGACTTCACCGCTGAAGAAGGTCTGTTTTGTACTGCTGTTGTCGATGGAATAGAAACCGTTGGCATCAAGCGTGGGCAGCATGCCAGCGTTGCCCATGTTGTTCATCAACTCGCTGGTCCGCGCATCCAGCCTGGCCAGGCGTATCCCGTGGTTGTGCTCAAGCGCGATGGCCACGGCCTCTTCGGCGGAGAGGGTCTGCGCGTGGAGTGCCGAAAAGAGCAGGAACAGGGAAGAAGTGAGGATGATTCTCATGCGCTCAATGGATCATTGACGTTGCCTTCCGTCCTCACCTCTTCACTCCCTTCCTTCTTTTCCCTGGACATGTAACTGTACAGCCCAGGCACCATGTACAGGGTGAGGACGAGCGAGAACAACAACCCGCCGATGATCACGATGCCCATGGGAACCCGGCTCTTCGCGGCGGCACCGATGCCCAGTGCGATCGGCAGGGCCCCGAGCACCATGGCAAGCGTGGTCATCAGGATCGGTCGCAGTCGTTGGGTGGCGGCATCGATCACGGCATCCATCTTCTTCAGACCATGTTCCTTGCGCTGGTTCGCGAATTCCACGATGAGGATCCCGTTCTTCGTTACCAGGCCGATCAGTACGATGATGCCGATGTTGCTGAAGATGTTCAACGTGTGGTCGAAGATCCAGAGGCTGAGCACGGCACCGGTGCCCGCCACGAACACGGTGCTGATCACCACCACGGGATCGATCCAGCTCTCGAACTGTGCGGCGAGGATGAGGAAGACGAGCAGGAAGGCCAGGCCGAAGGCGAAGCCCAGGCTGCTGCTGCTTTCCGCGAATTCCTTGCTCACCCCGCCGAGTGTGGTGCTGAAGGTGTCATCGAGGACCTCGTCGGCGATGCGGTCCATCGCTGCGATGCCGTCACCGATGGTGAAGCCCTCGTTGGGGTCGGCACTGACCGTGGCGCTCACGTAACGGTTGTATCGGAAGAGCTGCGGCGGTGTGCTGCGGTCGCTCATGTGCACGAGGTTGTCCAGCTGGATCAGTTCCCCCTTGTTGTTGCGGACGAAGGCCGCGCTCAGGTCCACCGGTGCGTCGCGGTCCGCGCGTGTGGCCTGACCGATCACCTGGTATTGTTTCCCCTTGAAGATGAAGTATCCGTAGCGCTGCCCGCTGAAGTACAGCTGGAGCGTCTCTGCGATGTCGCGCATGCTCACGCCGAGCGCGCGGGCCCGGTCGCGGTCGATCTCCACGTTCAGTTCGGGTTTGTTGAACTTGAGGTTGAGGTCGCTCACACGGAAGGTCTTGTCGGCGGCGACCTTCTCCATGAAGATGGGGATCACCTCGCGCAGCTTCTCGAACGTGGGCGCTTGGATCACGTATTCCACCGGCAGTCGTGTGAAGCGTGAGCCGCCGATCGTGGGTTCCTGGATCACGAAGCTGCGGGCCAGGTTGTACTTCGGCAGTTCCGCCATGATCGCCTTGGCGATCTCGTCCTGGGTGCGGTCCCGATCCGCGGGATCCACCAGGGTGACACGAACGAAACCGTTGTTGGTGCTGCTCGCCGTGCCGAAGCCCGGTGCGGTCACGCTCAGCAACGCCTGGCGTTCCGGAAGCGTGTCCACCAGGCCGATGATGTCCGTGAGGTAGTCGTTCATCACCTCGAAGCTGGTGCCTTCCGGCGCGGTGCTCTGCACCATGAAACGGCTCTTGTCCTCCATCGGCGCCAGCTCGCTCTGCAGCTGCGAGCCGATCAGTACCGTGGCCCCCAGGCTCACCAGCAGGATCACCCAGCTCAACCACCGCATCCGCATGAAGCGCTTCAGCGAGCGGTTGTAGCCTTCCGTCATGTTGTTGAACCACCGCTCGGTCACCTCGAAGAAACGGCTGTGGCGAGGCTGATGCTTGAGCCAATGCGCGCTGAGCATGGGCGTGAGCGTGAGGCTGACGATGGCGCTGATCAGCACCGCGCCGGCCACGACGATACCGAATTCGCGGAACAGCCGACCGGTCAACCCACTGAGGAAGATCACCGGCAGGAAGACCGCCATCAGGGTGATGGTGATGCTGATGATGGCGAAGGTGATCTCCTTGCTGCCCTCGTGACCGGCCTTGATCGGATCCATGCCGCGCTCGATCTTGCTGTAGATGTTCTCCAGCACCACGATCGCATCGTCCACCACGATCCCCGTTGCGAGCAGCACGGCCAGCAGCGTGAGGATATTGATGCTGAAGCCCGCGATGTACATGATGAAGAAGGCGCCGATGAGGGAGATCGGGATGGCGAGCACGGGGATCAACGTGGTGCGCCAGTCCCGGAGGAAGAGGAAGATGATGAGCACCACGAGGGCGAAGGAGATGGCGATCGTCTCCTCCACTTCCGTGATCGCCTTGCGGATGCCGATGGTGGTGTCCATGGCCAGCGTGTAGCGCAGGTCACCCGGCAGGTCCTTGCTGATCTGCTTGAATCGCTTGTAGTACTCATCCGCTATGGCGATGTAGTTGCTGCCCGGCTGCGGGGTGAGCGCGATGCCCACCTGCGGCACGGCACCGTTCCCCCGGAGGAGGCTGCGTTCGTTCTCCGGCATCAGCTCAGCACGGCCCACATCGCGGAGACGCACCACCACGCCTTCCTCGTCGCGCAGGATCAGGTCGTTGAACTGCTCGGGTGTTTCCAGCCGGCCCATCGTGCGGATCGTCAGCTCCGTGCGATAGCCCTCGATCCGGCCGCTCGGCAGCTCCACGTTCTCGCGGTCGAGCGCGGTGCGCACATCGGCCGGGGTGATGCGGTAGCCGGCCATCTTCACCGGATCCAGCTGCAACTTCATGCTGTACTTCTTCTCGCCCCAGATGCGGATCTCGCTCACGCCCGGGATCGTCTGCAGCCGCTCCTTGAACTGGTTGTTCGCGATCTCGCTCAGTTCCAGCATCGAGCGCTGGTCGCTCTGCATGGTCATGCTCAGGATGGGACTGCTGTCCGCATTGCTCTTCACCACGATCGGCGGATCCGCATCCGTCGGCAGGTTGCGCACCGCCTGGCTCACGCGGTCGCGCACGTCATTGGCCGCGGCTTCCAGGTCCATGTCCAGGTCGAACTCCACGGTGACGGTGCTGCGTCCATCGCTGCTCACGCTCGTCAGGCTGGTGATGCCCGCGATGCCGTTGATGCTCTCCTCCAGCACCTCGGTGATCTGCTTCTCGATGATGTCGGCGTTCGCGCCCACGTAGTTGGTGGTCACCGTGATCACAGGCGGGTCCACGCTGGGGTATTCGCGCACGCCGAGGTAGGTGAAGCCGATCACCCCGAAGAGCACGAGGAAGATCGATATCACCGTCGCCAGGACGGGCCGGTTGATCGAAAGGGAGCTGATGTTCATGAAGGCAGGAACTCAGGGTGAATGGCGAATGGGAGCTGGTGAATGGGGATCAAGGCGTTCGTGTTCTCCGTTCACCATTCGCTATTGACCACTCACCGTATCAACAATAGCATTCCCCTTCCTCTCCGCCGGCCGCAATGGCATGCCATCCCGCACGGCCAGCAATGCACTGGTTATCACGGTATCGCCGGGCTGCACCTGGCTGATAAGCTGCACCTCATTCTCCGTGCGGATGCCCACCTCCACCCGAACGCTCTTCGCCTTGCCGTCCTTGAGTACCATCACCTTCTGACCCTGGATGTCGGGGATGAGCGCTTCGGCCGGGATGGTGAGCGCATCGGTGATCGCCGCAAGCCTCACCTCCACCTTCGCGAACGAACCCGGTACCAGGCGGCCATGCGCGTTCGTCGTGCGGGCACGCACCTGCATCGTGCGTGTGCTGGGGTCCACGCTGGGTTCCACGGCGTAGACCTCGGCGTCATAGTGCATGGTGTCCGCTTCCACCGTGAAGCGCACCCGGGTGCCAGGCTTCATCTGCAGGGCGGATCGCTCGGGAACGCTGAAGTCCAGTTTCATCGGATCCGTTTGCGCGAGCCGTGCGATGGTCAGGGCGGGTGAGACATAGCCGCCTTCGCTGATGCTGCGCAAGCCGACGGTGCCGCTGAAGGGGGCGCGTATCGTGGTCCTGGCGATGGCCGCGCGGAGGTTGTCCACGTCAGCCTGGTATCCGATGCGTTGCGCCACGGCGGCATCATAGGTCTCCTGGCTCAGGCCCTTCACGGCGAGCAACTGCTCCTGCCGTGCGGCGGCATCCGTCGCGAGTTCCAGGTTGGCTTCGGCCTTCCGCAGCTGTGCCTGGAGGTCATCGTCGTTGATGCGCACCAACACCTGTCCCGCTGCCACTTTCCGTCCTTCCTCGAAGCCGATGTGCGTGACCCGCCCGCTCACCTCGCTGCGCAGTTCCACTTCCTCGTTCGGAAGCAGGGTTCCGGTGGTGGTGAAGGCATTATCCAGCTGACGGCCGCGCAACACGTGCACCTGCACGGTCATGACCGGGGGGGCGCCGCCCCCCGCTGCTTGCTCATCACTTCCACCACACGCGGCCAGCAGCAGGGGAACGGCACTGACTATCGTCGATGTTCGGCTCATACGTGTACACGTTTGTTCGTGAGTGCCACCGGCTCACCCACTTTTCGGAGATTCGATACCAATAGCATGAGCTGCTCCATGAACACACCACGGTCGGCTCGCTTCAACCCTGTCAGTGCTTCCTCGTTCAGTTCTACGTAGGCTTTGCGTATCGCCCTGATCGCAGGCCTGGCCTTGGGTGTCAGCTTCACCAGGTGTTTCCGACGGTCACCCGCACATTCACATCGCTGCACGTAGCCCTTGTCCCCGAGGTGATCTATGGCCCGTGTCATGGTCACCTTG
>Ga0116144_10004330_pt1 | contig 13517 bp, 13 predicted proteins | sample AD_UKC035_MetaG_FD_89746 | JGI IMG/M metagenome (GOLD analysis project Ga0116144, IMG submission 89746) | Active sludge microbial communities of municipal wastewater-treating anaerobic digesters from USA - AD_UKC035_MetaG | ecosystem: Engineered > Bioreactor > Anaerobic > Digestate | place: USA... | reverse complement strand
GCATAGTCCAAAATATGAAATTGAACAAGACGAAGGTCCATTTTATCCTTCGTCAATATCGCAAGCATGCAAGCACGAAAGAGATCTCTCGGGATGTTAAAGTGTCTCAGCGTAGAGTTCAACAGATCGTCAAGCAGTATAAAGAAACTGGTCTGGAGCCTGTATTGGGAGAAAAAGTTGGTCGCCCTTTTAAGCCCTATGATGAACAGGAAGCAAAAATCGTGCGGGAAGCCCACACCCGCTATCGCTTTGGAGCGCGGATGCTGGAGCCTGTGATCAGGAAGCAATATAAGATCTGCATATCACACAATCGCATACATATGTACCTGAAAGCTCAAGGAGCGGCCCAGGAAGATGAAAATAAGCAGAAACGCAGGAAGTGGGTTCGCTATGAGCGAAAGCATAGCCTTTCCGCGGGCCATATCGACTGGCATGAATGGGATGGGACCAATATCAAGGTCTGCGTGATCCTGGACGACGCATCAAGAATGGTGCTGGCCGGAGGTGAGTTTTTTGTGATCAATACCGAAAACAGCAAGCTTGTAATCGATCAGATGGTTGAAAGGTACTGGTGGCTCTATCCACTGAAGGAGCTGATAATGGATCATGGAAGCGAGTTTGGGGCCCATAGAATTCATGACGACGGCAGTTGGAGCAGCGAATTCAAAGATCATTTGAAAAAATACGGTATCAAGCCAATATTGGCAAGAGTAAAGCATCCTCAGACAAACGGAAAGCTAGAACGGTTTTTTGGAGAATATAAAAGGCACAGATCTGCTTTTTCTTCATTCGAGGAGTTTATCAACTGGTATAACGATAGACCTCATGGAAGCTTGAATTTCCAGAGCCTGGAGACTCCAGAGATGGCTTTTAGGCGGAAAATGCCCCTTGAAGCCTATTTTGCTATCGGTCATAGACTGTTCGGGTTGTGAAGGATATATGAATAAATTAGACTATATTAAACTTGGACGGGCGCGAAATAATTTCAGGACTCCACAATGGAAGAGATGGGACCGAAAGTCAAATATACCATATATCACTAATTAACATGTGGATTCTCATGGAGACATTTGTTGCCCGATATCTTGCCATGTGGGCATTGGCTTTCCTGATGATGGCGCTTTTGGCCATATCTAAGATCCCATCCTGACTTCCGGGTAGCAGAGTATGCTAATTGCATCTTTGCTATTTGCCAATATATTCAGGATTTCGATTTGGAAATGCTGCAGGACAGCAGGATCATTCTGGGCGATGAGATCTAGTTTGATCTTTATAAATTGAAACTTATATTGCATCTCTCATTTCTCTTTTATAGGTACATCCCATACAAATTTATGCCTATGGATGAATAAGCCACATAGATGATAGCAATGAAAAAGTCGCTCGGGGCAAGAACCCTCCTCTATCCCACCCCCGTCTGTGTGATCGGGACCTATGATCGGTTTGGAAATCCAAATGCGATGACTGCGGCATGGATTGGGATCTGCTGTTCGAGTCCCCCCTGCCTGGCCGTCTCACTGCGCAAGGTCACTCAAACCTATCGCAATATCATCAATCGCAAGGCATTCACCGCATCCATCCCCAGCCAGGACTACGCCAAAGAGGCAGACTATTTCGGTCTGGTGTCGGGAAGTGCGGCGGATAAATTTCCCAGCAGCGGGCTGACTCCACTCAAGAGCAAGATAGTGGATGCCCCCCTGGTCAAGGAGTTTCCTCTCGCCCTGGAGTGCAGGCTGCATCGCATTGTGGAGATAGGACTGCATACCCAGTTCATAGGGGAGATAATGGATGTCAAGGCCGATGAGTCATGCCTTGGCCCGGACGGTCTCCCGGATATCGAGAAGGTCAAGCCCATTCTGTTCTCTCCGGAGGCACGCAAGTATCATGCTCTGGGGAGCTTCGTCGGCAAAGCATTTTCCATTGGCCGGGAGCTGATCAAGAGCTAATTTGGCGTCTGCATCGCATCTTCGAAACCGTCAAATGTAGCCTGCTTTGAAATCTCAATTTTTAAAAATCTCCATTATTCATTGCTAGGGATAAGCAGGGAACATCTCCAAATCAGAAATTGGCCCGGCTCTCAGGGCAGCCCGGGATACGTCTATGCTAAAACCTCTATCTCCAGGACATCGGCAAAGGTCTCGGAGTTCCCGCTTGCAGTAGCCACAATGCTTACCTTATAAATCCCAGGCTGCCTCTCTGCATTCCAGATGCCCATGTACTTGCCTGCTGTGGTTTGCAGCAGGCTCATTCTGGCCGATTCAGAGCCGTCCGGGGCATTTATGATTGCGCTGCAGCGCAGATCACTGTCTGCTTCCCCTTCATCAAAGTCTGAGGAGGAGGGATTGCCCGAAGAGCCTATCTGCACCAATCCGTCATTTCTGTTTAAATTGGCGAACCCTTGGGGAGAGCCGAATCCACAGGTGGCGCAGCCCTTAACCTTCAGCCTATCCTCGCTGCTTGAACCATTGCTTTCCGACAAATTCTGAACCGAATTGGTTGATGCCGCTCGGAAGAGGGCTGTGATATAAACCGACTGGCCGGCCTTGGCTGGATTGGGCTCGGCCCTTATCTCCGCCAGATCAAATCCGAACTGCGGCTGATTCACCAGCCAGTCCCGCCAGGAGTACATCCTGGCATCGTATCCCAGTCTCTCCATGGCAAACCAGGTTATAGCAGCTTCAATTCCCACATTGGTGTAGACTAAAACTGCTCTGTCCTTATGAATACCAGAAAAGACCTCTTGCAGCCGCTCATTGCTCTTTAAGCTGCCATTTTCCAGAACAGCCTCATAGGGAATATTCACCGCTCCCGGAATATGGCCTATCTCGTAGTCTCGAGCCGGCCTGGCGTCCACCACCCGAGCTCCTCCTGCGGCGGCAAATTCATAACTAGCCAATAGATCCGCCTGGATACGAGGAAGATAATCCGCTTTTTCCCTAACCGAAGGGGAATTGCTGATATTAAGCCCGGCCGCCTGCCAATCATCCAAATCACCTTGCAGAATTCGGACGTCCTCATGACCCAGATACCTGTGAAGCCAATAGGTAAAGAAGGCAGGAGCAGGACCCCCGCCGCAAGGCATGCACTCCCCGGTTATGATCAAGGAATCATTGCTTTCTATGCCTGCATCTCCGAGCAGCCTGGCAATCTCAGAGACGGGCTTGAGAGCGCCTCCCCGGTCCAGAAAGCTCTCGTAATTGATATTCAGGGCCCCATTGAGATAAGCGGTTGCATTGGGGCTTATATCCAAAACAGTATCCGAAGGAACAATCTCTTCTGGACCGACAAAAGCGGAATCAAGATCCGATGAGATATCACGATCCGATGAGCTATTCCAGGATAAATTACCGGATGAGGGAGTGGATCCTTCTGCCGCAGGGATCGGCGATAAGAGCAACATGAAAATTGCTAATGTCATGCCCACTAAGAGCTTCTTCATCTTCTTCGGCCTCAAGCCAAGGTATCGGTTAAGGATCATATTTCCAGCCATATGGTCTGCCTGCCCCTCCTTAACCTTTTCCCTTTGCCTTTTCTATTGAGATGGAGGGACAGGAGATTATCAACCATCCAATCAGCCATAATATGGCTTATCCCGGATAGATCCTCCAGGATAAATGCTAAAGAGCATCCAATGACTGCCTTAAGAAAATCTTGGCCCCTCTCGCCTCTTCCGGTGAAAACGGACCGCATTCCTGTAATTCCAGTCGCGCAGCCTCCAGGGCCTCGGTGAGCAGATTCATGGCTTCCACCGAACCGGGACAGGATTCCTTTATCACCACCTGCTCCTCGCATCCGTAAACTCCCAGGAAGGGAAAGATGCGACAGGACCAGGGACGGACGGGGTAAATCTTGCATCCTTTGCTTTTGGGGTCATAGAACTTGCATGGGAGGATGTGCTTGAAATTTAGGCCCTCAGGCCGGTCGGGATCGGGATAGGTATACTTCTTGATGAACTTGTTAAGGGGAATCTTGAGATGCCTGGCCATCTCTTTGACATCCTCCTTTCGCAGACGAATGGGATCACCGGTAGTGCAACAGGTGCCGCATCTCTTGCATCGGAAAAGGATGTGGCAGGCCATGCGATAGTAGTCTATTGTGGTGTACTTTAGAGCATCCATCTCTCTAAAGACCTGGCCATCCGGAAGAGAGGTCGCCTTGAGAAGGGCCAGAGCAACTGATCGCTGATCTCTCATCTCTTCTGTGATTTCTGCCATTGCACATAGGATACTGGACAGGCATCCTTTTCAATCTTGCCCTACCTCAGTCTATCATGGCCCTGCAGATCGTCCTCATCGGGAGGTCCAATGTGGGAAAATCAACCTTATTCTGGGAGCTGACCGGGACCCGTGTTCGAGTGGGAAAAAGACCAGGCGTCACCCAGTATCCCTTCCAGACCAGAGTGGGTGATGTCCTTTATGTGGACATGCCGGGATACGGCTTCATGCTAAAGGCCACTCATGCCTATCAGGAAAAGACCAAGGATCTCATTGTGCGCTACTTTGAGGAGCATGCTCCGGATATTCTGCTCACGGTACAGGTGATAGATGCCTCTTCTTTTTTGGATATTGCCGACCGCTGGGAGAGAAGGGGAGAGGTGCCGCTTGAGATCGAGCTATGGGAGTTCCTGGATGATATGGGGTTAGATACGGTCCTGGCCGCAAACAAGATGGATCGCATATCTAAAGCAGATAGGGATTTGGCCCTTGATCTCATCTGCGAGCGTCTGGGAATGCTGCCGCCCTGGAGGCAGTGGCCGGATAAGATAGCCCCTATCAGCGCCAAGAAAGGTGATGTTGTGTCATTGAAGTCCATAATAGCCAAAAAGGTTGCCGCAAAGAATTCTTCTGGACCCTCGCATTAAGCCGCTATCCCCATCACCAACAGGCAGATGTAAAGGATGCTTTTATCATCTCAGAGGTGCTTTTTCCTGTCGGGCAGAAGATGGACGAGATAGATGACAACAGCAATTCCGATGATGATGAATCCCTGAGTTCATTTCTCACGGAAAGGCAGATTAGTGTCCTGCAGATGCGCCTGGGCGGCCTCTCTCAGCAGCAAGCGGCAGACCGTCTGGGAACAACCCGCTCCAATGTGAGCATTCTGGAGAAAAGGGCCCGCCAGAATATTGCCCGAGCGGAGAAGACTCTGCAGCAGTGGATGATGCTCCGAGCCCCAATTTCTCTAACGGCGGCAGCAGGAACAGATGTATTCGATCTGCCCAGGATGATCTTCGCCGCGGCGGATGAGAAAGGAATAAAGCTGCCTGTAACCTCGCTGGACATCATCAACCAGCTTCAGCGCAATTCTCCCCGTCCCTTCAAAACCAGAGCCCTGAAGATGGATGCAGAGATCTATGTCACAGAAGAGGGAGAGGTGCTGCTGGCGGATAAAAAGCTTTGACCGCCGGCTGGCAGAGGCGACAAGCTCCTCTGCCAATTATCCCCTGTCTCCCCCATATCTTCTTCTGGCAGTCGATATTTCATCGCTCCTTTGGGGAGGCATTTATTTGCCTTCAAGCTGCTCCAGCTGCTCTACCCTTTTCTCTATCACATCCATAGCATCCTCGAATAATCTCCGATCTATCTCTATGCCGAAGAACTTCTTTAGCTTCTCCTGCGGTGTCATGCTGCTCCCTGCGGAGAGATAGGCCGCATAATTCCCGTTGAACTTTTGCGGATCTTCTTTGTACATCTTGAATAGAGACAGGGTGATGGCTTTGGATAGGGCATAGCTGAAGGTGTAGTAGTTATTGGTAAAGTAGATGTGGCTGACATAGGTCCACTGCGCATTATCCTCTGCATAGTAGTCGACCAATGAAGTCCTGTACTGCCGGGATAAGCTGGTCCAGAGCTGATTGAGCTCTCTGCCGCTCAAATTTCCCTTCTGGCGGCAGAGATCATGCGCAGCATCCTCGAATTCGGTGATCATGGGCTGGAAAGTGAAGTAGTTGACATAATCGTTGATGCTGTCTGCCAGTACGGCGAGAGCAGTTTCCCGGTCATAATTGGCCAGGGCATAGTCCACAAAGAGCTCCTCATTGAAGGTGGAAGGTATCTCCATCTCGTACTCTGTGCCTGTGCAATAGAGATAGTCCACATTGCTGCCCATAAGATAGAAGTTGATGGCATGGCCCATCTCATGGGTTAGAGTCCTCTGGTCGTCTATCAATCCCTTGTAGTTCATGAATATCAGGGCAGGCCGATTGAGGGCGCACATATCCTGGCAGTAGCCTCCCGGTCTCTTTCCTCCCTCCGGATTGGGGTAGACATCTATTGAGCCGCTGGTGGCCGTCTGGAGGAAGATCTCTTGGAAGGCAGGGGCCATTTGGGCATAAGAGGCGGATATATTGACCAGGGTATCCTCGTAACTGTATTTCTGGTCAGGACTCTTCAGCAGGGAAAGCTGCAGATCATAGGGCTTTAGCCGGTCCAGATTCATCCTCTTCCTTCGAAACTCATAATAACCGTCGAAATCTCCTTTGCGCTCCTTGAAGACCTGGTTCATGGTTTCCACCTGATCTTGGGTGAGGTAGGCTCCGAACATCTTAGAGTCGTATGAGTCGGAATAATTCAGCTCACGGGCGAGAAGATCATCCAGCTTTGATTTGTTGCAGTAGATCTCTGCCATCCGGTCAGACTCCTCGATGAGATGATCGAAACGCTTATCGTAGGCCTTCTTTCTATTATTGCGATTGGCATCCGTGCTCATCAGTTCGGTGTATGTCTCTGAATTGAGAGCCAGCTCTTTGCCATTCTCCAGAGTGATATTTCCGGCTACTGTGACGTTATTTGTAACCAGCTTCTCCGCTTCAGTATCAATTTTCATAAGCTGATTGGAGATATCAGCGAGATAAGCGGCATGAGACTCATCCCTGGGACGGTGACTTGCATAGCGACGGTAGCTGTTCTCCAGGTAGGCTCTATATTTCTCCAGCCCTAGCTCTTCGGAAAAAATCCTGTCCCATTCTGAAGAGGATAGAGACTTTAATTTTATCTCGGCGTAGGATACCGCCTTATAGTGATCGGTAGAGAGGTTCTGCAGATCGGAGAGGAGTGTCTCATAGAACTCTTCATTGACATTGAGGCTGTTTTGGGCCGAGACATAGGCATAGATTACATTCAGCCTCTTGCTGAAATTCTTATCTGCCTCGATGTACTCCAGCAAAACCGGCCCGGTTAGATTCTGGAAACGGGGGCGGAAGGTGACACTTATTTCCTTCGATAAATCTTCGAGCCTCTTATATTCTTCACTTGCAGCCTCTCGATCCTGGAATAAACTGGAAAGGTTCCAGGAGGTGGTGATCTCGCTTCGATTCATCGCCTCCGGCTCTTTCTCCGGAGATGAAGAAAATCCAGAGCCACTCATAACGAGCACAGAAAAAACAACCAGCGCTGAGATAATCAATCCTTCTGCCGAATCCATTTACATCATCACCCCGGATGAACAGAATCAAATTATGTCACTTGATATATATAGCTGGTCGCCAATTGCCTGAAGAGATCAGAGAACATCATCGGGCGGATAAGCCCTGGAAAATAGAAATCCCATTTAGCAAAATCATTATTCAATGCCGCATTATTCAGTGGTTAATTTATAAAAGCTAAGGAGTGAGACAGTCATCTAAAAGACCATCCCATCCAGTTAATCAATCCATTTCCAATAGCAGTCTCTGATGAAGACACAGCTATAGAACCATTTGGCCAGATTCAGATCATCTCTCCCAAGGGCGGAGCGGTGGGATCAAATCCATCCTCGGCGCTGTCGATGAATATCTCGGGCAACTGGCCAAAGGGATCATCATAGCCCTGGACAGACGCAGTGGGGTCAAATCCCCGATCAGTGCTATCGATTAAGATTTCGCCATTTCCGGAAATTGAACCAGATGCCACTCTGGTCCCGTAGAATGTTTTTTCGGATCCATCAGTGTCTGTATCAATAAATTTGATAGTAGAGCAATCATCGGAAAGCGTGACCCTAGACTTATAGCCACTTTGCCAGGACCCACCATACTGCCGCTTTGATGCATCGATGGCATACCATGTGCCACTATCGTACAATTCGCCCTCGGCTGTCCGGGATTCAACTCTGCCATTGGAATAGAATGTGCAACTATATCCATTTTGAAATTTCCAGCTGCCTGTAATGTCGCAGCTCTTCCCCTGCGGCTGGCCAAATCCCTGATCGCTGGATCCAGTGTCTATGATCACAGTGCCGGTTGCTGGCCGCCAGGATGGAATTGCAGTTTCATATGATGAGCCGCTTCCCCTCACAACCTCCACCACGACTTCATTGCTCTGCATGCCGTTGCTGTAGAAGACCAGGGTATGCCGTCCGATCTCATCGGCCAGGAAGACCAGTTGGGTGTATCCCCGATAGAATCGGTACTGCTGCACATCCTGGTAGCCGTCCGGATATGTCTCTATCATTGTGGTCGGACCTCCATCAGAATAGGCCAGCATCTTAAACCGGGCGCCTAATGGGCATTTTATGTATTGGGTCCAGCTGGTCCTTCCCTGAATCCAGAGGGAGTTTGAGGGCACATAATTGGAATCATAAGGCCTGGACTGCCCGTCTATGATCAGATAGGACGGCTCAGATCCATAGATCTCAAATTGCACCGGTCCTGAAGCATAAACTTCCCCTTGATTGAGATCATAATACTGCTCATATATATGCAGAGGATCTGAAGAGAGCAGCGGATCCCCCATTGATGAATCTGATATAGCTGTTGTATTCGAGATTGCTGCCAGAAAAATAATCGACGCCAATAGCTGAGACCTGCCAAGCACTGGATCACCAAAGTTAAAGGAACCTATTTATAGATAAAATATTCCGTGAGAAAATTGCATTTCTCCATGAAGAGATATATTAAAATTATAAATTAGGCTGCAAAAAATAGAGGATATGGATAAAGCTTTTCAGAGGATTATCTCAATATCCAGCTCTTCTGCCAGCTCTTTGTAGCGGTTTCTGATGGTTACCTCGGTAACACCGGCCACATCCGCCACCTCGCGCTGCGTCCTGCGGTCTCCGCAGAGGATGGAGGCTATGTAGATGGCTGCTGCCGCTACACCGGTAGGCCCGCGCCCGCTGGTCAGCTCCTTTTCCGCTGCCTGGCGGAGGATCTCAATTCCCTTGGCCTGCACCTCTCCCTTTAAATTGAGGCCGGAACAGAAGCGGGGAATGTAATCTATGGGGCTGGTGGGCATGAGCTTCAAGGCCAGCTCCCGGGACACGAAGCGGTAGGTCCTTCCGATCTCCTTTCTTGATACCCTGGAGACCTCTGCTATCTCGTCAAGGGTGCGGGGCACATTGCACTGCCGGCAGGCGGCATAAAGAGCTGCTGCGGCCACTCCCTCGATACTCCTTCCCCGGATAAGGTTCTTGTCCACTGCCTTCCTATATACCACAGCCGCCGTCTCCCGCACGTTTCGAGACAGGCCCAGAGCAGAAGCCATCCTGTCCAGCTCCGAGAGGGCAAAGGCCAGGTTTCTCTCTGTGGCATTGCTGACTCTGATACGCCTCTGCCATTTTCTCAGGCGATATAATTGGGCTCGGTTCTTGGAGGATATGGTCTTTCCGTAGGAGTCCCTGTTCCTCCAGTCGATCATGGTGGAGAGGCCTTTATCATGTATGGTATAGGTCATGGGGGCACCGACACGAGACCTCTTCATGCGCTGATCATGGTCGAATGCTCTCCATTCCGGGCCTTGGTCAATGAAATTCTCGTCTATGACCAGGCCGCAATCGGAGCAGACCAGTTCCGCTCGCTCATAGTCGCGGACGAGGGTATGGCTCCCGCACTCTGGGCATTCGACGGTAAACTTCTCAAATTCATCAACCTTTTCTTTCTCGCGTTTGAGCCTGGTCCTCTCTTTTAGCTTCTCCGGCTCAACCCTCTCTATCTCTCTCAGCTTCTCGATTTCTTCCACTTGCCATCTCTCCCTGGCGTCTCGTCGATATAGAGCTTTGCTCCGATATGGCTCGCAGCATCTACACCCTTATTTGGTCTCACAATCACATACGGACTGTTGATTGGTCCGAATATATCCTGGACTCTTCCTACTCGGCTCCTCCTTTGATCCACCACCATAGAATTGGATCGAAGGGCATTATCCTTGCTTTCGCTTGCAAAGGCTTCTTCGCTTTGAACAATCAGCTTATTCTGCACGACATGAAGAGCAATACCCAGCCTCCTCAATAGGCCACCTCATCTATATAGATGAGGAACTAATATTTAAGTATTCCGAAAACCATTTATAACGGTCACTCTCCCGCCCTTCCTAAAGGCTTATCATCTAATGCCTTCTAATTGCAGCTAATGTTTGAGCAGCTTCCCACAGTTCCCACATCAGAAGAGCTTTTAAATAAGTCCTTCCGGCGGGCCTCCCGTGCTATAGATGACCTGTCCATGGTCCAAAATGCCGGCAATATACTCTCCGACAACCTCAGCAACCTCATCAGGAAATTCCCCTCCTTTGAGAATATGCCACCGTTTTATCGGGAGATGGCGGACATTATCGCGGGAGTGGATCGCATTCGCATCAGCCTCTCCCGCCTGGGCTGGGCTTCCCGGCAGATCAGGCTGATCACTAAAGAGCATGTGGCCAAGATCAAGAGATCGAGCCCTAACGATGCCACTCTAATCCGAAAATCGGCCTTCGGCCGCATCTCTTCCGTCATGAGGTCTATTGAGAAAGATCTTCTCTTCCTCAATGAGACCAGAAATCTGCTGCGGAAGATGCCAACCATCAATCCGTCATTGCCAACCATTCTCATTGCGGGATATCCCAATGTAGGTAAATCCAGCTTCATCGTGCGTATTACCGGCGCCAGACCGGAGATCGCCAGCTATCCATTCACCACCCGGGGAATCTTTGTGGGCCACTTCATGCGGGGGGAGCAGAGGTATCAAGTGGTGGATACGCCCGGCCTGCTTGATCGGCCCATGGAGGAGAGAAACAATATTGAGCGGCAGACCATAGCGGCATTGAGCCATCTTCAGGGTGTGCTGCTTTTTATCCTTGATCCGAGCGAACACTGCGGCTATTTCCTGGACTCTCAGCTCTCTTTAGCCCAGGATATCCAGAATTGGATCAGCCTTCCCATGCTGATTGTTGCCAATAAGGCGGATATTTTGAAATATACAGGGGATAGAGATGTGCTTGAGATGTCCACCGAGACCGGCCAGGGTGTGGAGGATGTTCTGGAGAGGCTGGTAGGCTTGCTCGACAAGTCCAAATAGCCCGATAATACTTGATTATGCTTCTCCAAATTATTATTTAATCCAAAATATATCTATCCAAACCGTCATAGTTCGGTTGCCCTATTTCAGAGCCAGCTCATACTTAACCTCAGTGACCAGGCTTCCCCAAAGCTCGTGAGTCACCTTTTCCTTCTCCAGGAAGCCAGCCGATTTATAGAGACTGGCAGCTGCAGGTAGGCTGTCAACCGTCCAGAGGAAGATCGAGGAATATCCTGCCTCTCGGGCGAAGGCCATCGCCTCTTCAACCAGCCTGTGCCCCAGACCCCGCCCCCTCAGATCGGGGTGCAGGAGCAGCCAGCGCAATTGCGCCTCTTCCTGGGAGAATTCAACGATGGCCACAGATCCCACAATATGGCCGGCTCTTTCCAAAATCCAGATCCGCTCTCTGAGGCCTATCCTTTTAGCAAACTCTGCCAGGGGAATGGCCACATATGAGTCGAAGGTGTGGTCCCAACCCTGCTGCGGAGCGTAAAGAATTCCATGCAAGTAGGTGATGTATCCCACATCTCCCGGCCTCAGGTTATGCCGCAGGGAGATGGAGCTCTCAGGGGAAAGGAAATCCGGATTCAGCTCTCCCAGGAATTGCTCCCATAGATCCCTGTTTTCGGATATATAGCGATGCATCATATCTTGGCACTCCGGGAGATCGAGGTCTACCACCTCTATGCCATGGGAGAGCAAGAAATGCATGGCCGCAGGGGCGCTCTTGGCCTCGCCAACCACCACCTTCTTTATGCCAAACTGGACCATAGCCCCGGCGCAGAGATAGCAGGGCATGAGGGTGGAGTAGAGCGTAGTATTATGATAGCCGCCGGTGAGGCGGGCATGACGCAGGCAGTCCATTTCGGCGTGCATGAGCTGATCCTGGTCCTGCACCCGCCGATTTCTGCCCCTTCCGATTATCCCGCCCTTCTCCACAAGTATGGCCCCGATGGGAACCCCACCCTCTGATAGTCCCTCAAGAGCCTCGCTTATGGCAGCCTGCATGAAGATATCCATGAGTTCTACCTTGCCGTCAAATGATCTTCTTTTATCCGATCATTTAGCTGGCCGGACCACCAGAACGGGACACTCTGACCTCCGGACCACATCGAAGGTTGTGCTTCCCACCCGGATCTGCCGTCTCCAGCTCTTGCCCTGGGAGCTCATCATGATCAAGGAGACATCCTGCTTCTTGCCCAGAGATAGAATCTCATCAGAGGAAGAACCTTGCAACACATGGACGGTGATTTTTCTGCCAGGGGCAGCCAGCTCCTCTCTTAATCTGTTCAGACTTTCTGCAGCTTGTTTGAAGTCATTCTCTTTATCGATAACATTGACCAGAAGTACCTCCTTGACACCCGACATCTCCTTAATCCTGGCCGCGGCTTCCTCTCCAGCCACAGAGAAATCGGTTGTGAGCATCACTTTAGAGAATATATCTCGGCAGAGATTATCCTTAGAGTCTCTATTCTTTCCGAGCAGGATCTTGTGGCGGATGATTAGCAGGTCCGCCTCGCTCTGCCTCAGGACTTCCGTGGAAACAGAACCCAGGAGCATGCCTTCAATCAGGCCCTTTCCCTGCGCACCCATACAGACGAGAGATACATTCTCCTCTGCTGTCACCCTGGATATGACCTGCCCTATGCTCCCGCCATCCACAAAATCCACTCCCGATCCAGGCTTTGGCCTTTGCAGATTTACCCCATCTGCGCCGCTCATCGGCTCGATTATGACCTTAAGAACGGGCTTGACCCGAAGTTCTTTTCTCTCTTCATGGGTGAACTGATCAGCCTGCTCTTCCAGCCTGGTTCTGGCCTCATCGATTAAAGAATCCCAACTCCATCCTTTGCCCTCCAACTCCTTGGGGTTGCTAGCATCCAGGACATGGATAAGCACAATCTCTTCTATGCCCGGTACGGCCGCCAGGCAATCTTGTACCCTATGGGCATAACTGGAGAAGTCCGTGGGCACGAGAATTTTATTGTACATGATAATTCCCTCTTTACTTAGAATTACTGCAAAATATATCAATTTGATGATGTTTCATAATTCCCCAAGCTAGAGCACGATATAATGATAAAGATCCAGTGAAATGAGATTATTCGAGTGATACAAGTACTTTACCCCTCTCCAAGCATTCTTTTACCCGACATTCCGGATTAACACATCCATTCCTTAAACATTTTCTTGCAACCACATATTTTTTATAAAATATACATCCATTATGATCTTGAAGGGGAAGCGCAATGAAGATCACATCAACCCAGAT
>Ga0116144_10004325_pt1 | contig 13519 bp, 10 predicted proteins | sample AD_UKC035_MetaG_FD_89746 | JGI IMG/M metagenome (GOLD analysis project Ga0116144, IMG submission 89746) | Active sludge microbial communities of municipal wastewater-treating anaerobic digesters from USA - AD_UKC035_MetaG | ecosystem: Engineered > Bioreactor > Anaerobic > Digestate | place: USA... | reverse complement strand
AGCGATGGTTGCAAACGACCTGTGCGGCATGCCCGAAAAGGTATCCGTGCCGGTAAAGGAAAAGATAGCCGCTTCATGCGGACTGCCTCCCGAAGCGGTCATGCTGTCAGCCACCCATACCCACACGGCTCCCGTTCTTTCATCCAGGCCCGGGTCTCCCCTGACACCTGACCCGGCCTACGTGGAGAAGCTTATAGGACAGATGGCCGATGTTGTCCTGAAGGCTTACAGTTCCCGCTCTGAATCTTATATCTATTACGGCAAGACAGAAGCGGAAGGATTCTCCATAAACAAGCTGTGCCGCCTCAAGGACGGCAAGGAATTCTACAGCCTGAAACCGATGGACGGGGGCAAAGATGGCAGGATAGGATTTGCCCACTCTCTTGACAACTCGGTTCAGGCCCTCTGCATAAAGGACAAAGACCTTAATGTCAAGGCGTTTGCGGTCAATTACGCCTGCCATCCCAACAGCGGGCCCGAGATTATCTGGGCCGAGTGGCCCGGGGATGTCGCAGCCACAATCTCGGCGGTTTACGGAAAGGATGTTCCATGCCTTTTCCTGCAGGGTACCGCCGGCGACGTGGACTGCCGTCCGGGTCTTCCCCATGAACAGATAGGCAGGGGCATAGCCGGAGCGGCAATAATGGCAGTCGAAAGAACGGTTGAAACGATGAAGGTTTCCCCCGTGGATTACAGGCTCAGGAACGTGAAATTTCCCCGCCTTGTCAAGACTCCGGAAAGCGACAGGCTCATCGAAGAATTAAGGAAGAGAAAGGACCTCGGATACCTCGAGAAGGGATGGGTGGATACCTATGATGCCTGGCAGCCTGAACCGGAAGATGCAACACAGCCCATCCAGTGCCTGCGCATGGGAGATACTGCCCTGGTGGGCCTGCCCGGAGAGATTTTCACCGCACTGGGGGACGAGATAAAGAGGTATTCACCGGCGTCCAATACCCTGGTGGTAGAGCTTTCAAACTCCACCAAGAGTTACTTCCCTCCCATCCAGCAGGCAGGCAGGGGAGGATACGGCCAGTGGCCTTACAAGTCGAGGCGTTTCCTGCCGGAGGCCGCCGTGGTAATGACCGATACTGCGATAGAAATGCTCTGGGAGATGTGGGATTCCGGCAAATAAAAGACTATCTGTTGACAAAGGGAAATATTTTTGTTATAATCTTTACCACTATGGGAAGAAAAAAACAAGGAAACGGAAGGGATTCAAACCCTAAATATCTGGAAACAAAGGTTTACGGAGGAGAGTCTGTAACTGCAGGCAGTATCATTGTCAGACAGAGGGGTAGCAGGATAAAACCCGGCAGGGGAGCTGACATAGGCAGAGATTACACTGTATACAGTCTTATTGACGGTACTGTTGAATTTGGTGAAAGCAAGGGCAGCAAGGTAGTAAATATCGTGCCGATGCCTAAATGACAAGACTTTCGATAGAGATACAAAACCTGTCTGATATAAAAAAACTTACCGGACCTCAAAGGGATGAAATTTTTACTTCCGGTGAGCTTTTTGGAAGCAGCGAATTGACTCTTGCCGGAAAGATGGCTGCAAAAAAGGCTTTTCTCAAATGTCTCGGCATGCTCAGTGCCAATAATATTCCATATAACAGGATAGAGGTTAAACGTTCGTCTGGCCGCAGGCCTTTCATAGAAACATCGGATACCCTCCTCTTAAAGAAATTCACCGGCCGCAAAATATCCATTTCCATATCCCACACGAAAGATATTGCCATTGCTGTCTGTATCTTATATAATAAATGAAAAGCGGTTTTTTGCCATACTGTAATGTTTCTGTTCAGCATGGAAATTAACAAGCGGGAGAATAGAAGTCTTGAAAAGAAGGGAGAAAAATACTCATAAGGGAGATTACGGGCATCTCTTTATTCTGGGCGGCAGTCCGGGGATGACGGGGGCAGTATGCCTTGCCGCCTGCGCAGCGTTGAGGAGCGGCTGCGGTCTTGTAACTGTGGGGATTCCTGAAAGTTTGAACGCCATACTGGAGATAAAACTTACGGAAGCCATGAGCCTGCCTTTGCCCGAAACGGGCGCTCACACTTTCTCAGTGAAAGCGGTGCGGGCCTGCCTGGAATTTATTAATGAACGGGCGGACGGTGTTCTGATAGGTCCCGGTATTTCCACGAACGTCGAAACTTCAGGATTTGTAAAACAGGTTATCTCAGGGGTGGACAAACCCATCGTTATAGACGCCGATGCCATAAAAATCATTTCAGGGGAAAAGAAAATATTGAAGAAAATCGAGGCAGGCAGTATCCTGACTCCTCACCCCGGGGAAATGAGCTGCCTGACCGGCATGAAGACCGGAGATATACAGAAGAACAGAGAAAAAACAGCAGGGATGTTTGCAGAAGAGCACAAGACGGTGGTTGTTCTCAAAGGCCATCGTACGGTCGTGACGGACGGCAAAAGATTCTATACGAATCTTACGGGAAATCCCGGCATGGCTACCGCCGGCAGCGGGGATGTCCTTGCAGGAATTATAGGCAGTCTTCTGGTGCAGGGTGTTAACTGTTTTGAAGCGGCGAGGCAGGGGGTGTATATCCACGGGCTTGCCGGCGATTTTGCCGTAAAGGATAAAGGGGAAGCATCTCTTGTAGCTTCCGATATTATAGAGCATCTGCCTTCGGCTTTCATGCATATTTCCTGAAAGCCGTGGGCTTCAAGGAAAAATGCAAATAAGAACAGGAAATAGAAAAAGTAATGGTAATCGCAATAATAGCAGGAGGGGGAAGCGGGACAAGGTTGGACAGTACGCCCAAGGCTTTTTTGAAACTTGGCGATAAAGAACTGATATATTATTCACTGGATTTCTTTTATGGGAAGGCGGATGAGATAATAGCGGTTCTTCCTTCGGAAAATGTAAAATCCTGGGAGAAAAAACTTAAGAAAAGATATAATAATATTAAAGTCGCGGCCGGAGGGGAGCACCGGCAGGATTCTGTGGGCAGGGCGGTTGATATAATGGAAAACAGCAGGGGCATTGTTCTTGTTCACGACGTTGCCAGGCCTTTTTTAAGCAGGGGGCTTTTTGAAAGGACGGTAAAAGGAGCCCTGAGACACGGCGCCTCTATTCCCTTTATCGAAGTACAGGATACGTTGAAGGAGAATAACGGAGGTTTTGTTGAAAAAACGCTTGATAGAAGCAAAATAGTTCAAATACAGACTCCGCAGGCTTTCAGGACAGATATTTTAAGAAAGGCGTACGCCGAAGCGGCGAAGGAAAAATTTTATGGAAGTGACGATGCCGTCCTTGTGGAAAGGCTGGGAGTGAAGGTTTACCTGGTTAAGGGTGAACGGGAAAATATCAAGATTACTTATCCCGTGGACCTTCAACTTGCAAAAACAATACTGAAAAAATGGAAAACGGCGGAATAACTTATCCCGAAGGTTTTTATGCATCCGGACTTTACTGCGGCATAAAGAAGAAAAAAACAAACGATATTTCCATGATTCTTTCGGAAACTCCGTGCGTAGCCGCAGGTACTTTTACCACAAACAAGTTTAAGTCTTTCAGCCTCCTTTGGAGCCTTAAAAATATAAATAATCCGATACGTGCGGTATTGATAAACAGCGGCAATGCAAATACCTGCAACGGGCAGGAAAGCCGCATCGATACGGCTTCCCTGATGGGAGAACTGGCAGGACTGCTCAAAATGAAAAAAAAGGAGCTTCTGTTTGCTTCAACGGGCTCGATTGGCAGGGAACTGCCTTACTCCAAAATAGTCAAAGCCCTGCCGGAACTTATCAGCAGGCTTGACAGAAAAGCTCACACCGAAGCGGCGAAAGGCATTTTAACCACGGACCTTGCAGTAAAAGAATGGCATGAGGATACAGGGATAAAGGGAAGGGGAAAAGAGGTTGTGATTGGCGCCATGGCCAAGGGGTCCGGGATGATTAATCCATCCATGGCGACAATGCTTGCGTTTGTAACTACAGACGCCGTAATTGACAGGGATGCTCTCCGGACAGCTCTTAAGGAAGCGGTTGAGGATTCTTTCAATATGATAACGGTTGACAATGATACCAGCACAAACGATATGGTGGTATGCCTTGCCAACGGGCTTGCAAAAAACCCTGCGATACATGAAGGGAGCGGCGAATACAGGACTTTTGCATCCTGCCTGAAAAACGTCTGCCGGGAACTTGCAGTAAAGATAGCTGCTGACGGAGAAGGGGCGACCAAGCTCATTGAAGTGAGGGTGAAAGGCGGTTGGTGCATGAGCGATTCAAGAAGGATAGCAAAGAAAATTGCAGGTTCAAACCTGTTTAAATCTGCCGTTTACGGTTGCCTGCCAAATTGGGGCAGAATCCTTTCTTCCGCCGGTTCAGTACATGCAAGAATTGACACTGCCAGTACGGATGTTTCAATATGCGGAATAAAAGTCTATGACGGTAATCCCGTAAAATATGACCAGGCAGACCTGGTGAATAGAATGGCCGGCAGCAAGGTAGAAATATGCGTTGATGTCAAAAAAGGAGTTTTTGAGGCGGTAAGCTGGGGATGTGACCTTACCGAAAAATATGTGGAAATTAACAAGGAGTGAAAAGTGATATCAAAGATGAAGAGATTTTATCTCTTCTTCAGCAGGGAACCGGAAGGATTTCTTGAAGAACTGCAGAATAAATCCATGGTTGAAATAGATAAATTGCCTGAATCTTTAGGGTTTGAAACTTCTGCGGTGGAGAGGGCAAAGCTGGATGAAAAAATCAGCCGTGTGGAGTTTTTGAAAAATGTTCTGAAACAGGTTGAAGGCAAAGAGTTTTCAGGCAGGATTCTTCTTACGGAAGAAGAAGAAAAAGAGATTCTAAGCGATTTCCCACTGCCCGAAATCTACGAGAAATTTTCCAAAATCGTCAGGGAAAAAGAAAGAAGAGCAAAAATTTCAAACAGCGTCCTTGAATTGGAGTTCGAGCTGGAGCCGGTAAAAAATCTTGAAATTGCTCCCTCGGAACTTTTTGCATTAAAAAACTTTAGTTTCTGCCTCTTCGGCCTGGATAAAAAAATGCGCCGTTTTCCGGGCGAGATGGAAGGATTGAAGCCGGAAAAGGTCGGAGAAACAAAGAGACAGGTATTCTGGCTGGCCGTTTTTCACAAAAACAACGAGAAAAAAGTTTTGTCAGATATTGAAGGAATGCAGGGAAAAATTCTGAAAATAAGAAGATGGAATAAAAAACCTGCCGATATAGCCAAAAAACTTGCAGAGGTACTTGAAAAAAATGAAAAGATAAGGAAGGAAAAAGAAAAAGAGCTTGAAGAGTTGAAGATTCTTAAAAACAGGCTTTTTGTATATTATGACCACCTCAAGACCCTTTACCATTATACAGAAGCCCGTAAAAACATGAGTTCTTTGAAATTCGCAAGAGGGTTTTCCGGATGGGTCAAGGAAAAAGAAATCCCTGCATTTGAGGCCTTGGTAAAAAAACGGCTTCCGGAAGCATATCTTAGAATAGAAAATCCTGATGTGAACGGGAATATTCCCATAGCATTGGAAAATACAAGGTTCGTAGAGCCGTTTGAGGTAGTTACCGACCTTTACGGAAAGCCTATTTACAGGAATATTGACCCCACAGTGCACCTGTCGCTCTTTTTTGCCATTTCTTTCGGGTTTTGCATAACGGATGCAGGTTACGGAATACTGCTTGCGGTGTTTTCTCTTTTGTTGATGAAAAAATTCCGCCTGATGCCGTCCTTCACAAAGTTTCTGAGGCTTCTGTTTTACGGGGGGATAGCTTCTGTTGTCATGGGGACTATAACCGGAAGCTGGTTCGGGGATACTTTATCAAGGCTGCCCGGGCATCTACTGCCTGTAAAGGCCTTTAAAAGTCTTATTGTTCTTGACCCGCTCGGCGGAGGAAACAATACTTTTATCTTTCTTGGATGGGCAATAATCATAGGATTTATACAACTGGTATGGGGCCTGGTTTTGAACGTATTCAACAGTGTCAGGCTGTACGGAGTCAAAAAATCGGGCGAGGCTTTTTCCCTTCTTGCCATACAACTGCTCACGGGAATACTGGTTTCCGTCATGCTTCTCAGGCAGAAGCTGTCCATACCTGCTTCTGCTGTCAGTATAACGGCAGGATTGCTTGTAATTTCGTTCGTATATTTTATGATAACGAAAGCTCGTGACCAGAAAGGGATAGCCATGAAAATTTTCTGGGCGGTCTACGGCGCATACAACGTGATTGCCGGAAACCTGCTTGGGGATACATTGAGTTACAGCAGGCTTTTTGGGCTCGGACTGACAACCGCCGTACTCGGACTCGTTGTTAACGAAATGGTCTCCATGTCAAAAGCGATTCCCTATGCAGGATATATTATTGCCGTCCTGCTTTTCGTGGCAGGCCATTTGGGAAATCTCGCGATAAATCTCCTGGGAAGCTATGTGCATACCAGCAGGCTTCAATACCTTGAATTTTTTACCAAGTTTTTTGAATCCGGAGGCAGGCAATTCAAACCCTTTTCCCATGAAAGGAGATATACCTGTATAAGCAAGAACAGGTAAGAAAAAAGTTGTCTATTTTGGCAATAGAGGGTATAATTAACTTTGAATAATAGCTAAATTTCATGGTGTAAATTCTAAGCACGCTTTCAAAAAGGAGGTGCGTTATGGGTGGAGGAAGATTGGCCGGACCGTCCGCTGAAATAGTGACAAGGTTCTGGCATGGCGTTTCAATGGTAATCGGCGCCGTTCTGATATTTGCCCTGGGCTGGCTGGTTGCCAAGTTTATAAGGGTTCTCGTAACAAGGTTTTTCAAAATAATAAAGATAGACGAACTTTCTGAAAATTCCGGTCTTAAAACCTTTCTTGAGAAAGGCAACATAGATAGAGAGGTTTCAGAACTTCTTGGCCTGGCTATCTACTGGGTAATAATGCTGGTGGTTGTTTTTATTGCAGTAGAATTTGCAGGAGTTGCCATACCTCCGACTGTCATTGACGGACTGCTGGGGTTTATCCCAAGGCTTATACTGGGATTGCTTATATTTATCTTTTCTATTTTCCTTGGCACCTTTTTCAGCGGCATAGTTAAGACAACTGCAGGAAACTGCGGTATTGCCAAGGCAGAGCTTCTGGGGAAAATAACCCAGACGGCAATAATTGTATTTGGAGTGGTTATTGCCCTTCAGCAGATAGGCATAGCAGGTGAATTTATAGGCAACGTTTTTATAATAATACTTGCCGCTTTCTGTTTCGGTTCTGCCCTTGCCTTTGCTCTTGCTTTCGGTTTGGGAGGAAAAGATATTGCAAAAAAATACATGGAAACGATGTTTGAGAAGAAGCCCGGAGAGGATGACAAAAAGCAGTAATTAATAATTTTGCGGCAGGGCGCATAGCTCAAGGGCAGAGCACTGTGCTGATAACGCAGGGGTTCGTGGTTCGAATCCACGTGCGCCCATTTACCCCGCTTGTCCCGGGCTTTTCCGGGAAACTCTTCTTTGATGCACTTTCAAGGTGAGGGGTTTTTGATTCATCTTACTCGATATTTGACAAAGAAGAAACGTGGGAATAAATAATTTTCGAACCACGAAGCCCTCAAAGGGTACAGGGAAAAGCATTTTCCCTGCGTATTTCGTTTTGGGGGGAGAAAATTAGGAAGGGGGAAGCCAAAATTCAGTTAGGAATTTTGGCAGAGAATAGAAAATCGAGATTTGAAAATAGATTTTCGATTCGGTCTAATTTCTATTTTCGATTTTCAACTCAAGACCAAAATATCCTAAGGAGCTTAAGCGACGGTTGTGGGTTTCCGCCACAAGGCGTTGGCGGACACGCGACTCCCTCCTCCGGCACTTTTTATCGAAGGAGAACCAAATGGATGTAAAAAGCGTATTATTTATTGCTATTACAGCGGGAAGTCTTTTAATGTCCAATACTGCCTGCGGGCAGGGAGAAAATAGCTACCTTCTCATAGGATGGGCAAAAGCTGATATGACTCCAGAAAAGCCTGTTTTGGTAAGCGGGCAGTTTCACGCAAGGGTTTCGGAAGGTATCATGGACCCCATAACTGCTACGGTGCTTGCTCTTGAGTCTGTCAGGAACGGAACGCCGGCGGGCGCAGTGATAATGGTTAGCTGCGACCTTGGTTCAATTTCTGAATGCCTGAGAAAAGCGGTCAGAGAAAAACTGGGTGAAGTGTTGCCGGAACTTGATCCCATGTCGGTTATCATGAATGCTACCCACACGCATACTGCTCCCCATACGATAATACGCCGCAGGTATTCGGGTAATGCAGAACCAGAATTGAATCCCTATGGCGTGGAACTTGATGTCATTTCTTCCTCAGAATACGTGGCTTTTGCCTCTCAGAAGATTGCGGGTGCTATTGCCGATGCGTGGAAGAGCAGAAGCAGGGGAGGAATTGCCTATGGTATGGACTACGCAGTGGTGGGGCGTAACCGTCTGATTAGTTATTCGACGGGGAGTAGCATCATGTACGGTTCGACAAACAGGCCTGATTTCAGCCATGTCGAGGGATACGAAGACCATTCAGTTAATATTCTGGCTACCTATGATGGACAGAAAAGCCTAACGGGAATGGTTATCAACCTTGCCTGCCCATCCCAGGTGAGCGAGAGTCTGTTCCAGTTGAGCGCCGATTACTGGCACGAGACGCGGCAGGAATTGCGCCGCAGGTTCGGCGAGGAACTATTTGTTATGTCGCAGGCAAGCGCCGCGGGCGACCAGTCGCCACATGTCCTCGTGGATAAGCCGGCTGAAATGAGGATGCAAAAACTTGCAAACAGGACAACGCGCCAGCAGATAGCCTGCCGCATATCAGATGCGGTTGAAAGGGTGGTTCCACTGATTGCAGATACCGTAGAATGGGCGCCCGTCCTGGCGCATCGGCCGGAGATGCTTAAATTGCCCCGCCGGTTAATACCTGAATCCAGTGTGGAGGCTTCAAATAAAGAAGCTGAAAAAGCAAGGGAGAAGTATGAAGAGCTACTGAAGGACCTTGAAGCGCATCCCGAGAAGAAAAAAGGGAAAAGGTGGTATACGAATATTTCGAGGGCATACCGTATTGCAAGGCGCAATACTCTTGTCAGTGATAGATTCAGATTGCAGCAGACCGAACCTGAAATCGAATTCGAGGTGCATGTTGTCCGCCTGGGGGATATAGTTTTTGCCACGAATCCGTTTGAACTATATATTGATTACGGCATCCAGATTAAATGCAGGAGCAAGGCCGTGCAGACTTTTGTCATTCAGCTTGCAGGACCAGGTTCCTATCTTCCAACTGAACGTTCAATAAAGGGAGGCGCCTACGGTGCTGTTCCGACAAGTACACAGGTGGGACCTGAAGCCGGTCAGAAACTTGTAGAATGGACATTGAAAACCATTGACGAGTTATACCAATCTTCAAAATAACAACCCCGTTTGACACTCCTCTAAAAATGAGTATTCAATTTTTGATTTGACATAACCTGCAATAACCTTACAATTTATATATAAGTTGTTTAATAAAAAATTCCGTTTAACTGCTGGCATTAATAATAAGCTGGTCAATAAAAGGAGTTTTTATGAAAAAAAAGTCCTTGTCTGAAGGAAAAGCTTTTATTCTTCTCTTTCTTGCGTTCTTTCTCTTGATTCCTCTTGCGGCAATATCCAAACCATCCGAAATCTCCATCAAAATCAACGATGTATCCGGCTTGGATTCTCCATGGCCGCTCATAGCAAGCATCCCCTTTGCCGAAGGGCAGATGAAGGATGCGTCGGCAATACGTATCATGAGTGGCACAAGAGAAGTGCCTTCGCAGGTGGATGTTGCCGCCACCTGGCGCGACGGAAGCATACGATGGGTACTTGCGGGATTCACGGATTCACCCGGCGGAAACTACAGGGTTGAGTACGGCGCGGGAGTAAAGAGGGGTGTTTACCCCAATCCTCTGGTGGGCAGACGGCGGATTTACCGTGGAGACCGGTACTGCAATATACCAGTTTGAAAACGATAAGCTCCTGCCAGAAAACGGCTGGCTGGTATCGGGAGGAAAGAAGATAGAGATACTTAAAAATTCCGGCGCCGGGGCATACCTTGTTGACAACTTCGGCAGAACCGCAAGAATTGCGGGTCAGGCGGCTGAGGTCAAAAACGAGGTTCTCAAGGAAGGGCCGGGACGCCTTGCGATTAAACGTTCAGGCTGGTACGTGACCGATACCGGCGAAAAGGTTGCCAGGGCGGAATTATGGCTTTACTTTTCAACAGGTATGCCATACGTAAAGATAACCCACTCTCTCATCTTCACGCAAGATACCAACAAGGTCTGGTTCAAAGACTACGGGCTTGAGTTCAGGACACCAACAGGACCCTCGGATGCATACTTTGCAGTTGGAGAACCCGGCAAGGAAGAAGCAGTAAAGAAAATTTCCATTGACGGCAGCGAGGTATACATGCTGCAGGGGGAATACCCTCATTTTGCCGAGCGCGAATACAGGGCGGTGATAGGCAAATCATCCGGCGGGAAAGATACACCGGAAGAGGAGATAAAAACGGCAGGAGACTGGGGACACGGGGATTATGGCAGTTACGGGATAACGCTGGTTATGCCGTGGCTTGCGGAGCGGTTTCCCAAGGAGATATCGTTCGGTCAGAGGGGAGTACGGGCGGTATTATGGTCGGGACGTTCGGGCAAGGAACTTGATTTCAGGGGTAAGACGCTGGTGGAAGAATACTGGCAGAGCTGGGCAAAAAAAGGACCGGGCAGCCCCGGGGCGGAGAAACTTTCCGAATTTGAGAGCAATGCGCAGGGAGCGGCAAGAACCCACGATATCTGGTTTCTGCCTCGCGCAGGAAGATATAATGAAAAGGAAGTCAGACAAACCGCGGTTACGGGGGCAAGACAGCCTCTCGTGATGGCCGACCCTGCATGGCTGTGCGAAACAGAGGCCCTCGGGTATCCGATGCTCCATAAAGATACGGAAAGGTTCCCGGAAGAAGAAGCGGTTCTCTCGGAGTACTGGCAGAGATTTATACTGCCCCTCAAAGCTTTTCCCCTTACCGGTTTCATAGACTGGGGAGATTTTCCCACGTGGCAGTATAATACGGTCGGCGGCCGCATCATGGCCCAGTTTCACATATTAACTAACATAGACCGTTATAGCGTAAGGCGTGAACCCTGGTGTCTTTTCGCGCGCAGCGGTGAAAGAACATACTACGACTTCGCCCACAGGTTCAGCCGTTTCAGCGGCGACTGGTACCTGATACACGAGGACAGAAAGGGACATCCTCTCAGGAAACGCGGAAGTTTCATGAGCTTTTCACCTCAGGGCGGCAGGCTTCCCTTCGTGTGGGGACAGACGGGCAATCTTTATCTGACCAATGGCGGAGATATAGGATGCTGGCTGCTGGAATATTATCTTACGGGCGACGAACGTTCATTTGAGCTATTGAAAACGGTAAAAGAATCCTTCAAGAAATACTGGAAAGCTGAACATGCTATACCTGTAAACCAGTCAAAAGTTGTAAGGGAACTGGTTACCCTGTCAATGGTAGACTGGGACCAGGACACGATGAAAATGGCGTGGGAAGTAGCCCATTCCATGTTTGACCTTGAAAGCCAGAACGGGATAAAGATGTTCAAAGACAGCTACGGTCCCATGTACAAGGACCAGCGTACCTGCCATAATACCGTTGAGTATTACCTTGAAACAAAAGACGAAATGGCGAAGGAAGTCTTTTTGAAACTGATGGACCAGCTTTACCGTTTTGACAGGCGGTGCAGTTTCGCCACATATAAGAATTTCACCGGTTTTACCGGTTCACTTGCTTACTGGATGACGGGTGACGAACGACACCTCAGGCTGGTGGAACAGGGATTAAGAGATGCCAAGCGGTATCTCAAGGAACACCCTCTCTCGGAAGATTTGAAGAAACTGCCGGAAAATCCGCTTGACTGGAAAAGCCTGCCCGACTACCTGGGAATATGGGAATGGCACAACCCTTTCACGGGGCTGCCGACCGCCCTTAAACTTCTTGCCGAAAAGGGATGGAGCGGCGGACAATTTCCTCTTATAGTTAAGTGCATGAAAGAACCGGAAGCAAAAATAATCTTTCCCCATAAAAAGGGAGAGAATACTGTACTGGGAATATATCTGCAGACAGACATCGGTGCTCAGCCATCTATCCCAGGGGTTGTCTCATACCTGGAAGGTAAAAAAGTTCAGGGAATAAAAGCGGAGTTTGAAATGAGGATGCCCAGGGGTCCCTATTTTGATAAAAACCCCGATTCTTATCCCGAATATACCGAACATTACCACGCATTCGTCACGGTTCCGGCAGAAACGCCTGGAGGTTTATACCTTCTTGATACCGGAGAAAATACAACATTTACCCTGCTTGACATCAATACAGGCAAAGCGGCATTGTACTCTCCCGGAGGTTTCTGGTCTGTTTCCAATGGAGAACACATGGGTTCTGGTTCTTACGGGCGTTACGGTGAAGGTATGCCGACATATTTCAGGGTGCCTGAAGGGCTTGAAAAACTGGAGATTATTCTCGGGTCGCGTGCCAGGTTAAGAAGGCCGGATGGTTCAATAGCCCTTGAGATGTCCGATGAAAACCCGGGAAGGCAGAGTATTCTTATAGAGGGTAATTACGGCATCTGGAGCATGGAGCCTTACATCCATAACATGAGAGGCACCTGCCCGCCTGTTTTTGCCCGCCTGCTTAACGTGGAACCCATAGTTGCCTTCGGCTCTCCGAAACTGCTTCCTGAAGGTACTACGGGAAAACTCCCAGTCTTAACACAGGGTTTGCCTCCATCCTCGGCTCCCATTGAATTCGTACAGGGTTTGGCAGGCAAGGCAGTGCGCCTTTCCGGAGAAGGGAAAATAACCTTTGACAGGGGAAAAGAGATGCCTGATGAAGGATACGAGTTCTTCCCGGGCAAGAAAGGTACCGTTGAATTCTGGTTCAGGGCCGACCGTTCAACCTATGAAACTCCCATAAAACTCTGGCAGCAGATAGATATGCCTCTCCTCAAGGGACCGCATATTGTCATCAGCCATATGTATAAACTTTTTCCTTACAGAAGAGATGGTTGCAGTATCTTGAAAATGGGGCTGGCAGCTGAAAAAACACCGATACCTGCTACAGGTTACCAGTGCAGGTATTTTTTTAAGGAAGCAGAATGGGTTCACCTTGCATATACCTGGGATATAAGAGAGGGGGAGAAGAACATGGAAGGGGAACTTGTCGTATTCATTAACGGGAAAAAACGGCCTTTTGTTCAAATACCTTATACGCTAAATCCTCTTAAAAGCAGTAAAACGTTCAAGCTTTCCAGCGAAGGTAAAGACATAACAATAGGTCCTTTTGACGGAACCATGGATATGTTGAGGATTTCAGATACAGTTAGATACACTGAAAATTTTGAGCCAGCAAAAAGCTGCGGTCTGGACGGTAACACCAGGGCTCTCTTTTACTTTGACGGCAACCTGAAGGGTATATCCGCTCTTTCAAAGGAACCGATAGAAGCCAAATGAATTTTTTGT
>Ga0116144_10004321_pt1 | contig 13523 bp, 9 predicted proteins | sample AD_UKC035_MetaG_FD_89746 | JGI IMG/M metagenome (GOLD analysis project Ga0116144, IMG submission 89746) | Active sludge microbial communities of municipal wastewater-treating anaerobic digesters from USA - AD_UKC035_MetaG | ecosystem: Engineered > Bioreactor > Anaerobic > Digestate | place: USA... | reverse complement strand
TTCTGTAAAAGTAAGGCTTTTGCTAAAATTTGATGGAAAGCTTAGTGGACGGGTGTAATTTTAAAGCATAATAAAAATGATGATTGATTACCTGATAGTAGGGCAAGGATTGGCGGGCTCGTGTCTGGCCTGGCAGCTGGTGCAGCGCGGCAAGCGTGTAATAGTCATTGATAAACCAGAAAAAAACCGTAGTTCGATGATAGCCGCGGGGTTGTTCAACCCTGTAACCGGAAAGCGGATGACCCGAACGTGGCTGGCAGAAACTCTTTTTCAAAATGTGTTTGAGTTTTACCCGGAGGTTGAGCGCGTGTTAAAGCAGAAATTTTTTTACCCCACGCCCTTGTACCGGCCGTTCTTGTCGGTGCAGGAACAAAACGAATGGATGGGTTACAGTGCATCGCCACAGAATCAAAAGTTTATTGCGGCTATTCATACAAAAAGTGCATATGGCGATCAGGTACACGATGATTTCGGAGGCCTGGTAGCCAATCAAAGCGGTTATGTGGATGTGCCGGTTTTTTTAAGCAGCGTGCGCACCTGGTTAAGCGAAAAGGGTTCTTTTGTGGATGAATGGTTTGACGAATCGCACGTGCAGCTTGACGCGGAGATGATATCGTATAAGCAATGGAAGGCCAGCGCTATAATATTTTGCACGGGTACTTCGGCAAGCCGGCTTTGGAAAGCCCTACCGGTAAAGCCCTTGAAAGGAGAGACCTTAACAATTAAGATGGAAACAGCGCTCAAGCTGATTTATAATCGGGGTGTTTTTATTGTACCATCGGCTACCTCTCAATATAAAGTGGGGGCAACTTACGAGGTTTATCAGCTAACCGAGGCAATTACAGACCGCGCCCGTATTGAGCTTGAGATGGGTGTTGGCAGTTTGCTTAAGATCCCCTTCCAAACAGTAGCGCAGGACTGGGGTATGCGGCCAACCTCACCCGACAGAAGGCCCATGCTGGGCAGGCATCCGGATTTCAAAAATGTTATTATTTTTAATGGTTTGGGCACTAAAGGTGTAAGCCTGGCACCTTATTTTGCAGGTCATTTGGCCAATTGGCTTACCGATGCTGCTGAAATTATGGCCGCAGTAAATATTAACAGGTTTAAAGCGTTATATTCGAAATCTTAGAGGGAACGTATGCGAGTGTTTCGGGTTGTATTTCTGGTATTGATAGCAGGAATTTGGGTTAATGCAGTACAGGCGCAGCATGCCTATGAGCGTTTTGGAAAAAACCGGATTCAGTACAAGCAGTTTCGCTGGAACTACCTAAGCTCAGAAAACTTCGATGTGTACTATTATGACGATCGCAAGCGCATCGCACAGGAATCGCTCGATTACCTGGAGAAAGAGTTTGACCGGATTACAGACCTTATCGGATTTTACCCTTATCAAAAAACCAAAGTTTTCCTGTATAACTCGGTGGCTGATCTGCAACAGAGCAATATTGGGCTGGATAAACAACAATTCAGTGCCGGAGGCGAAACAGAATTTGTGAAGCCATACATAGAAGTAGCACACCCGGGTACAGTTGAAGAGTTTAAGGAAGAACTCATTCACAAATTTTCCGACCTGATGTTGAACGAGATGATGTTTGGCGGTAGTTTGAAAGACATGTTCCAAAATGCGGTGCTGCTTAACCTGCCCGATTGGTTTGTGGATGGGGCAGCCCTTTATGTGGCCAAAGGATGGAATGACGAAATGGATGATTTTGTGCGGCAAATAATGACTGAAAAGAAAGCCAACAAAGCATTGCGCATGACTGGCCCCGAGGCTGCGCTGGTGGGGCAATCCATCTGGAATTATATAGTAGAAAAATACGGAAAGAGCTCCATCAACAACATACTTAATTATACACGCATTATTCGGAATGAAGAGCGAAGTGTATTGATTACGCTGGGTATTCCTTTTAAAAAATTAATGACCGACTGGAAAAGTTATTATGGCGATATGGAGAAGCGTGTGGCACAGAGTTATACTGCGCCCAGCGACTCGACCCGATTCAGCGCCAGGCATCGGAAGTCGGTTGTATTTACTACGGTAAAAATTAGTCCTGATGGAAAGAAAGTTGCTTACGCAGAAAATGATCGCGGAAAATTTACGGTAAAGGTAAGATCGCTTGAAAACGGCCAGGAAACGGTTATTCTGAATGGAGGCAACAAGGTGATTAAGCAATCGGTAGATTATAACATACCCCTGCTTAGTTGGTCCGATGCCAATACGCTGGGTGTAATTGGTGTTAAAAATGGTCAGTATGTTTTTTGGTTATACGATTTGCTTACAAAAAGCAAGTTGCCGCGCGAGCTTGACCGTTTCAGCAATGTGCGCAGTTTTGATTTCTCCGGCAATGGCCGGTTGGCGGTATTAAGTGCCGATTTGAATGGACAGAATGATTTATTTCTGATTAGCAGCCGAAGAGACAGAACCCGCAGGTTGACAAACGATATTTATGATGATCTTGATCCATCGTTTATACCCAATAGCAACACCGTGGTGTTTAGTTCAAACCGTGTAACCGATTCCATTGCCAGTAATGTGCGTGGGTATGATAAGTCAACCACTAATTACAACCTGTTCCTTTTCAGCCTGGACACCACCACCACTACGGTTACCCGCGTTACCAATACCTTAAGCAAAGATTTTAAGCCCAAAGCATTAGATGAAGATAATTTCTTTTACCTGAGCGATCAGCGGGGTATTGTAAATCTGTTTCGCTACAATCGTAAAACCGGTATTTATTCCCAGTTGTCAAACTACAACTCGAGTATCCGCGATTATGATTTGAACTTTGCCAGCCAGACATTGGCTATGGTTACTATGCAGGAATTGGGTGAGGATATTTTCAGAATAAACGGATTTAACACCGAACGTCAGATTTTTACTCCGGCATCGCGCAGGCGTGAAGTACAACAGGCAAAATCGCTTACGGAAAAACGGAAACCCGAGCAGCCGAAAAACATGTCGATTAAAGATTTGATTAACGCAAGGCTAAAGGAAAAGACAGATACTACACAAAAGCAACCCTCCCAACCAACGGTTAAACCGGATTCCGCCCAAACCAAAGGAGTTATCGATACCGATGATTACACATTTGAGGAACCAGTTAAAGCCGATACCATAAAACCTCAAGCAGCGAAACCACTAAACACCAACGATTATGTGTTTGAGGATGAGGTGTTGAAAGCACAGCAGCCCAGCGAAACATTTTTAACCCGGTACATGAAGGCGCGGGATGCAAGCAGAGTTACAGGTCCTTTTCCCTATTTGCCGAAATTCAGTTACGAAACCTTTGCTACTAATTTTGTAATTGATCCGCTGCGCGGATTCAGTATGAAGTTAGAAACCCAGATGAACGATATGCTGGAAAACTTCCGTTTGATAGGAGGCCTGCAAACTGCGTTCGATTTTAAGAGTGGCGATGTATGGGGCGAATTTCAGTATCTGCCTTATCGTATCGATTACAGTGTGCGCTTTGATCGCAATGTGATCTTCTGGGAAACCAATGCCTCCAGTGCGTTAGATGTTGAGGAGCAAAAATATTCTTTTCAAAAAATTGAAGTGGGTGCATCCATGCCGCTTTCAATACGCACCCGGGTTTCTGTTAAACCATTTGTGGGCTTTACCCAGTTTGTTGACAGGGGATATGTTATTCCGCAAGATACCATACCTACCTTTTTACCTTCGCAGCAACAGGTTTATGCGGGAGCCCGTGCCGAACTGGTATATGATAATTCCCTTACAACAGGCATGAATATTATTGAGGGTACGCGTGGTAAGTTAAGTGTTGTACATTATGAAGCTGTTGGAAACTCCTCAAAGAGTTTCTCGCAGGCATCGTTAGATGTACGGCACTATCAGAAAATCTATCGGGAAATAGTAGTTGCAGTGCGTGGATTTGCCGGAACCTTTTTTGGCAATTCGCCTAAAAAATATTTGTTAGGAGGTATGGATAACTGGGCATTCAACCGAATTAATTATTCGGGTCTTCAGAATCCGCTTCGGGGTTCACAAGGATCCTTCAATGAAAATCTTCTCTTCTCAGAATTTGCCACCAGTTTGCGGGGTTTTGATTATGCTACGTTGTATGGAAATAGCGTAGCCATCGGTAATGTTGAGTTGAGGGTTCCGCTTATCAGAGCATTAAGTAATGGACCCATTACTTCAAATTTTTTCCGCAACCTGCAGTTTACTGCATTCTATGACATTGGTACAAGTTGGACTGGTGCAATCCCAATCAACTCGCGCAATAGTACGCGCAAGCGTGTTGTGCCTGAGGAACCTGCCGGATCGGGCAGTCCGTTTGTGATTGAGATTAATGAATACCTTAACCCCTGGCTTTATAGTTATGGTGTGGGCCTTCGCACCATGATGTTTGGGTACTACATGAAATTTGATCTGGCCTGGCCGGTTGAAAACTACCGGGTAAATAATCCGCGTTTGTCTGTTACGTTGGGTTTCGATTTCTGATTATTGCTTACAGGTATTATCAAAAAATAAATACCTTGTAAAGAGTTGAATCAATTACAGTATGATTAAATCTATGACTGGCTTTGGGCAAGCCACCTCAAATTTGGGTGATGGGATACTTTCTATTGAAGTAAAAAGCCTGAATTCAAAATTTCTGGATCTGAACATACGCATGCCAAAGAAATTCTCTGAAAAAGAATTGGAGTTGCGTAACCTCATTGCCGACAAATTAGAGCGTGGAAAGGTTTCGCTCAGTATTGAGTTTCAGCCAGGGCCCAGGCAAGAGATTAAGCAACAGTATAACGAAGCCTTATTTGTGTCTTATTATAACGAGTTAAAACGGCTGGCAGAACAGGTAAAGGCCCCTACGGAAGGATTGTTCCAGGTAGCACTCAATTCGCCCGATGTGGTTCAGAACAATAGCCTCGAAGAGTTAGACCCAGCCGAGTGGGAGGGTGTGCTTTCGTTACTGAATGAAGCCATTCGCCACTGCGATAAATTCCGGGCAACCGAAGGCAAGGCGCTGGAGGGCAAACTCAGTTCGTACATCGAAAATATTCGTCAGGGGTTGTTGCAGGTGGAGGCGTTGGATCCAAAACGCATTGAAAAAATCAGAACCCGGATAAAAGGCAACATAACGGATTTTTTTGGAAGCGAAGGATTTGATGCCAATAGACTAGAGCAGGAAATTATTTTTTATATCGAGAAGCTTGATATTCATGAAGAACGTGTGCGCCTGAAAACCCATCTTGATTATTTTTTGAAAGTGATAGGTGAAACGCAATCGCCCGGAAAGAAGCTAGGATTTATTGCGCAGGAAATTGGCCGCGAGATTAATACCATTGGCAGTAAAGCCAACGATGCAGAAATGCAAAAGCATGTGGTGTTAATGAAGGAAGAACTTGAAAAAATAAAGGAGCAACTAAATAACGTGTTGTAGCACCAGCCGGTCAGTTCATGGAAGCAGATTTCTATTAAAAATATGCAAATAGAAATTTGCGTAAAGTGATAATAATCAGAAAATCAACCCCAAGCCCGTTTCAAATTATTTTTCATGTTTATATAATTAGTTTTTGCCCGAATAATTTTTTGCATTGTATCGGATTTATTTTGTTGATTCGCACCCCAACGCAAAAAACGGGTGTACATGAATTTGCCAGAGCAAAAAATTTCCGAAGAACTAAATCTTAAACCTCATCAGGTTAGCCGTGTTATTGAATTGCTGAATGGCGGTGCTACCATTCCGTTTATAGCACGCTATCGCAAAGAAATTACCGGTAGTTTGGATGAGGTTGTACTGACCACCATCCGCGATCGCCACGAACAATTGGGCGAACTGGAAAAACGGAGAGAGTCTATTCTGGCCTCAATAGAAAAGCAACAAAAGCTTACACCCGAACTGGCAGGAGCAATCGCGCAAGCTGAAACCTTAAATGAATTGGAAGATATTTACCTGCCATATAAGCCAAAGCGAAAAACGCGTGCAAGCATGGCCAAGGAAAAGGGGCTTGAGCCATTAGCCCAGGTGTTGTTCGAACAAAACCAAGCTGACATAAATACTTTGGCAGCTACTTTTATTGATGCGGAAAAAGGTGTAGCAACAGAACAAGAAGCCCTGGATGGCGCGCGCGATATTATAGCGGAGTGGGTAAGCGAAAACCAGGAAGCCCGGCAAAAGATAAGAGAATTGTTTTGGTCAGAAGGAGTGATTGAGGCAATGGTGATCAAATCAAAATCTGAAAGTGAAGAAGCTCAGAAGTTTAAGGATTATTTTGATTGGAAGGAACCTATTCAAAAAACACCATCGCACCGCTTGCTGGCTATGCGCAGAGCCGAGAAAGAAGGTTTTATAACTCTGAATATTGAACCGGCAGAAGAACAGGCGATTGCATTGCTCGAAAAGCAGTTTGTAAAAGGCATCTCAAAAGCCAGCGAGCAGGTTTCTATGGCGGTAAAAGATTCCTATAAGCGTTTGTTGAAACCTTCACTCGAAACTGAAATTCGGGTGGAGAGTAAAATGAAAGCGGACACGGATGCCATCCAGGTGTTTGCTGCCAATCTGAAAAAGCTTTTGCTCGCATCGCCATTAGGCAAAAAACGAGTGTTGGCGCTCGATCCGGGTTTTCGTACGGGTACCAAATTGGTTTGTTTGGATGAACAAGGTGCGCTATTGTTCGATACGGTGCTTTATCAGAATGAACCTCAACGTGAAACGGCCAAGTCTGCAACCATCGTGTTAGGACTTTGCGATCGGTTTAAAATTGAAGCCATTGCCATTGGTAATGGAACAGCCAGCCGCGAAACGGAAGCATTTGTAAAAGGTATTGGGTTGCCGAAAGAGATCTTAATTGTGATGGTGAACGAGAGTGGCGCATCGGTGTATTCGGCATCGGAAGTAGCGCGCGAGGAATTCCCCAACCATGATGTTACCGTGCGCGGGGCAGTTTCCATTGGCCGAAGATTGAAAGACCCGCTGGCTGAGTTGGTTAAAATAGATCCGAAGTCAATCGGTGTGGGGCAATATCAGCACGATGTAGATCAAATCAAACTAAAAGCAGGGCTTGATGATGTGGTGGTAAGTTGTGTAAACTCGGTAGGGGTAGAACTAAACACAGCCAGCAAAGAATTACTAACGTATGTGTCGGGCCTTGGGCCCCAATTGGCAAAAAGTATTGTGGAGTATCGCAACCAACATGGCGCATTCGAAGATCGCCAGGCATTATTGAAAGTTCCCCGCCTGGGAGAAAAAGCTTTTGAACAATGTGCAGGCTTTTTGCGCATCCGCGATTCTAAAAATCCGCTGGATGCAAGTGGTGTGCACCCGGAGCGCTATGAATTGGTGCAACAATTTGCGGCAGATTTGGGTTGTACCATTAAAGATTTGATGACCAGTGCCGAGCTGCGCAAAAAACTTGATCTTAAAAAATATATTTCAGATACCGTAGGCTTGCCAACGCTTACTGATATTTTAACAGAACTTGAAAAGCCCGGCCGCGATCCGCGCGAAAAGTTCGAAGTGTTCGAGTTTGCAGAAGGGGTGCATGAAATTAAAGATTTGAAAATTGGAATGAAGCTTCCAGGCATTGTTACAAACGTAACAGCCTTTGGTGCGTTTGTAGATGTTGGTGTACACCAGGATGGATTAGTACACATCAGCCATTTAAGCGATAAGTTTATAAAGGACCCCAACAGCGTGGTGGCGGTACAACAAAAGGTGCATGTAACGGTAGTAGAAGTTGATATTCCGCGCAAGCGTATTGCTTTGTCGATGAAAAGCGATCCGTTTGGAACCACTCCCGCTGCAAACGCACCGCGACAAGAACGAACCGCTAAACCAAAGGCACCCGTAAAAGCGGTTGAATCGATGGAGGATAAACTGGCGGCACTGCGCGATAAATTTAAACGCTAATACGAACAATTGTGTAACGTGCGAATAAGGAGCGGAGGAATCTCCTCTGAAAATAATTTGGATAAGCTCAAAAAAAAATCGGGCTGCTTCGCAGAAGCAGCCCGAATGATCAGTTACAAAGTTTTTACTTTGCTCCGGGATTATCCTTAGCTAATTCAGCCATAAGCGCATCATATTTGCTTTTCAGTTCAGTATCTGTGCTCAAGGCTTTCCGAACTTTGTTAAAGGTAGAGGCGCCAACATAATCTTTCGCAAGGCTTTGTACGGCCGCATTGATTTGCGCGGTAGCGGAATCGCGTTTTACTGCAAGTTCTTTAACAAAAGCAACTTCTTCGGAAGTAGCCTTCGCTTCAGCTAACTTAGTTTCATCAGCAATAATTTTTGAAATTTCATTATACCGAGCCGCAGTTACCGCTTTGTTATTTTTCACCAGCTCGGTAATCATTTCTTTTACCTCGGCCGACATCTCATTGATGGAATCCATTGCCGTAGCGTACTTTGTTAATTCTTCATCAGTTACGGTAACATCTTGCGCTAATGAAGCGGTGCCCAACAGGCAGAAAAGAGGAATTACTAAAAACTTTGCCTTCATAGTAGTTTGGTTATAGTTTATCAGGTTGTTAAGCTTGCATAATAACTCCCTTTAACCGATAACGCAAGAAAAATATTGTTTAGCGGAGTATGGATAGATATTAATTTGTAACTCTGAAGCGCGCAATTACCTTGTCATCTTGCAAAAGCATTAGTTCGTGTCCTTCAATTTTGTATTGATTTATTTTTTGCAAACTTTGGAAAAATGCTGTTTCGACTTCCATGCTATCGTGGCAGTACCTATGTGTAGCTGCCATGTTGTTGAGTTTTAGCTTTTGACCCGAAGATTCATAAGAGCCTCCTAATTGATTACAACCGCCAAAGCCGCTTACTACCATGCTTTTGGCAGCAAATACCAGATAAGGTTTGTTCTCAAGGTCAACCGGTTTCTCTTCCAGTTCAATAAGCGCCCAACGGGTATCAACAAAACTTGCCGTTTTGGTTACCCCTACAACCTGGTTAATTCTATCAGACGGTTTGCAGGCTGCGGCTAAAACTCCAAGTGTGAGAATATAGCTTATGTATTTTTTCATGTAGATATAATTTTATATGAAGGCGTTGTGGAGTTAAGACTCAAACAGATTTAAAAATTCTTGTTTCTTGTTGGGCGATATTTCTAACTCCTGGTTGTTTTTCATGGTTACATAGCCCCCTTTCCCCTTCGAATATCGTACCACAAAATCGGGGTTGATGAGGTGCGAGCGATGGATGCGCACAAACCGGTGTTCTTTCAAAATGTCTTCAAAATATTTAAGTGTGCGGCAAATTAATAGTGGAGCGCCCTGCTCGAAATGAAATTTCGTAAAGTTATCAGCACCTTCACAATATAAGATGGAGTTGATGTTCACGATTTCAAAACCTTCTAGTGTGGGCAGCATGATTTTTTGATGGGTGCTGTTCTTTTTGTTTTCAAGCAGCAACCGGGCGTGCTGCATGTAATTTTTTTCGGTTCGTTCCACACGAATTTTTTCAACAGCCTTCACCAGTTCATCAATATCAATTGGTTTTAACAAATAATAGGCAGCGCTTTGGTTTAATGCCTGGATCGCGTAATTATCGAAGGCGGTTACGAAAATGGTTTCAAAGGTTACTTCTCCTACTTTGTCTAAAAGATCAAACCCGTTGCCATACGGCATTTCAATATCCAGAAATACGATTTCCGGATTGTGCTTTTTTATTTCTTCAAGCCCGGTAGCTACTGATTCGCCAAAACCACACACGATAACATCCGGACAATATTTTTTCAAATAGTTAGCCAGAATTTCACGGCTGTCTTTTTCGTCATCAACAATTATGGCCTTCATACGGCAGTATTTTTTGTGGTTGGGATAAATATTTGTACACGGGTGCCGCTGTTGTTTGGCAAATCTTCTATGGTTACCGTGTATTGGGTACGGTAAACGGTATTTATAATCTGTAATCGTTCCTGAATATTTTTCAATCCGGTTGAGTTATGTTTTTTCTGGTTTTCGGTTTTCAATTGGGCTGATTTGGAACGGCCGATTCCATTGTCGGCAATAATCACCTGCATACCCCCCGGGGTTTGTACAAATTCCAGCTGGAGGGTGCCCTTGTCTTCTTTGTAACGCAATCCATGCCACACTGCGTTTTCAATATAAGGCTGTATGAGCATGGGCGGCAGTTGAATCGTTTCGCGGTTCAGGCTTTCATCAATCGAAATGGTGTATTCGAACTTATCGCGAAAGCGATAATGTTCCAGTTTAACATACAGTGAAATAATCTCTTCTTCCTTTTGCAGCGAGATGAAATCTTCCTGCGAGTTCTCAAGCACTAATCGCATGAGTTTGGAGAACTCCGATAAATATTTATTGGCAGATCGTTCGTCATTTTGTGAGATGAACTGGTTAACGGAATTAAGTGCGTTAAAAATAAAATGTGGATTCATCTGGCCGCGCAACGATTTTAACGCCAGTAATTGGTTAGCCCGTTTGCTGGCCTGTGCATTTTTATAGATGAAGTATGAAGTAACCAGAATAATAGCAATAATGGCCAGCAAGGCATAAATAATGAGTTGTTGCTGATGCAGCAGGGTTTGTTCTTCGCGCTGTCCGGCTACAATCTCATTGCTTATGGTTTCAATTTCTTTTTGCTTGCGTAACAACTCGGCACGCTGGTGCTGATCCAATTGGGTTTGTTGTTCCTGCTGAATTACTGCTTCGCTGTACTTTTGATAAGCTTTCAGGGCATCATGGGGCCGGTTGTTGTTCTCATAAAGCGTGGCCAGGGTTAACCAGGCCGCAGCTTTGTCCTTTGGATTGCGGATGGAATCGGCAATTGTAACAGCTTCTTTCAATTGTTGTATGGCCTCGTGGGTTTCGCCTTTGGCAGCCAACGATTTGCTAAGCTGAATTTTGTCTTTTGAAACTTCGTCTAAATTTTTTGATTCCAGGTTAAAATCTATCGACTGATTGCGCAACGTAATGTCTTCGTCATAGCGCTTCTGTTCACGCAGCACTTCTGAAATTTCTTCTTTTGTGCTTTTTAAGGCTTCTTCCTCTTTGGCAGGGGCTGCGTTTCCGGCTGCACGTATGTTTTGTTGCGATGATTGGTATAGTCTATTTGCCTGCTCAATGTTATCGGTGCGGGCATAAATTTTAGCTTTCTGATTTTGGACTTTCCCAATCAGCGCATCGCTCATTACCTTTTGATTTGTGTTGATACCTTCCAGAACAGCCAACGCCTGTGAGAAATCTCCTTGTTGATAATAAACTTCAGAAATATCTAATTGCACCTCGGCTGTTTCGGCCCGGCTTAATTTTAGCTGCAATATCTGATTGTAGTAGCTAAGGGCTTGTTCATAATTGCTCATCTTAAGATTGGTATTGCCAAGCCCACGTAGTGTGCGAATATACTCGGGCGATGCAGAATATTTTACAGCTAATCGCTGATAGGCTTTGTTGAAGTTTTCCAGGGCCAGCACCCATTCATTGATTTGTCCATTTATTTCACCCAGCAGTAAATAGCATTTTGCTTCATTAAACACATCGCCTTGTGCAAGGCTCATTCCCAATGCTTCCTGCACCTTGCTTAGTGCCTGGGCAGGGTTTGAATTTTTTGCCGCCTCCGCCTCGCGCAAAAGTTGTACGATGTTGCTTTGTGACGACCGGCTTTTATAGCTCTGATACGAGTCTGCTTTCTTTTCCTGCGCAGGACAAATACTTGCCGCAGTAACCAACAACGGAAGTAAAAGAATCAGCAGTTTTTTCTTTACATGTCTCATCTTGAGTTATCAAAACGTATGTTTATCAACTTCAGGTTGGAAAGTTACTACAATAATTTTGTGTGGTTTTACAGGCGCTTACCCGATTTTGACTGGTTCACCCAGTCGCCCGGGGGTTTTACCCGTTGCGCAGGTGTACCCACTAAGTACAGGTACCCTGTGGCGATTTTACGCGTAAACTTTACCAAAAACTAAAACGCCATGAATACTTCAACAAACTTTGCAGGTAGGGTTAAGAACCGGGTGCTTGCGCTTTTATTAGTGATTTTCTTTTTTAATCTCAGTGCTTTTGCTCCGGCCCCTCCGCCTAAGGATCAAAGCATTCAACTGGCCTTGTTGCTCGATACCAGCAACAGTATGGATGGACTGATTGACCAGGCCAAGTCGCAGTTATGGAAAATTGTAAATGAACTGGCTGCAGCCAAATGTGCCGATGGAAAGAAGCCAAACATTAAGATTGCCTTGTATGAATATGGCAACGATGGGTTGCCTTCCTCAGAGGGCTACATTCGCCTCGTAAGCGGATTAACCGATGATCTGGACGTGATCTCCGAAAAACTGTTTGCCCTTTCTACCAATGGAGGAAATGAATATTGCGGCCAGGTAATCAATACTTCGTTAAAACAATTGGAGTGGAGTACTTCAGCCAATGATTTGAAAATGATTTTTATAGCCGGTAACGAGCCTTTTACACAGGGTCGTATTTCCTACCGCACGGCCAGCACATTGGCCCGCGAAAAGGGCGTGGTGGTAAATACTATTTTCTGTGGCCCTTATGATGAAGGTGTTTCTACCAGCTGGAAGGATGGGGCCGATATTACCGGTGGTTCGTACATGAGCATTGAGCAAAATCGCAGAACGGTATATGTGCCTTCGCCTTACGATGATCGCATCAGTGCATTAAATGAAAAACTGAACAACACGTATGTATATTATGGTAGCAGCGGAGCGTCTAAAAAAGAACTGCAAGCTGTGCAAGACAGCAATGCCGGCAGCTATGGCGAAGCTAACAAAGTGGAGCGGGCTGTTTCCAAAAGTTCGCACGCGTATAAAAACTCAAGCTGGGACCTGGTGGATGCTGCCAAAGAAAATGAAGAGGTGATTGCGAAAGCAAAAGACGAAGACTTGCCAAAAGAAATGAAAGGCATGACAATCGCACAACGCCAGGCCTACGTAAAAGAAAAGTCAACGGAGCGCAAGAAGATTCAGGACGAGATTCAGGCACTAAACAAAAAGCGCCAGGAGTATATAGCAGCCAACACACCTAAAGCTGAAAGCGACAATATGTTGGATGCGGTTATGATTAAAGCGGTGCGCGAAAAAGCAAAAACAAAAAATCTGAGTTTCTAAGTAAGCGGGTAGGGTAAAGGCCATCTCCGGGTTGATCGGTAACGATTAACTTGCGAGATGGCCTCTTTTGATTATTGAATCCTTTTAATCAATCAAGACCTCGGACGATTCGCCTACACATTACATTCGCTTGCCTCAAATTGGTAGCTGAAGCTGGTTACCTCTCTTTCTTTGATGTATCTTAAACCGTTCTTGTGAAATAATCAAACCCATCAATTATGGGCCGGCTAATAAAATATTGCTCCTTCAGTTGCTTACTTTTAGTGGTACTGCTTTTTTCGTGCAATGATGATGAGTCCACACCTACGGTTACTACAGAAGACTGCGACTCCGAAACGGGAGTAGATAAAATCGTTTGCCTGGCAAACAATTTTATGGCCACGCTTTCAACCAGCCAGCAATCTTCTGTGGTGGTAACGTACAATCTTACCAATGCAAAAAGGTGGTCTAACCTGCCCTGCGGA
>Ga0116144_10004319_pt1 | contig 13531 bp, 8 predicted proteins | sample AD_UKC035_MetaG_FD_89746 | JGI IMG/M metagenome (GOLD analysis project Ga0116144, IMG submission 89746) | Active sludge microbial communities of municipal wastewater-treating anaerobic digesters from USA - AD_UKC035_MetaG | ecosystem: Engineered > Bioreactor > Anaerobic > Digestate | place: USA... | reverse complement strand
TTTTATCGATCAGGAACAAACCCCGGTAGGCAATGGCATCACCAACAAAATCCATCTCTCCGTCCTCATTGTATTCATATTCTCCGGCAAGGACATCATAATTCTCTGAAATGGTTTTTGAAAGGTCTGACACCAGGGGGAACTTCACTCCTTTGATTCCTCCTTCTTTAACCTCAGTATTCAGCCATGCCCAGTGGGAATATTTACTATCGACCGAACAACCGACAACGGCTACATTCCTTCTGTCGAACTCTTCAAGTTTTTCCTGGAAAGCCAGAATTTCGGTGGGACACACAAAAGTAAAATCCAGCGGATAAAAGAAGAATACAACATACTTCTTACCGATAAACTGTTCCAGTGAGAATTTCTCGACAAACTCTCCGCCGTTAACCACCGCATCCGCTTCGAACAAAGGGGCTTTTTTGCCTACTAAGACTGACATTTTAATGTAATTTTTAATTTTTAATTTTTAATTCTTAATTATTAATTCTTAATCTTTAATTCTTAATGATATTGTTTGATATAATAAAATGAGGTTTGGAAATTTTGGGCAAAAATAATCAATCCTGCAAATAAACAACACGTTACATGGTATCCCTAATATCGAAAATCAATAATTTATTTTCACGAAAATCATAAAGGGTCATTTTTCTTAGTTGAAAATAGTTTATCCAGTAATTCCGCAGAGCGGAAAAGTACCCTTTTTTGGCATTATCGTTATCAATCTGAGCATAGTTCAGGTCGAGAATATCGTTTACCTGCCCGATCATGTAACGTTTCTGGGTCACATCATATCTTTTCTGAGCAACCGTATCGGCCTTGGCTGCGATAAAAAGCTGGTCTTTCTGCATATTGAATTCCATCACATTCAAAAAGACGTTCTGCTCGAAATCTATTACCTCCTGTTCGACAGAGGTTTGTTCCAGTTCATAGTTCGACTCCTTGAGCTTAATTTCACCCCGCGCCCTGCCCCAGTCAAGAATTGGGACACTTAGCGCCAGGTTGACCTTTTGCCTTTCAAGCGGCGACTTATATGTGTCGGGAATTTCCTGTGCGGATTGATTCAGTCCGTATTCCAGCGACAGGTCGGCATCAAAGCGGCCGTTCATTTTAGCATACCGGAGTTCGCTTTCCGCATTGATCAGACGCTCCTGGAATTCGATCGACAGGGCAGTGTTCTTCCTGGCTTCCGCCAGGGCTGTTGAAGCGCTGATGGTGCCATGCCAGGTTTGTTCGGGCGGGGTGAGCCGGATATCGCCATCATCCTTGATCCGGAGGTACGATTTCAACCGGAACAGCATATTTTCATAGTTCAGGCTGGCGTTGTCAACTGAAGCTTTAGCTCTCAGGTAGTTAAGTTCCAGCTGCAAAAGGTCATTTTCGGCAATTTTCCCCAGCTGGTACCTTCCCTGGGCTATCCTGTATAAAGTATCGTAGTTGTGCAGGTTCTTCTCAGAAATACCCTTTTCGATCTGGGCCAGGAGAAGGTTAAAGAAATGACTGGTTGTTGTCATGGCTACCTGCTCGACATCTTCCAGGTATTGCCGTTTGGCTTTTTCATATTTCAGCGGCTCAAGCTGCCGTGCCCACCGGTAATTGTTATATTTAAAGATCGGTTGTTTATATCCGACCACCACCGGTGTCGACCAGTACTCGGATTGGGTACTGTCGTCGAAGAACTCATCATGGCGCGTCAGGTCCGATCGCAGGTACACGGAACCGCCGGTTAATCCCACCTTCTGGTTGATCGATAAAGCGCCATAGTAATCGGCATAGGTGTTGTACTGAAATTTGTAGGTCCCGTCGTTTTGCCTTACACTACCGTAGGAACGGTTAAAAGAGGGCAGGCTGGCATCGAGGTTGACCGAAGGCAGGTAATCGGCTTTGAATGACCGGAATTGCCAGTAATTCATCCTGAACCTGTGCCTGGCGATCAAAGCGTCGGCAGATTGTTCTTTTGCAATCATGATCGCTTCTTCAAGGGTCAGGCTGACCACATTTTCCTGTGAAAACACCGGTATCTTTAACAACAGGACGATCGACAGGAAAGAAATTATTTTAATCTTCATACGAAAGAAAATTTCCCTTATTCATAACGTAGCGATTCGACCGGATCCTGGTCGGAGGCGCGTTTGGCCGGCATATACCCGAAAAGGATGCCGATAAAAGCCGATACGCCGAATGAAACGACAATAGAATCCGGCGTGACGATGGTCAGGATTCCGGTGGTCCGCTGGATCATAACGGCGAAAACAACACCCAGCACAATACCGATGACTCCCCCGGAGATGGAGATAATGGTGGCTTCGGAAAGGAACTGGAAAATGACATCGCGTTTTGTGGCCCCGGTGGCCCTTCGGATCCCGATCTCCTTGGTACGCTCCATCACCGAGGCCAGCATAATATTCATGATCCCGATCCCGCCGACCAGCAGGGAAATGCCCGCAATAACCCCCAGCACAATGTTGAAAATGTCTTTGGTCCTTTGCTCTTGCTTTAGTAATAGTTCCGGGACACTGACCTGGAAATCATCCACCTGCTGGTGACGTCTTTTCAGCATACTGGTCAGAGCTTTGGTTGTAGCGTCGAGGTATTTGCTGTCGGTCACCTGGACCACGATCTTGTCCAACTGGTTATAATTATTGTCCATGGAACCCGAGCTGCTGCTTGAAAATGCAGCGATCCCGCCATCGATGAACATGACCGAACTTTCACCCTGCCGGAGCGATGCATCGTTCACGTAGGAACGGTCTTTATACCGGAGCATGACTGTCTGGATGGGTGCATAAATATGGTCGTTGTAATCGCTGATCCCCAGGTCTTTTGTTTCATCGACCTGCATCGCCCGGTTTTCCAGGACTCCGATCACCGTCAGCCAGATTCCCCCGCATTTTATCGTCTTACCCAGGGGGTCTTCCCTGCTAAAGAACCGGGCTTTCACACTGGGCCCGATGATACAAACAGGACTTCCGTTGACCTGCTGCTGCTCCTGGAAATACTGTCCGGCGTATAACTGCAAGTTGTAAACCTCGAAAAAATCGTTGGTGACACCAATCAATTTGGCCGGCGACCGTTTTCCTTCCTTGATCACATAGCTGTCGTACTTCACCTCAGGGCTCACCCGCGTTACCGCAGGGATGATCTGCCGGATGCTTTCAGCATCTTCAAGGGTCAGACCGGGAGAATACTTCTTCTGAAGTTTCTGCCCTCCGCCTTCATCGTCAGAATTTCCCTCGCCCCCTGATTTTTCGAGCAATGGCGTGATAACGATATTATTGACACCCACCATCTTCATCTGGTCGAGGATCTCCTTCCGTGCGCCGTTGCCGATGGCCATCATGGCAATGACCGCGGCTACGCCGAAAATGATCCCCAGGGCGGTCAGCATAGACCGGAACCTGTTGGCAATCACGGCCTCCACCGCTATGTTCAGCGAATGAACATAACGCTCATAGAACTTGCTTTGGAGTTCGGGCTTTTTCATTCTTATCAAAGCTTACCGCTTGAAGGGGGGCTTGCCGCCGCCTTTCTGCATCCTGAATTTTCCGTTGCCGGGAGGCATCATCATCGAATCGGGAAGGCCTGCCGGCACCTGCTGCCTGGCTTTTGCCTCATCCTCCTGCCGGATCTTCTCCAGTGTCGCTTCATCCAGTTTTGTCAACTTCCATTTCTCCGCATCTGAAGGAGGGACCAGGTAAACCTCTTCGCCGGCTTTGAGTCCGGCCCGAACGATCACCTCATTTTCGTTGGATAGCCCCAGGACTACCTGCCTCCGGTATCCTCCGGTATAGACATAGCTGATACTGTCGTTCGACTGGACACAATCGAGCGGTATGAACAAGACGCTGTCAAGGCTCGATGTCAGAATTTCATTCTTGGTCGTCATGGCCGGCCTGAGGATCGAATCGAACTCATTGACCTCAATGCTGACCTCGAACACTTTAGCATTGGAATTGGGCAGCTGCTGGCCGATATTGGCCACTTCGCGGACGACCCCGGTAAATTTCTTGTCGGGAAAGGCATCGACCCCTATCCTGACCGCCTGGTTTACCTTTACTTTGCTGATATCGATCTCATTAACATAAGTTTTCGACTTCATCTCCCTCAGGTTAGGTAATTCGGCCACAACCGGTTCCCATACGCTGATCGTTGCGCCGACGCCTTGTTTCTGTCCGTCCCATCCCCTCTTGTATATCACCATGCCCGATTTCGGGGCGAATATGGTAAACTCGTTCAGCAGGCTCACCATTTTAGCGTACTCCGACCGGACTTTTTTCATTGAAGTGTTGATCTCCTGCATATCGGCTTCCGCTTTACGCAGCTTTACTTCGTAATTCTCCACCGCCTGTTCATAATTGCGCATAGCCCTTTCCAGGTCGATCTTTGCCTGCCTCTGCGTAGCCGGCGGCTCATAAATCGACTGGTCGACAACGATCTGCTTCTCTTCCAGGGCATATTTGAGATTGATGAGGTTATCCCGTGCCGAACGAAGCTCAAGCGTTGTATCGAGCTGTGTTTTGGTGAACTGCGTTTCGAGCTTTTCGATCTCCAGTTCCTGGTCTTTCATTTTATTGACCAGTTCTGTCCGGTCGAGTGTGGCAATGTACTGACCCGAATCGACCACCGTTCCGTCGGGAATGATGTCTTCGATTTTTATCTGCCAGATTCGAAAATCGCGCAGGTTGACCGGCCCCATGATCTTTTCGGAGCTCTTGGCTTCGAGCTCGCCGGTAGTTGTGACCGTAATATCAAAGAGGCCTGATTTGACGGGCACTTCCAGGGTGGTTTCTTTTTCCGGGCCGCTGCCGGTGGCGATCCAGATGATGACAATCAACAGGAGAACGGCCAGGCTGATGAGGTAAACTTTGCTTTTTTTCATGACAGCCGGTGTTAGGATTAGGCTTTATTTCAAAAATTCCATCATAATCTTTTCGATCGGATATCCTTCCGCTTCGGCTTTATAATTTCTAACGATGCGGTGTCGCAGGATGGAGGAAGCCACCGCCCTGACGTCTTCAATGTCGGGCGAATATTTTCCCTGGATGGCGGCATGACATTTGGCCCCGATGATGAGGTACTGTGATGCGCGAGGACCAGCTCCCCATATAACGAAGTCGTTTGCAAGAGGATGTGCGGCGGGCGTTCCGGGGCGCGTCTTTGCCGACAAGGAAACAGCGTACTTGTAAACATTGTCGGGTACCGGGATTCGGCGGATCAGGCCCTGGAAAAAGAGTATTTCCTCGGCGCTGAGGATCACTTTAAGGTCGACAGGGATATCCTGTGTGGTACTCCTGACCACTTCGATCTCCTGCTCAAATGTTGGATAATCCAGCCAGATATTGAACATAAACCGGTCGAGTTGCGCTTCCGGCAGCGGATAGGTCCCTTCCTGCTCGATCGGGTTCTGGGTTGCCAGTACAAAAAATGGTTCCGGTAGTTTATAGTTCTTTCCGGCAACAGTAATGGCCTTCTCCTGCATCGCTTCAAGCAGAGCCGATTGTGTTTTGGGGGGCGTCCTGTTGATCTCGTCAGCCAGGATGATATTGGCAAAAACCGGCCCGTGAATGAATTTAAACTTCCGCTCCTCGTCCAGGATCTCGGTCCCGATGATATCCGATGGCATCAGGTCGGGTGTAAACTGAATGCGGTTATAGCTTAGTCCCAAAGCCCTTGCTATAGTATTGACCATCAGTGTTTTTGCCAGGCCCGGGACACCAACCAGCAATCCATGTCCACGGCTGAATATCGAAATAAGCACCCGTTTGACGACCTCATCCTGGCCCACTATCACTTTGGCAATCTCCGCCCGAAGGGCGCCATATTTCTCTACGAAAGCATCAACAGCTTCAACATCAGATTTATAAGATATCATCGTATTATTTTTCCGGGATTGAAAATCACTTACCTGTTTTCATTCTCCTGTTTTTTACCAGGAAACCATTTATTTTCAAAATCGCAGTCCGTGTAATCATCGATTATCATGATATAAGCGTTGTCGACATTCTTATTAACCCATTCCACGATTTTTTGTTCTTTTTTATTTTCGAGCGCCCAGTTGGTGATCATGCTGTAATCATCCACCAGGTTAGCGCGGTGGGGCTCCGACCTGGATTTTAGCTTGATAAGCCGGAAAGCCTCTTTTCCCTCCTCCGTTTGGGTGGGTACCGGTGAAGAGATTTCCCCGACCTCCAGCTTATTCACCGTGAATGAGACCTGGGGATCGAGTTGGTCCATCGGAAACCAGGTCGTGCCGTCATAATCATTAATGATGAATCCTCCGCTGACCTTGCCCGGGTCATCGGAGAATTTAACGACAGCGTCGTCGAATGTGATCTCCCCGTTGCGGATTTGAAGCAGGAGGCTGTCGAGCTCAAGCCTGGCCTTTTCAAGGTCTTCGGGTGAGGGTTTTGTTTGGAGAAGAATATGGCGGGTATTGATATAATCCCCTTTTCTTTCCATTAACTGGATGATATGGAACCCGGCTTTGGTTTCAATAATATCCGATATTTCACCTTCTTTCAGCTTAAATGCAGCCGCTTCGTATTCCGGGTAGAGTTCTCCCCTTCCAAAGAATCCGATCTCACCTCCTTTGGCAGCCGAGGCGGGGTCTTCCGAATAGAGGATGGCCAGCGTGGCAAAGTTTTCCCCGGCCATGACCCTGCGCCTGAGGTCGCGGAGCCGCTCTTTGATCATCACCTTCTGTTCGGCGCTTACCGGCGGCATCTTGATGATCTGGGTCATCTCGACACGGGCGCTGACCAACGGCAGGCTGTCGGAGGGTATGGTGCCATAAAATGCTTTGACTTCATTGGGTGTGACAAAGACATTCTTTGTGATATCATTCTGAACCTGCTCGATCAGCATGAAATCCTTCACCATCTGCCGGAATTCCTCCTTAATTTCCAGGAGAGACTTTTCGTAATACTGCTCCAGTTTTTCCTGTGAACCGAACTGGGAGATAAAATAGCGCAACCTGCGGTCGAGGTTCTGCTCCACATCGCTGTCGGATACTTCAACGCTGTCGAGTTCGGCCTGGTTCAGCAACAAATTATCTCTCAGCATCTTCTGCAAGATCTGGCATTTGACCGAAGAAGCCGATCCCTCGATTTCGCCCTGCATCCTGAGTTGAAGATATTGCGATTCAAGATCCGATTCCAGGATCATATTCTTGCCGACAATGGCCACAATCCGGTCGACCACAATTTCATCCTGCCCGATTCCGGTCATCGGAAGACCGGTCAGGATCATTCCCAAAAACAATATTCCCCGAAAAGCATATAGGCGCCTGGCTTTCATAATAGCATCTGATAGAGATTTAACCACGGAATGATTGTTTTATTGTTTTCAGATAGATTAAAATATCTTGGCCTTATCCTCTTTAAAGGCCTGATCGATAAACTCCTGCCTTTTTCGTTCGATAAGATCAATTTTTCTTGCATTCAGGATAATATTCCTGATCTTATCCTTTTCAAATTCAAGGGGGGAGATACTGTCGGATGTCTTGAAATCGTTTATCCTGACGAAATAAATAAAAAGGGAATCGGTTGCTTCTGCATAACTGTTGCGGCGGAGGAACAGTTCCTGGTTATCCACTTCCAGCGGCATTTCATCAAGCAAGTCGTTAAATGAAACCCATTCTCCTGCAAACCAGTAATCGGTGGCATTCTTTTCGGCATAATCAGCAAGCCTCATCATACTTTCATCTTTATCCGCTTTGAGCAGGTTCCGAAACTCCCGTGCATGCCTCGATCGCTTATTGATTTTGACAAAATCGAACTTCACAATGTTTCCTTTCAATTCAAACTGGCTGCGGTTTTCGATGTAATAGGCCTCAATTTCCTGTTGGGTGATCACCGTATCGAGAAACTGGCTGACCAGTTTTTGCTCCAGGCTGAAAAGCAGAAGCGAATTCCTGTATTCCTCCAGCTGTTTGTCAAAATCCTGTTCGTTCGATTTCAGGGTTTCCTTGGCTTTCCGGGTCAGGATCTCGTTCTGGATCCATTTGGAGATATAGTTTTCTGCAAGTGTTATACTATCCCTGGAAGGCAAGCCGTCGGGTATCTTCTCAGCCACTTCTGAGAATCTGAGTTCTTTGTCGTTTGCCCTGGCGACGACCCGGTCGTCGTCATCGGCCCTGAAAAGGCCGGTGCAGGCAACAAGAGCCGGTAATATAAGCAGGACAATTTTTCTCACAGCGTGCTGTTTATTTCAATGTTGAAAGGACCTCCTGGTTGATGGTGACCGGGTACTTACTGCGCAATTCGCCAATCCATTTCTCCTCGAGGAATGACTGGTAATCGGCAGTGACCAGTCCCCTGGCCTCCTGCAAAAGCTTCGGTTCCGGGGGCGCTACGGCAATGCCGTATACAAAAGCCGGACCCGAAGGCGAATCAATCATAGGCGACAGGCCGGTCTTCCACTGAACTTTATCGATAATCGGGGAATCTCCGCGCGAATATTTTTCTGTTTCAGCCAGGATATTCAGCGTAGTATCCGAATTGTAACGTTCAAGGATCTCTTCCAGTGGTTTCCCCTCGGTGATGAAATCTCTCAGCTCTTCGATATTGACATCCCCGGGGTTCAAAACAGTGACGACGGTGGCATGGAAACGCTCATCCCACATGTACTTATCTTTATTGGCGCCATAATAGGCAGCCAGCCCGGCAGTATCTTTCACCGCTTTCGACCAGACATTTCTCTCCATCAGGTCGAAAAGCAGTATACCGTCGTGGTATTCACGGATCAAAAGCCTGAAATCGGGATACTTTTGCTCAAGACGGCTGTCTTCATATGCCATGCATTTTTCTTTCACGAAGCTTTTATATGTGTCATTGAAGAATCCCCGGATGCTGGTAACGCTCTTGGTTTGTTTGGAAGCAAGGTAAGTTGCCAGATCCTGCTGGGAATACTTGAGTTTGTCGATGGAAAACACCGGTTTCTTCAAGCCGGCTGCTTTAGCGGCCGTCCATTCCCATTTCATAACACTCGAATCGAGGGTTGCATAAACGGCTTCGACCGCTTTGGGATATTCTTTGAAGTTATTCTCCTGCTTGATACGACTGATTACGGCCTCTTCACTGAGCTTATTGCGCATGTCTTTTTCTATACGCGTTTTAAGGCCGAACTCCTCTTCCTCAAAAGTACCTACCGGCTTCTTACCCAATAGTTTAATGATATGATAGCCGTAAATGGTACTGAAGGGTTTGCTGATATCGCCTGAATCTTTCAGGTTTCTGGCCGCATCGACAAAATCGGGGACCAGCCGGTTTGATCCGAACCAGGGGAGTTTTCCCCCGTTTGCTGCCGATCCTTTATCTTCCGAAAATTCCTTGACGATATCCTCAAAACTTTCACCGGCCATGATCTTTTCGTAAGCAGCATCGATCTTAATCTTTTTCTGGATGGAATCCTGGGCTGTCGAACCGGCTGCCAGGCTGACGAAGATATGGGCCACCTGTACCTGGCCCAGTGCTGGTTTTCGGTCGGTTACCTTGATCACATGGTAACCATGATCGCTGCGGACCGGCATAGAGACCGTTCCGACGGGGGTGTTGTAGGCCGCCGATTCGAACGGGTAAACCATATCGAAAACCGTAAAATAGCCCAGGTCGCCCAGGTTGCCTTTGCGGGCCGGGCGGTACTGGCTGGCTTCAGAATCCCTTGCGTTCGGATCCTGTGAAAGTTCTACCGACACCTTTGAAAAATCCTCGCCGGCCATCACCCTGTTGCGGGCAGCCATCGCACTCTGGAAGGCTTTCAATGTATCTTGAGGCAGTGCATTTTTATCACACGTAAACAATATATGGCTGGCGCGGAGATCCCATTGTTTGCGCTCATAAGCCTCCCTGATCAGTTTCTCGCTGATGGTGGAATCATAAAAATAGGGCTGGGCCAATTGTTTCCGGTATCCTTCCAGTTCGGTAATAAAAGCTTTGGCCGTATCGAGCCCCAGCTCTTCCGCTTCCCTGACTTTCAACCTGAAATTGATATAAAGCTGCAGGTATTTGGAGATACTGTCCAATCCCTGGTCTTCCCGGTTGATATTATTTTTTTTATAAACGTACATGAAATCGCCGGCTGTCACCTCTTCGCCTGCAATATTCAACAGTATCCTGTTATCCGTTTTTTGCGCATGGAGCCCGCCGGTCATAAAAACGAGAAGGACTGACATGGTTGCAATAAACCTAATTTTTCTCATGGTGTAAGCTGATTTTCTGTTATTTTATAAATATGTCTGCGATTAAATCCTGCTGTAATTCGGTGCCTCGCTGGTAATGGATACGTCGTGCGGATGGCTTTCGACGACTCCGGCGTGCGTTATTTTGATGAATTTTGCCTGCTTGAGCATCTCCAGGTTTCGGGCCCCTACGTATCCCATCCCGGCTCTGAGTCCGCCTACCAGCTGGGTAATGACTTCCGACAGTGTGCCTTTAAAGGGCACCCGGCCGACAATCCCTTCCGGTACCAGTTTCCGGATGTCATCCTCAACATCCTGGAAATAGCGGTCCTTCGATCCTTTCTGCATGGCTTCGATGGAGCCCATTCCACGATAGGCTTTGTATTTTCTTCCGTCATAGATAATCGTTTCACCCGGCGACTCATCCACGCCGGCAAACAAGGAACCGGCCATGATGGTATCGGCGCCGGCCGCCAATGCTTTGGCAATGTCGCCCGAATACCGGATCCCTCCATCGGCAATGACTGGAATACCGGTCCCTTTCAGTGCCCGGCTTACATCGTAAATGGCCGAAAGCTGCGGTACGCCAACCCCCGCAATAACACGGGTTGTGCAAATGGATCCCGGCCCGATCCCAACCTTGACCGCATCGGCGCCCGCTTCTGCCAGCGCCAGCGCGGCCGAAGCCGTAGCAATATTTCCGACGACGAGATCGATGCCCGGAAATTCCTTTTTAATCCGTTTAGCGATAGCGATAACGCCCCGGGTATGCCCATGGGCCGTATCAACCACGATCGCGTCGACATTGGCTTCCACCAAAGCGGCAGCCCTGTCGAGTGTATCGGGTGCGGTCCCTACCGCAGCCGCTACACGTAACCGACCCTGGCTGTCTTTGTATGCATTCGGATGTGCCTGTATCTTAATGATATCTTTATACGTGATAAGCCCAACCAGGCGGTTGTGATCATTTACCACCGGAAGCTTCTCGATCCGGTGTTTTTGAAGGATCTCTGCTGCTTTCTCGAAGGAGACGAACTCATTGGTAGTGATGAGATTGTCTTTGGTCATCACTTCGGCAATGGGCCGCTCGAGATTGCGCTCGAACCGCAAATCACGATGAGTGACGATCCCGACCAGTTCCTTGTTGCCTTGCACTACCGGAATGCCGCCGATACCGTATTCTTTCATCAACATGAAGGCATCGCGAACCAGCGCATTGACCGGCAAGGTCACCGGGTCGAGGATCATCCCGTTTTCGGCACGTTTGACCTTCCTCACCTGGTTGGCCTGGTCTTCAATGGTCATATTTTTATGGATAACACCGATTCCACCCTCCTGCGCAATGGCAATAGCCATCATCGACTCGGTCACCGTGTCCATCGCCGCCGATACAACCGGGATATTCAGGTGAATATTTCTCGAAAAAAAGGTGTTGATCTCAACTTCCCGTGGCATCACTTCCGAATAGGCCGGCACCAGGAGGACGTCGTCATATGTTAAGGCTTCGCCGAGGAATTTTTGGTTATCCTGCGTCATATCCAGAAAAATTTAGTTTGCAAATGTAGTAAAAAACCCTTAATGAACTCAATAAATCACAACCACGTTGCCTTTGACCTGCCTGGGCTGGCCCAGTGCATCGAGGAACCGGATAAGGTAAACATATACATCCTGGGGAACCAGTTTCCCTTTATATCGTCCATCCCATCCCAAACCAGGTTCGGCAGTATAAAACACCTGTTCGCCCCACCGGTTATAGACCATGAATTCGTAACCTTCCGCGCCGACGAACACCGTGACAGGCTTGAGCACATTGTTGGCCCCGTTTGGCATGATCACATTAGGAATAAAGACACGGGGTTCCTGCTCTGCCACCGCTTCATTGGAATAACTTTCATCCTGAAAGCCAAATGCATTGCCTGCCCCTTCATAAGCAACCACCACATAGGATATCCTGCTGTAGTTTCCTGTGAAAGCCGACACATTGTCGTAGTATGTTAACTGGCCCGGCCCGACCTCTCCGATCTGTTCCAGCGCGAGCTGGTCGAGCCTGCGGTAGATCCGGTATCCGGCCACACCTCCCGTCCAGGATTCATATGCATTCCATTCCAGCCGGTTCACCAGCTCCGGCAAAGCCTCCACACGCAGAAAGATGGTCCGGGCCATGTTGGCAATGATGGAGGCCACTCCGCAGCTATCGATCACTTCAACCTGGTAATAATAGCTCCCTGTATTGGCATCGGCCAGCGGATCGGTGAAGCCGGGCATATCCTCTCCCACATCCTCAACAGTGCCCGCTTCAACAAACGGCCCGCCGGGGCTGTCGCTGCGCAGAATGCGGTACGACTGAACATGGGCGTTCGTATCGGTGTAAAAAAGCACTTCGACCTGCCCTTCCGGCCCGACCGTGGCATACCTCAGGTACATGAAAAGCGGATAAGGAGAATTATACGACCGGGCCTGTTTGATGCAGGAAGAAGAGCTCTTGGCCATATCGCCACTGAACGCCCTGACAAAATAGGCATATTCGGTGTTGGGTTCCAGGCCGGCATGTACAAAACCCGTCTGGCCGGGCAGAACTGATGCCAGCTCAAGGAAAGGGCCGCCGGCGGTACTGACATAGATCCTCGTTATCGCCAGCGGTGGTGTAAAGTTCTCATATTCATTCCATTGCAGCCTGTTTGTCATATTACACGGATCGTATTGAATGTCCTGCAGGTAAATGGTCGAATGCGGTTTGTCAGGATACGGGGGATTGGGATCGAAAGGAAATGGGCTTTCATTTCCGCATGAATCGATAGACAGAAGGATGTATTTGACCGGGCCGTCGCAGGGATCGGATTGCTGATCCGAATAAGATGTGGAAAACCTGCCATCGACGTAATCGATGGAGTCGTTGGATGATGTCACAAGGAAAATCTTATATCCCCGGATATCCGGTTCAGTACCGGGCTGCCACCCGATCACAGCGTTTCCGCCTGCATCAATACTCACGGAATCAATTACGGGCGGATACCTGTTGGAAAGGTTTTTCAGGATGAAGGATACCTGGTTTGAAAGGGAAACGCAGCCGAAAACATCGTTTCTCAGGCCTATCCTGAATCGCACTGAATCGTTGGCACTGTTGCACTCCCAGAAATGGTGATCGCGTATCAGGTTTTGGGTGGAATCGGTGAGCAGCCAGGATCCTGCCGGAAATTCCCTGTAAATTAAATACCAGGGATGCATTTCCGGAAGAAACGGCTCAGGGCTGTGCAGAGGCGACCATTGTAAGCTGATACTCTCAAAATCAATAGTTGAACCGGTCAGCAGTATGGTCGACAGCGTATCGGTGAATGTCGACTGTCCCGGACCCTG
>Ga0116144_10004315_pt1 | contig 13533 bp, 15 predicted proteins | sample AD_UKC035_MetaG_FD_89746 | JGI IMG/M metagenome (GOLD analysis project Ga0116144, IMG submission 89746) | Active sludge microbial communities of municipal wastewater-treating anaerobic digesters from USA - AD_UKC035_MetaG | ecosystem: Engineered > Bioreactor > Anaerobic > Digestate | place: USA... | reverse complement strand
GGCGATCTCGATGGCCACCTTCGTTCCCTGTCCGAATATTCGAAGGGTACTGGCCATGATCTCGTCCACCTGGTAGGTGGCCAGCTTGTTCCGGATTCCCCGCCCGACGCCCCCGAAGGCATGCTGCCCCGTGAAAACGGAAACCCCCTTTTCTTCCAGGGTCTTCCGGGTTTCCGCCGGCATTTCCTGGACGTTGGGCTTGGAAAATCCCGCCATGTGGGTGACGACGACGAGACGGGGCGGACCGGGACCGAGAACGTCCAGGGCTTCCAGGGCCGTGCCGCCGCCGCAGGAGGGGACGATGACCGCGGCGATCCGCCCCTCGCGGACCCGCTCGGAAACCCGATTCAGAACCGCCCGGGTGTTTTCGGGGCCGGGCTTTTCAAAATACCGGCAGGACCGTTCCATGACATCCCTCCGTTCACAATCGATCATCCCGCATCTACCACAGGACGGCCATGGGGAAAACCTTTTTTTATCCCGTCCGCACGGGTTTGCCCGAGGGGATGTAGAGAACGCCGAAAAAAAGCCCCACGAGGGTCAGCCCGGCGCAAAAGAGAAACATGATGTAAAACCCGGCGTGGTCGGCCATAACCCCTCCGACGGTAGGTCCGATGATCCAGCCGAGATTCCAGGTCATGTTGTAAAAGCCGATGGCTTTTCCCCGGTGGCTTTCCGTCACCAGGTCGGCGACGAGAGCGGTGGCGGCCACGCCCATGGCCGCCCAGGCGATGCCCTCGCCGGCCTGCACGATGAAAAGGACGACATAATTCGTCGTCAGGGCATACCCGAAGAAAACAAAGGCGAAAAGGCCCATGGAAGACAGGAGCACCTGCTTCCGGCCGAACCGGTCCGCCAGGACCCCCATGCAAGGGGCGATGACAGCCCCCGCAACGGCCCCCGCGGTGAACAGAAAACCGATCTGGCTTCTGGTGAGGCCGATCGTCCCCAGGTAAAGGGAAAGGACGGAATAGACGATGCCCGTGCAGATCATGAAGGGAAAGGTCGTGACGCAGACAAGATAAAGATCCTTGCGGTTCATAGGCCACACCTCCCGGGGTTTATTCCCGCTTGTTGTTCCCGTCTTCCTCTTTTTAATAAAATATTACCGCCCAACTTGCGGGTCACCCTGTCATCGTATATGATTCCGCCGGTATTTTGAAGTCATTATTACGCTTACGGCATGGAGGAGACAAACGATGAACCCTCCTGGAAGACCACCGAGGACACCCACGGCGTCATCGAGGCTTTTCAGGCGAAGAACCCTCACCTCATCACGGTGAAGGCCCCGCAGGGAGCATGCCGAACCGGTCCATGAGCCAGTGGAGAACCCGCTCGTTGGAGAGGGCGGCGGCGCCGGCCTGGCAGTGAAGGCCCGCTCCCTCGTCGGCGGTGAAGGGCATCCAGGTTTTGGGTCCCGCGAGACGGTCGAAGAGGATCTTCGACTGGCCGGGCATGAGGGTGTCGCAGGCCCCGTCCACCACCAGGACGGGACACCGGATGTCGTCCACGCAATCCTTCAGGGTATAGGACCGAAGGGCCTTCAGCCAGTCCACCGGGGTGGCGGCGCCGAATTTCCACATGCCGTCGTTGAAGGACCACCGAACCATGGGGTTGTTTTTCATGTTTTCGAGGATTTCCCGGTTTATGTCCCCGCTCGCCGCCGGGTCGTCCAGGAGCTCGGCGAACCCCGGGGGAGCATGATGATGGAGGACGGCGGCGAAGAAATCGTAGACCCCGCCGTTGGCGATGCAGGCCCCGATGCGCTTCTCGTAGGCCGCCGCCCGGGGGGCCAGGTAGCCGCCCATGCTGACCCCCATGAGGGCGATCCGTTCCGGGTCGACCCCCTTCTGCCGGACGGCGAAGTCCACCGCCGGCGTCACCACCTTTTCCCAGTCCGGCCGGAAGAGGATTTTCTGCTCCCGAAGGACCCGGCCCTGCCCGGGCCCCTCGAAAACCAGGCAGTGGAACCCCCGGGTCACCGCCGCCCGGGCGACGCTGAAATAGAGTTCCTCCGCCGTCCCGTCAAAACCGGTGTTGACGATGAGGAGGGGCCGCTTCACCGCCGAGTCGTCGACGAGACAGAGATACCCGGGCAGGGTGGTGTTCTCGTAGGGAATCTCCACCGGCCTTATGATGTTGCCCGACAGGGCCGCCCCCTTGAGGAAGGATTCCCGGCTTTTCCCCCAGGTTTCGAGGATCCGGGGATCCCGGGGGTCGGCGTGGAGGAAGAACTCGGCGGAACGGTAATACCCGGAGGCGCGGAAGTAACACTCCCGGGCGCTCACCGGATCCCGTCCCCTCGCGAAGGCGTCCGCCTCCCTTTCCAGCCGATCCGCCGTTTCCCGCCACGCCCGGTACCAGCTCTCATCGTCCCCTTCCCGGATCCCGTGAATGGCGACCAGGCATTCCCCAATGTCGGCGCTTCCATAGTAAGCCCCGCCCAGGGCCCGAACGGCCTCGAAGGCGTAAGTATCGCCTTTAAAAAACGGGTGAAGGGCCGCACAGGCATCGGCGGATGCCTGCGGTGAAACGGGGCTTTTCCCGATACCCCCGCAGGCGGTGAGCCCCAATAACGACATGACCAGGATGAACAGGACAACACGACGCTTCATGAGATTCTCCTATACTGTTTGTTGACTCCTTGCTAACGCCGGACACGAACTACCCGGCCCCCGCTGGCCCGGACCAGTTCATTGCTTTCCACGCGCACGAGGGCGCTTTCCGATCCTCCACCCGTGTAGACCCGCTCCTTTTCCAGGACCCGGGGATCCACGAGGAATGATGCCGTAAAGCCGAAGGACGGTGTTCCTCCGCAGGGGAAACCCGTCCGTTCCAGGATTTCCTCCGGTTTGGCCATACGGACCGATTTCACGTTCAGGGCCCCGGCGACCCGGGAGGCGCTGACCCGGTCTTCCCCTTTGACAATGGCAACGACGATCCTCCCGTCTTCCGTGATCATGCAGATATTTTTCACCAGGTCCTCCGGGGAGGCCGAAGCGGCGGCGGCCGCTTCGGCCACGGTGTGGCACGGCCGGTCAAAGGACAGGTGCTCTGCTGAAATCCCCTTTTCCCTGATGAATGTTTTCAGCCGCTCCTCGTGCGGATCCGCCATGGTTCCTCCATCGTGCCGCTTGTTCCCGCCCGTTGAGACCAGGGTCTGCGGCGACCCCGGAAGGGCCGCCCCTTCTCAGTCCGTTTTTTCCACGACCCGGATCGCGTTCCGGGGACATTCGAGGACGGCTTTCCCGATCTTATTCCTGTGGGGGGTATCGTCGGGGACCTCGAAGGAAGACCGCAAATACATGCCCCAGAGGTGGAAAACCTCGAAGCATGTGTTGACGCACTTCTCGCAGCCGTTGCAAAGATCGCCGCGGATGATTATCTTCATGGGGAGACATCCTTGAGGGTGATTCGGATCACCAAAAAGCGGCCCAAGATATCATGGAAAAGAACCTGCAACAAGAGGCCGGCACCATCGAGGCCATGATTCGCCTCTACTGCCGGGAGCGCCACCAGGCGGGAAACGATCTCTGCCCGGCCTGCGGCGACCTTCTCCGGTACGCCCGCGACCGTCTTGACCGGTGCCCCTATGGCAAAGACAAACCGGCCTGCAGCCAGTGCCCCGTCCACTGTTACCGGCCCGACTTCCGGGAACGCATCCGGGACGTGATGCGTTACGCCGGACCCCAGATGTGGCGCCGCCACCCCCTCCTGGCCCTTCGCCACGGCTTCAGGAAACGCCGCAAACCGGAAGCACCCCCGGTAAAAAAGAAACAGGGGTGAGGCTTTTCACTCTCTTTTCCCGAACTGCCCCGGTATGGGCCGCCCTTTCGACGGGACGCCCGTTTTTTCCATTTCCGCCGCTTCCGTCATGATGACCCCGAACCGGTGTTTCAGTTCGTAGAAGCCGTGCCACCAGGCATAGTCGGGGGCCATCATGGCAGCCCCCATCCGGGCCCGCCGGCCCTCGTGATGCCAGAACTCGTAGAACTCCCACTCGAGAGGGTCGTCAAAATAGGGCGTTTCGGTCAGAAGCTTCTTTTCGTAAAGGGCATCCATTCGCTGTTTAACGGGAAGGTAATAGGTTTCGTTGTAGAGACGGACAACGGCGTCGAGATTTTCGAAATGGCCGGCGGCCCAGGTTTCCGAGTGGCACTGGCGGCAGACGGACGTCATTTTCGCCCGTTCCACCCGCCAGTCCGTCCGGGCGGGCAGGGGCTCGAACGCCTGCGGTCTCACCGTGAGAGGGGCCTGGGTCTCCCAGGAGAGTCTTTCCGTCACGTCGTGGGTCCTTGAAACGCCTGAAGCGGCGGACATGTGGCAGGCCGCGCAGGTGGGCGCCCGGTAGTCCCGTCCGGCGGTCCAGGTGCCGTCCCCCGCCGTCCAGTTCCAGTCGCCGCCCTCGGCGTGGTAGATCGTCCCGTGCTTGGACTCGTTGTAAATCTCGATCTGGGGGTGGTCCGGACCCAGATGGCACTGATCGCAGGCTTCGGGCTTCCGGGCCTCGGCGATGGAAAACCGGTGCCTCGTGTGACAGCTGGAACAGCTTCCCAGGCTGCCGTCGGGATTGAGGCGGCCGACACCTACATTGGGCCACGAACCAGGCAGCGGCCTTGCTTCGGCCAGGCGCACGACGGTCCCATGGCAGGCATAGCACCCCGTGGCTCTTTCCGTGTCGTTGTTCATGCCGTCCCGAAGCCAGCGGTCGATCTTCCCTATGATCTCCAGGGTGTGGGCGTGCTTGCTCCGTTCATAGGCCTCCGCCTCGCCGGGATGACAGGCGGCGCATCGCCGCGGCGTCACGACGATGGCGATGGGAAGGTCGGTGTTCTCCAGATGACCCCTGTGAACGGCCGGGTCGTCCGCCGCCGCCTGGTGGCAGTCGTGGCAGGACACACCCAGGCGGGCGTGGCGGCTGACCTCCCAGTCCAGGCAGAGGGCCGGCATGCTTTCCCGGTGGCAGGTCAGGCAGGTTCCGCCGTCGGGCGGCCCCCCGGCCTTCTTCGGGGCGAGGGGAACCGGGGCGGGTCCCCAACGCCACAGGGCGATGGTGAAGAGAATGAGAAAAACGAGCCCCAGGTTGGTGTAGGCCAGAACGACGAAAATGCGGTGGGATCGCCCCGCCGGTCGGCCACTCTCTCCGGGAGGCGCGAGATCCCCTATCATTTTGACTCTCTCAAAAACCTCGGCGCCGTGGGGCGCCCCCTTGAGGGATGCGGTGAGGTCCGCCCCGGCGGTGTGTTTCCCGAAATGCCGCCCCCCTTTCCAGCGGTCGCTTTCGGTTACGTCGTAGACACGGCCCTGGAAGGCCACATAGGCCCGCCGGCCGTCGGCACCGTCGTGACGGCCCAGGTCCACCGCGCCCGTCTTTCCCTCGCCCGACGGCGACGGCGGTGCTTTTCCTTCCCGAACCATCCCCCGGTGGATCACGGTGATGGCCAGGATGGCCGCACACACCATGAGGGCGAAAAGACATATCTTGATAAAGAGCAGGAGACCGAAGGTGTTGTCGAAAAAATGCCGCCACCCCCCCAGGACGGACCATGTCAGGTAGATTCCCGTGACCGTGAGAACGATCATGGAGGAAACGCCGAGGATCCTCTCCTGTCGGGGCAGGCCGCCCCGCAGCCGGGTCGGCCGGATGAAAATGTGAACATAAAAAATGGCGCCGAAAAAAATGACCGCCGCCGTCAGGTGCAGATACCCCGCCAGGAGCCGGAGCGTCCGGTGAAAGGGGCTTCGAAGGGTCTCGGCCTTCCGCAGGGTCTCGTCGGGGACGGGGTACCGGAACCCGTTCCTGACATACGCGAGGCCGACCGTATTCAGGGGCCCCCCGGAACGCTCCACATGGCAGAAGGCAAAGCCCTTCCCCGTCCGTTCGGCATAGATTTCGCGGGTATCCGCCGACCCTGCGGCGAGGGCCAAAAGGATCAGAATGACGGGCAGGAGGAAAAACCGTCGCAGGAAGGCCGGGAGAAGACGGAACCGCCGTCTATCCTCCCGCCGTCTGCGGGAAGGCGGCATTGGCATAGAGGTACTCCACCTTTTCCTTGTGCTTCAACTCCTGGCTTGCCATCATGAGAAGCATGTCCCGCACCGGACCCTCGGGGTGGGCATCGGCCAGGGCGGTGTAGAAATCGTGGGCCCGAAGTTCCCGGTGGGCCGCTATGAGGAAGAGGCTCTTGAGATCTCCCGAGTCTTCGGGGGATGGCTCCGCCTCGTGTTCCGCCACCCGGTAGTTCACCGCTTCGGCGAACGTCATGGTGCCCGACGGCAGTTCCCCGTTCCTGTACCGTACGAGGAATTCCCTGTGCTTCTCCTCTTCCCGGGCCAGAAAGTCCAGGGTGTCCCGGGCCGTTTCGTCGGTCATCCTCTCCCGAAGATCCCGGTAGAAGGCACAGGCCTCTTCTTCCCGGGCGATGGCGAGATCCAGCAGGCTGGAAAGTTTTTTTTCCACCGATACACCTCCTCAGGTCGATCTTTTTTTACACACCGGCATCACGGTTCCCCGTTCAAAAAAACCGTCGACGGCCCCACCGGCTTCCCCGGCGCTGCGGTGTAAAATTTCCACGCCGTTAGAGAAGACAGTCCCGGCGTTGAAAGAAAAACAGCTTCTTCGAGGACGGTCCCGGACAGCGGCGCGGTGAAACCGCCGCCGAAAAAATTATAAGGGATAAAAGCGTCCTTTTCAACGGATTATCTTTCATCCGGGCGACTTGACGGACCGCCTTCCTTCTCCTGAAAGGCGGGGTGCGGCCGGCGACGACCGCCAGAACGCGGCTTTTACTTTATCTGGAGGGAAATAAATGGTATGTGAGAAGCGATAAATTCACGTGCGTACGGTCTCATGGCGTCTTTCCTCAAAATGATCCCCGACACCCTTCGGGCCACCATTAAACTTCGTTTTTTTGGATTGGTGAAAATCCCGCTTCTCTTTTTCATCCGCCCGTCCGTCGTCGAGATGGACCGCCGCCGGATCGTCGTGAAGATTCCCCTGAGGCGGCGGACAAAAAACCACCTGGGCGCCATGTACTTCGGCGTCCTGTCCGCCGGTGCGGACTGCGCCGGCGGACTGCTGGCCATGCGCCTCATCGTGGAAAGCGGCCGTAACATCTCTCTTGTCTTCAAAAGCTTTACAGCCGAATTTCTCAAGCGGGCGGAAGGGGACGTTTTTTTTACATGCGAAGACGGCGAGGCCGTCTCCCGTCTCGTGGAAAGGGCCATCGCGGGCCCGGAGCGGGTGGAAGCCCCCGTTCACGTAGTGGCAACCGTCCCGGACAAACTTGGAACGGAACCTGTGGCCCGCTTCACCCTCATCCTGTCTCTCAAAGACAGGTAAAACGAAATGAACGGCTTATAGTCGCATAATCGCGACGCTTAACCGGCGCCCTCACGATCCGTCTCTCTTACTTTTATCGTATCTCCTTGTTTTTTATTCATATTCCAAATTTAACAAGGGCGGCACGATAATTGTATGGTATAAAAATGGGAGGTCACCATGAAATTCGCCATTCCCGTCTGGGGCGAGTTCCTGTCTACGGTGTGCGACTTCTGCGACACCTGGGTGCTCGTCGACCCGCGCACCCAGGAACCCAGTCGGTGCGAATACATGGATTTTAAAAGCGTCGGATTTATCGGGCGGATTGAAATACTGAAGAGCAAGGGTGTCACCGTTCTTCTCTGCGGCGCCATCTCGAAAGGGCTGGAACACTGGATCCGGGCGGCGGGCATAGAAGTGATCCCCTATCTCCGCGGGAAGACAGAAGACATCGTTGATGCCTACCTGCAGGACCGTCTTTTCGAGGCCCGTTATTTTCTCCCCGGCTGTCGGCAGCATGCGTTGAATGCAAAACCGAAACGGCATTCCCGTGCCCATGACGTCCCCCGGAAAGGAAAGGAAAAAAGCAGATGAAAGTAGCCGTCACATCCTACGGAGAGGACAGGAAAAGCAAGGTCGATTACAGTTTCGGCAGATGCAAATATTTCGTCGTGACGGAAACGGAAACGGGATCGCTTTCCGCCTACAAGAATGATCAGAACATCCAGGCGGCCCAGGGGGCGGGAATCCAGGCGGCTCGAAATCTCGCCAATGCGGGCGTTTCAGAGGTGATCACGGGCAACGTGGGGCCCAACGCCTTCAGGACCCTGAAAGCGGCGGGTATCAAAATACACCTTCTCCCCCCGGGGACACAAACCGTCGAAGAAGCCCTTCTGTTGCGGGAACGGGGCGAAACGACCGAGGCCACCGAGGCCACCGTGGAGGGACACTGGATATGAAAAGGGGTGACGCCTTCGGGCAATAAGTTGCATAATTGCAACAATAAATGCCCTCTCGGGATCAACGGGAGATCCGTCGGCGGGGCACACGGCACGAAGGCCATGCGAGAAGAAGCGAAACGAAGATGGACGTTCGACGAAGCGCTTTCCGATCCGTCAAAAGGGAGGCCCGTCGGAACAAAGAAAGGATACAAGACCATGAAACTGGCTTTTTCATCAACAGGAAAGGACCTGCAGGCGGACGTGGACCCCCGGTTCGGCAGGGCCGCTTATTTTATTATCGTTGACAAGGACACCCTGGACTTCGAGGCGGTACCGAACCCCCATGCCCAGGCCGGCGGCGCCGCCGGGATTCAGGCGGCCCGACTCGTCTTGGACCGGGGCGTGGAGGCCGTCGTGACGGGAAACTGCGGGCCGAATGCCTTTCAGGTTCTCCAGGCGGCGGGCGTCCAGGTGATCACCGGCGCGAGCGGTTCCATAAAAGACGCGCTTTCCTCGGTCAAGGCCGGTCTCTTTGAGAAGGCGGAAAAGCCCAATGTGAGGGATCATTTCGGCATGACCCCGGCACCGGGCGGCCCTGGAAGAGGGTCCGGGGCGGGGCGGGGCAAAGGGATGGGCCGAGGCGGCGGAGGGGGCGGCGGACAAGGCCGGGGCGGCGGACAAGGCCGGGGCGGCGGACAAGGCCGGGGCGGTGTTTTCCGCAAGGGGAAAAACGGGGTTTAGAAACGTACGAGCCAGTCACAGCAAGGTTTATAATGAAAGGATTCAGGATAACCATAGCCAGCGGCAAGGGGGGTACAGGCAAAACGACCTTTGCCACGAACCTCGCCGCGGTCATCGGAAAAGAGGAATCGGTCACCCTTCTCGACGGCGACGTGGAAGAACCCAATTGCCATCTGTTTCTCAACCCTTCCATCGTTTCAACGGAAGAGGTGACGGTGTCCATCCCCGAGGTCGTGCCTGAAAAGTGCACCGCCTGCGGGATCTGCGCCGACGTCTGCGAGTTCAGCGCCATCATCGTCATCAAGGACCAGGTTCTGGTTTTCCCGGAACTCTGTCACAGCTGCGGGGCCTGCTGGCGTTTCTGTCCCGAGGACGCCCTTGTCGAAAAGAAAAAGCCCATCGGCCGGATCGAGCGGGGAACCGCTTCGGGAATCCGTTTTGTCCACGGGTTTCTCAACATCGGCGAAATCATGACGCCCGCCGTGATCAGTCGCGTAAAGGAGGAGAGAAACGACGGGGACATCTGCATCCTTGACGCCCCGCCGGGAACGTCCTGCCCCGTCATCGAGGCGGTGAAGGATGCCGATTTCGTTCTCCTCGTTACGGAACCGACGCCTTTCGGTCTTTACGACCTCAGGCTCGCCGTGGACATGGTCCGACAGATGGGGGTTTCCTTCGCCGTGGCCGTCAACCGCAGCACCATCGGGGACGACCGGGTCAACGCTTACTGCCGGGAAGAAAACATTCCCATCCTCGTGGAAGTGCCCGATGACCGCAGGATCGCCGAGGCCTACTCCCGGGGCCGGCTCATCTCGGAGATGGACGAGGCGTACGAGAAACTGTTCCGGGACCTGTGGGCTTCCATCAAGGAGCTCGCGGGAAAAAACAAAACGGATGGATCGATTTCGGAAAGACAGCAGGCACCATGAAAGAACTCGTTATTATCAGCGGCAAGGGGGGCACGGGCAAGACGAGCCTCGTGGCGTCCTTCGCCGCCCTCGCGAAAAAAAAGGTTCTCGTCGACTGCGACGTCGACGCGGCGGATCTCCATCTCGTTCTGAACCCGTCCGTGGAAGAGGAGGGTGACTTTTCCGGGGGGAAAAAGGCCCGGGTCCTCGAGGAGGATTGCGTCGCCTGCGGTGCCTGCCTGGAGGCCTGCCGTTTCGATGCCCTGCGTGTCCCCGAGGAGGCTTCCGAATCGGGGATCCCGGTGGTCAACCCCATCTTCTGCGAAGGATGCGGTGTCTGTTTCCGGGTCTGTCCCGCCGACGCCATCGCCTTCGAACCTGTCGTCAACGGCCGGTGGTTCGTGTCGCAGACCCGTTACGGCCCCCTGGTCCACGCCAAACTCGGCATCGCCGAGGGAAATTCGGGCAAGCTCGTGTCTCTTCTTCGTGAAAAAGCCCGGTCCATGGCCGAGGAAAAAGGGCTTCCCCTCATTCTTATCGACGGTTCTCCCGGCATCGGCTGCCCCGTGATTGCTTCCATTACGGGAAGCCACCATGTCCTCGTGGTGACGGAACCCACCCTTTCGGGTCGTCACGACCTGTTCCGGGTTCTGGAACTGGCGTCTCATTTCCGCATTCCCGTTTCCCTGTGCATCAACAAGTGGGATCTAAACCCGGAAATGACCGAACGTATCGAAGAGGACGCGCGGAAGCGATCGATCCCCCTGGCCGGCAGGGTTTCTTACGATCCCGCCGTTACGAAAGCCCAGATCGCGGGAACGACGGTCGTCGAGTTCACCGACGGCCCGGTCTCGGGCGAAATACGCTCCCTCTGGGAAAGAACGGCTCAAAACCTTGGCCACTGATGGGCAAAGATAACAAGCGCTTTCACCATGTTTACGGTCCCGTCCCGTCGAGGCGGCTGGGCAGGTCCCTCGGTGTCGATCTCGTGCCCTTCAAGGTCTGCACGTACGACTGCATTTACTGCCAGCTGGGAAAAACAACGGAAAAAACGGCCCTGAGGCGCCCCTATGTGCCCGTGGAGCCCCTCATGGATGAAATCCAGGGTGCCCTTGACAGGGGAGCCCGGCCTGATTATATCACTCTATCAGGTTCGGGAGAGCCGACCCTTCACAGCGAGCTGGGAAGGATCATGACGGCCGTCCGGAAAATGACGGACATTCCCCTGGCGGTCATCACCAATGGTTCCCTGCTCTGGGACGAAGACGTGAGGATGTCTCTTCGAAAGGCCGACCTTCTCGTCCCTTCCCTGGACGGGGGTAACGGAACCCTGTTCCGGAGAATCAACCGGCCCTGCCGGGAAATCACCTTCCCGAAGATGATCGACGGCCTTTTCCGGATGCGGGACGAATACCCCGGGCCATTCTGGCTCGAGGTCTTTCTCGTCGCCGGGCTGAACGACGATGAAAAAGCCCTCGATGGCCTGAAAAGCCTGATCGACCGGATGGGGCCGGACCGGGTCCAGTTGAACACCAACGTCAGAAGCCCGGCCAGAAAGGCGGCCCCTCCCGTGGACGCCGAAAAAATGAAGGCCATCGCCCGGTCCTTCGGGGACCCATGGGAGGTCGTGACGGCACTGGAAGCTCACGGCGGTGCGAAACCCTCCCTGTCCCGGGAGCGGGAGGCCGCCATTCTGGAAATGATCGAACGGAGGCCTTCGACGGCCGAGGATGTCGCTTCGGGACTCGGCCTGGCCGTCAATGAAGTCATCAAGCTCCTCGACGGAACCGCCTCGCGGGGCGGCATCGAAACCTTCCAGTCGGGAGAAAAAATCTATTACACCCGGAAACGTCGACACCAGTAAAGGAGGTCATCTCAATGAGCCACGATAACGACCGCGATCACCGCAATTCGGGTGATCGCACAGACAAGGGCAATGCCGCTTCCGAAAAAAAAGGGCCGGACAAGGACGCCATGGAGAAGCGGATGTCCCGGATCCGCCATAAAATCATGGTCCTTTCCGGAAAGGGCGGGGTCGGTAAAAGCACCGTCGCCGCCAACCTGGCCATCGCGCTCGCCATGGAGGGAAAACAGGTGGGGCTTCTAGACGTGGATTTTCACGGGCCGAGCATCCCCACCCTGCTCCGCCTGCAGGGCCGCCAGCTTTCTTATGACGGCGAAGCCATCGCCCCGGTGAAATTTTCCGAAAACCTGAAGGTTTTCTCCCTGGGGTTCCTGCTCAAGAACGAGGACGACGCCGTCATCTGGCGGGGCCCCATGAAAATCAACGTGATCAAGCAGATTCTCTCGGAAACCGACTGGGGGGACCTGGACTACCTGATCATGGACTTCCCCCCGGGGACCGGCGACGAACCCCTTTCCATCGCCCAGATGCTTCCGTCAAGCGACGGGGCGGTCATCGTCACGACCCCCCAGAACCTTTCCATCATAGACGTTCGGAAATCCATCAATTTCTGCCGCCAGGTCCATGTGCCTCTCCTGGGGGTGGTGGAAAACATGAGCGGGTTCGTCTGTCCGAACTGCCATGAACTGGTGAATCTTTTCAAACCCGGCGGCGGTGAGGCCATGGCGAAGGAAATGGGCGTTCCCTTCCTGGGCCGGATTCCCATCGATCCCGCCGTTGTCGAAGCCTCCGACGAGGGCAGGCCTTTCGTTTACTTCCACGGAAAAACGGAGGCCGGTAAAGCGTTTACCGCCATCGCCGCGGCCATCATGGCTAAGGAAGAAGGCCTCTCGAAAAACACCGGAAACGAGAGCGGGAAGAAACCCCATGAGGGGCCCGTCGTGAAGGTAGCCGTGCCGGTCACGGAAAATCGCCTGAGCGCCCATTTCGGCCACTGTGACGTCTTTTCCGTTTTTGACGTGGACACGGTGAAAAAGAGCGTTCTCTCCCGCCAGGATCTCCCGGCCCCGCCCCACGAACCGGGGCTTCTTCCCCGGTGGCTCCACGAACAGGGTGTCCAGTTGATTCTCGCCGGCGGCATGGGACAGCGGGCCCAGGACCTCTTTTCCCAGAAAGGGATCCGGGTCATGGTAGGGGCCCCCCCGGAAGCTCCCGAAGCGGTCGTGGCCGCCTGGCTGGAAGGCTCCCTCCGGCTCGGGTCGAATCTCTGCGATCACTGACGAGACGGGAAAATCGGAGAGGTCGTGGAAACGGAAGAAAAGATCCTCGCTGAGATGATGGGCCTTCTGGAGGAAAAAGGGATCGGCCGGTTTTCAGAAGCCCTCAAGCGTCACGGCATGAACCCGGAACATCACGGAAGGCTGGACCGGCCGGATGGATACGGTGAACTCACCGGGTCCTGCGGAGACACGGTGGAGATGTCCCTTCGTGTCCGAAACGGCCGGGTCGCGGAGAGCCGGTTCACCACCGACGGGTGTTTTTTCACCGTCGCCGCCTGCGACGCGGCGGCTGCCATGGCCGAGGGGAAGTCCCTCGCCGACTGCCTCAGAATCAACAGGAGCGCCATCCTGGAATACCTGGAGAACATGCCCGGGGATCACCACCACTGCGCCGATCTCGCGGCCCGTGTTTTTCACAAGGCGCTTCGGGATTTTGTCATAAAAAAGAAAAGACCATAAAACCCAAAAACTTCAGGAG
>Ga0116144_10004314_pt1 | contig 13538 bp, 11 predicted proteins | sample AD_UKC035_MetaG_FD_89746 | JGI IMG/M metagenome (GOLD analysis project Ga0116144, IMG submission 89746) | Active sludge microbial communities of municipal wastewater-treating anaerobic digesters from USA - AD_UKC035_MetaG | ecosystem: Engineered > Bioreactor > Anaerobic > Digestate | place: USA... | reverse complement strand
TCGCCCACCGCCACGCCGTCGAGGGGCTGACCATCGAGGAGGCCATAACCCGGGCGCAGAGCGACCTGAAGGGAGCCTTTTCGGCGCTCCTCATCCACCGAGACCGGATGTACGCCTTCCGCGATCCGCACGGATTCCGGCCCTATGTCATGGGCCACCTGACCTGGCAGGGAACGGGCGAGATGCCGGCCGAGGGGACCTGCTTCGCCTCGGAATCGTGCGCCTTCGGCATCATCGGCGCCCGCTTCATCCGCGAACTGAAGCCGGGCGAGATACTGAAACTCGAGCGCAACCGTCCCGTCACGACCGTCGCGGTGAACGGCCTGCGGCCCCGTCACTGCGTGTTCGAACTCATCTACTTCTCGCGCCCCGACACGCTCACCTTCGGCGAGTTCGTCCACGATGTCCGCAAGAAGATCGGCGCGACGCTCGCCCGCGGCGACCGCGACATCCCGCCCGGCGACGATCTCGTGGTCATGGCGGTCCCCGACTCGTCTAACTTCGTAGCGCTCGGCTACGCGGCCGAGAAGAAGGCCCCGTTCGACATGGGGCTCATCCGCAATCATTATGTCGGCCGCACCTTCATCCGCCCCCATCAGGAGAAGCGCGACGAAGGGGTCAAACAGAAGTTCAACCCGCTCCCCGGCTTCTTCCCCGGCAAGCGGGTGATACTCGTCGACGACTCGATCGTGCGCGGCACGACGCTCCGCAAGATCGTCCGCATGATCAAGAGGAACGGCGCAAAGGAGGTCCATGTCCGCATCGGCTCGCCGCGCGTCACCGGCTCGTGCTTCTACGGCATCGACACGCCGACCCGCACCGAACTCATCGCGAACAATAAGTCGATAGCGGAGACCGCCGAATATCTCACCGCCGACTCCCTGCGCCACATCGCGCTCCCCGACCTGCTGTCGCTCCTTGCGCGGCCCGACGATTTCTGCAACGCCTGCTTCAGCGGCGACTACATCTATGTCCCCGACTCGTTCGTCAAGACCAACGCCCCCGGCTGTTGACGCGGCCCCATGACCGAACAACGCGGCATCGAACGGCTCAAGGCCATCATGGCGACCCTGCGCGGCGAGTGCGGCTGTCCGTGGGACCGCAAGCAGACCATCCCGTCGCTCAAACCTTATGTCATCGAGGAGGCCTACGAGGTGGTCGAGGCGATGGACGAGGGACCCGATGAACTGCAGGATGAACTGGGCGATCTCCTCTTGCAGGTCGTGTTCATCGCACAGATGGCGCAGGAGGAGGGACTCTTCGACTTCGATTCGGTCGCGGAGCGTATCTCCGACAAACTGGTGCGGCGCCATCCCCATGTGTTCGGCACGACGCAGGTGAAGGACGCCGACGAGGTGGTGCAGAACTGGAACCAGATAAAGAAGGACAAAGAGGCGAAGAAATATCTCATGGACGGCATCCCCACCGCGATGCCCGCGACGCTCCTCACCCAGCGCTACGCCGACCGCGCCGCGTCGGTCGGGTTCGACTGGGGCAGGTGGGAGGACACGCTCGCCAAGATAGCGGAAGAAACGGCCGAACTCAAGGAAACGGTCGCCTCGGGCGACAAAGACAAGACCTTCCACGAGATGGGCGACCTGCTCGCGGCGGTCGTCAACCTTTCGCGCAAACTCGGCGTCAACCCCGAGGATTCCCTGCGCCACTGCGCCCTCCGGTTCCGCGCACGATTCAACAAGATGGAAGAGATCGACCCGACCGTCACCGACGGGAAGCATTCGCTCGACGATCTTGAGGCGCTCTGGCAGAGGGCCAAGAAGGAACTGGCGAAAAAAAAATTGTAAGAAAATAGAATCTTTTTCCCGATATCTGGTATCTTATATATGCAACGAACGGGAGGGTTCCATGATCAAGTACCCGCTGATCCTTGCCGTGCTGATGTTGGCGGTATCTGGTTGCAACAACGGGAAAACCTCGGCGGATAATGAACAGGTACCCGACGACGGCGTGACCGACGATACCGTCACCGACGAGACCACCGATGATGCTCTGCCCGACCCGACAGACCAGTCGGATCAAACGACCGACGACAGTACGGTGGTGACCGATGACAACATCGTGGAGACCGATGATGACCCCATAGTGAGTGACGACAATGCGGTGGTGACCGACGACTCCCTTCTTCTTGATGAGGACGCCACCGACGACCTGCTGACCGATGATGGTTTCAGCGTCGATGAGGATGCGGTGACCATGGCCCTTCTTTGCACCGGCCAGACGAAGTGTTACGACGGCTCCGCCGAAATGATATGCCCCGCCGAAGGGAACGCTTTCTACGGACAGGATGCCCAGTATGCGGCACTGGGGAAATGCGCGCCGAGGAACTATGTTGTCAGCGGCTCCGGCGGCTCCGATATCGTTACTGACGAGGTGACCGGGCTGATATGGCAACGGACGCTGACGGGAAGCACCGATCAGTGGCAGGGGGCCATAGACCATTGTGCCGACCTGACCTACGGCGGCTACGACGACTGGCGTCTGCCGACCCGCAAAGAACTGGCGACACTTCCCGACTATAGCGGTCATTACCCCGCGATAGACGACACCGTTTTCCCCGAAACTCCCGCTTCGCCCTTTTGGTCTTCCTCGTCCTATGCATACGATACCACCTACGCATGGCTTGTATATTTCGATGACGGCGCGGTGGACGGTAACGGCAAGTCCAGTAGCGGCCATGCCCGGTGTGTGAGGGGAGCCGCCCTGCCCGACAGCGCCTTCATCGAGGCGACGGTAGCAGGCAAGGTCATCGTGACCGACACCAGAACGGGGCTTATCTGGACAAAGGAATACAACAGCACCGTGACATGGCAAGATGCGCTCAATCACTGCGAAGGTCTGGATCATGGCGGCGCCACCGATTGGCGTCTCCCGAACATTGAAGAACTGGAAACGCTGATAGACGACGCCACCTATCTCCCCGTGAGCGACTTTCCGGGAATGCCATCGGTGGATTTCTGGTCTTCTTCGTCCTACGCAACCAATGCCACCACCGCATGGTATATGAATTTTTACCTTGGCTATACAAGCACCTATTACAAGACCAATAGTCGCTATGCCCGGTGTGTGAGATAGGAAGTAGGAGCCGGGGCGGGGGATAAGTAGCGACTTTGATTTTTCTGTTACCACCGGGCGATCCGGCCGCCACCGCCACACACCACATTATAAATGAGGTGATCTAAAAGAAACCGGCCGGAGTGAACCGGCCGGCCTTTGAGGGGGACAAAGAGCGGGGAACAAAGAACAGGCGGAACTACTTCTTCTTGCCGCAACCGCAGGTGCATTCTTTGCCTTCCTGGCAACCGCACTTGCAATCCTTGCCGCACTTGCATTCCGACTTGGCAGTGCCCTTACCGCAACCGCAGCCGTCACCCGCCATCAGATCCGCCGTGCCGAAACTCATCGCCGCCACCATCAACGCCATCGCCAACATCTTTTTCATCGGATCTCCTCCTTTCAAGAGTTACGAAACACGCCGCTTATAGAGCATGATGCGTGCCAACGACGGCATGATTTCTGTCCCCTGTAAAAACAGTAGGTTATCATCAATATCGGTTCTGCGAGTAAGAAAAGTGTTGAAATTTCTCCATCACTTTCGTAGAATAGTCTTCATGATGGGAAGAAAATTACTCATAGCCGACGACGATGCCAGTTTCCGGGAGGTGATGTCGTTCACCCTCACCGAGGCGGGCTACACCGTCGATGCCGCCGCCGACGGGCTTGCGGCGCTCGAACTCTTCCGCCGTCAGCGCCACCCGGTGGTCATCACCGATCTCAAGATGCCGGGGATGGACGGGATGGAACTGGTGAAGCGCATCAATGCCCTTGCGTCGGGGACGCTGGTCATCGTGATAACGGCCTTCGGCGAGGTCGATACCGCCGTGGCCGCGATGAAGGCGGGGGCGTTCGACTTCATCCCCAAGCCGTGCGACCGCGACCATCTGAAGATCGTGGTGGAACGCGCCTTCGAGCACGCGCGGCTCGCCGCCGAGAACGCCGTTCTCAAACGCGCCCCGTCGAGCGAGGGGAAAGAACTCATCTACCGCTCCGTCGCGATGCATACGGTGGTGGGGGTCGCCGACCGCGTCGCCGAAAGCGACTCGACCCTGCTCATCACCGGCGAGAGCGGCACCGGCAAGGAACTGCTCGCCCGCCGCATCCACCGTCGTTCGGCCCGCGCGTCGGGGCCGCTGGTGGTGGTCAACTGCGCGGCGATACCGGGAGAACTGCTCGAAAGCGAACTTTTCGGTCACCGGAAAGGGGCCTTCACCGGCGCCGTGCGCGATGCCCGGGGGAAGTTCGAACTGGCCCACGGCGGGACACTCTTCCTCGACGAGGTGGCCGAACTGCCGCTCAACCTCCAGCCGCGGCTTCTGCGAGCGCTGCAGGAGTCGGCGATAGATGTGGTCGGCGGCGAAGAGCCGGTGCCGGTCGATGTCCGCGTCATCGCGGCGACCAACCGCGACCTTGCCAAGCTGGTCGATGAAGGTAAGTTCCGGCTCGATCTTTTCTACCGGCTCAATGTCATCGTGCTCCACATCCCGCCGCTACGGGAGCGGAGCGAGGATATCGCGCCGCTCGCAAAACATTTCCTCGCGACCTACGGTGGCGGACGGTCGTTCGAACTGGGCGACGAGGCGCTGCGGCGGATGCGGCGGTACCGGTGGCCCGGCAATATCCGCGAACTGGAGAACATCTGCCAGCGGGTGACGCTGCTGACCGACGGCGGGGTGGTGCCGCTAGAACTCATCCCCGAAACGGTGCCCGAGGCGGAGGGGATGGTAGTGAGCGCGACGGGACGCGTCCAACTGCCCACCGGAGGGATATCGCTCACGGAACTCGAGAAAGAGGTGATCGTGCAGGCGCTGGAACGGAGCGGCGGGAACAAAGCGCAGGCGGCGCGGCTACTGCGCATCCCGCGTCATATCCTCCTCTACCGGCTCGAACAGCACGGCATCACCGGGAAGGGACCCGATGAGAAAGGGTAAGGAATTGCTTTCGCTCCGGGCGTGGGGACTCATCTGGGTGCCGATACTCGCCATCACTACGGCCCATTTCACCACGAACGCCGAGATGGTGTGGGTCCACGATATCCTGCGACGACTCTACTACATCCCGATAGTGCTCGGCGCCTTCGGCTGGGGCCTGCACGGGGCGCTCGCCGCATCGGTCGCCTCGTCGCTGGTCTACCTGCCACACGCGTTCCAGATGTTCGTGCACCATTTCCACCACGACCCGGGCGGATCGACCGAGAAGATACTGGAGATACTCCTGTTCAACATCATCGCCCTCATCGCCGGGGTGCTGGTTGAGCGCGAACGGCGCGAACGGCGGCGGCAGGAGGAGATCGCGCGGAAACTATCGGAAACGCTCGACGAGATGAAACTGCTCGACGAACAACTGATCCGCGCGGGTCGTCTGCAGGCGCTCGGCGAGATGACCGCGGGACTCGCTCATGAAATAAAGAACCCGCTCGCGTCGATCAAGGGAGCGGCCGACATCATCGCCGACGCCGTCCCCACCGATTCGCCGCGCCGGAGGATGGTCGACATACAACACGCCGAACTGGAGCGGTTGACCGGACTGCTCGAACGGTTCCTCGCCTTCGCGCGGCCAAAGGATTTCGTCGTGTCGACGGTCGATATCACGACGCTCGCGGTCGACACCGTGTCGTTCATCGCGCCGCAGGCGGCCAAGAAACAGGTCAACATCCAGACACGGCTCGAACCGTTGACGCTCAGCGCCGACCGCGAGAAACTGACGCAACTGTTCCTCAACATCCTCCTCAACGCCGTCGACGCATCGCCCGAAGGATCGACGGTGACGGTTACGACCGAACGCCGCCGCAAGGGGAAGAGCGACTACGCTTGCATCACGGTCACCGATCGGGGAGCGGGGATAGCGGCCGAACTCCGCGACAAGGTCTTCAATCCCTTCTTCACCACCAAGCCCGACGGGACGGGGCTCGGTCTCTCGATAGCGGCACGCATCGCCGATCAACACAAAGGATTCATCGAGGTGGAGGACGCACCCGATGGCGGCGCGATCTTTACGGTCTTTCTGCCGCTATGAAGCCGGCGACCCGACGGGCCGCCTCCTGTATCTCGTCCAGCGGTCGCGCGATGTTGAAGCGAACGAACGGTTCTCCGTTCTCGGAGAAATGGACGCCGGGCACGACCGCGACGCGTTCCTTTTTGTAAAGCCGCTCGGCGAAGTCGAGCCCGTCGGACCAGCCGTCCGGCAAGCGGGCCCAGATGAAATAACCGCCGCCGATGGGCGGTATCCGGAACCCGAGCCCCGTCAGCGCCGCATGCAGATAGTCGAACGATCCCTTCACCTGCCGCCGGAGCGCGGCAAGATAGTCGGCACCGCCGTGCGCCGCGAGGTAACGCGCTATCGCCTTCTGAAGCACCGAAGGGGACGAGAGCGCGGTGTAATCGTGTATCTGCCGCAAGGCGGGCAGGTGCTCCTCGTGCGCCGCGAGGAACCCGACGCGCCACCCCGTTATCGAGAGCGTCTTGGAAAAACTGTCGGCATAAAAGAGGCGCGGCGAGATGCGGTCGACCGGGAGATAGGGCCGTTCATTGAGGTATAGTTCCCGGTACACCCCGTCGGCGAGCACCGAGAAGCCGAGTTCCTCCGAAAGTTCGAGGAGCGTCCCCCACTCCTTTTCCGAGAAGATGCGGCCCCACGGGTTGCCCGGCGAGGCGACGCAGACCAGTCTGACGCCGCTCTCGCGGACGGCGCGGCGGAACTCGCCGACATGCTCCGTGAGCGGTCCCTCGGCGGCGAACGGATGGAACCGGTCGCCGAAGATGCGCGGGAGGTGCCGGTAACTCTCGTAGGCCGGGTCGAAGGCGAGCGTCGAGAAAGGACCGTTCGCGCGGCTTTTCAGGTAGAGATAGACGAGCGTGACCGCCTCGGTGGCGCCGTTGGTGATAAGGCACCGGTCCGCTGACGGGCCGCCAGCCCCGAAAAGCGACGGGATGAGCGCGCGCAGTTCGGCGTCACCGCTCCCCGGCGCGTACTGGTGGACCGGCCCCGTCGCGAGTTCGCGCAGTATCGCGGTCAGTTCATCGGGCGGCGGGAAACCGGGAAGCCCCTGTGCGAGGTTGATGCCGCCCCCCGCCTTGACCTTATCCGACATATAACTGATGAGGGAATATCCGGGGATCATATCTCGTCGAATATGTCCTTTTCCTGTGTCGGCTGGAACATCGCGGGATCGAAGTCGGTCTTCTTCTCGATGTGCTCGGGCCACAGGTAGAACGGCTCGGGCGACCCGGCGCTCGTACCGCGCCAGGTGCCGTCGACCTTGATGATCTCTATCGCCTCGCTCTTTATCTCGACGATCTCGCCCTGTCTGAGCAGATAGTGCAGGTCATATTCACGACAGACCTTGCCCTCGACCGTTTCGGCGCATTCGCCCGACAGATCGAACCGCCCGCCCACCATGAGCGACAGGACCTTGTACGGAAGGACGATGCCGAACACGCTCGCCGACATCGCCGGCCACGGCTTCGGCTCTTCCCAGATGCCGTCATGGAACACATGGGAGGCAAGGCCCCGCATGATGATGGTAGCGCCGTGCACATGGAAGAACCCGAACACATCGATGCGCCACAGCGACGGCTCGGCGCAGAGTATCTGGTAATCGACCTTGTACCGTTTCTCGCCCGCAAGCAGGGAGAGTTCGCCTTCGGCGAGGAAGGTGTCGAGTTCGGGGTTCACCGTCACCTGTTCCGGTCGCCAGTTCTGTTCGCGGGTGAGGTCTATGCGCGAGATGAATCGGGGGCCGCACGAGGCAAGGATCAGGGCCGCGACGAGGGTGATGCGGAAGAGCGAACTCATGCGGGGCTTCCGTCAATACGGGGGGAGATCGGCTCCGCCGGAGCCTCCGCGGCCTTCGGATCGCCGAATATGGCGTCGACATCGTTCTTCTGGATGGTCTCCTTTTCCATGAGGAGCGCGACCATCGCTTCGACCTTTTCGCGGTGCTTGTTGAGTATCGCCGCGGCGGCGTTGTACGCCTCGGTGATGATGCGGTGTATCTCGCGGTCTATCCGCTCGGCGGTATATTCGCTCATGTGGGCGCGGCGGGTGAGTTCCCTGCCGAGGAACACCTCTTCCTCGTGTTCGCCGTAATTGATCGGGCCCATTTCGGGGCTCATGCCCCAGTTCATGACCATGCTGCGGACCAGACGGCTCGCCCGCTCGATGTCGTTGCCGGCGCCGGTCGTCACCTTGCCGAGGAACAGTTCTTCGGCGCACCGGCCGCCCATGAGCACCGACACCTTAGCGACGAGTTCCTCGCGGGTATGGTCGTAGCGGTCCTTCTCCGGCAGCATCTGGGTCACGCCGAGCGCACGGCCCCTAGGGATGATGGATATCTTATATATCGGGTCGCTGCCGGGAGTGAAGTAGCCGACCACCGCGTGCCCCGTTTCATGGTAGGCGGTGACCCGTTTCTCGTCATCGGTCAGCACGAGGGACCGGCGTTCCTTGCCCATGAGCACCTTGTCCTTGGCCTCTTCGACCTCGGCCATGCCGACCTTTTCCTTACCGCGTTTCGCGGCGAGCAACGCCGCCTCGTTCAGCAGGTTGGCCAGATCGGCGCCCGAGAACCCGGGGGTGCCCCGCGCGATGCGGGCCAGATCGACCGCGTCGTCGTGGCGGATGTTGTTGATGTGGACCTTGAGTATCTCTTCGCGGCCTTTCACATCGGGCATGGGGACATAGACCTGCCGATCAAACCGGCCGGGCCGCAGGAGCGCCGGATCGAGCACATCGGGCCGGTTGGTCGCCGCCATCACGATGACGCCGGCGTCGGTACCGAACCCGTCCATCTCGACGAGCAACTGGTTGAGCGTCTGCTCTCGCTCGTCGTGACCGCCCCCGAGCCCTGCGCCGCGCTGGCGACCGACCGCATCTATCTCATCGACGAACACTATGCAGGGAGCGCTCGATTTCGCCTGTTGGAACAGGTCGCGCACGCGGCTCGCGCCGACGCCGACGAACATTTCGACGAAATCACTGCCGCTGATGGAGAAGAACGGTACGCTCGCCTCGCCCGCTATTGCTTTGGCGAGCAGGGTCTTGCCGGTGCCGGGCGCGCCGACGAGCAGCACCCCGCGTGGTATCTTGGCCCCCATCCGGGTGTAGGACTGCGGGCGACGCAGGAAATCGACGATCTCCTCAAGTTCCTCCTTCGATTCATCCACCCCCGCGACATCCTTGAAGGTGATGGGGTTCTTGTCCTTGGATATGACCCGGTGCTTCGATTTGCCGAAGGTGAAGGCCTTACCGCTCCCCCCTTGCAACTGGCGCATGAAGAACACGAAGAACGCGATGAGGATGATCATCGGGAGCCACGAGGCGAATATCGCCTGCAGGAGCGAATTATCCTCCGGTTTCTTGTAGCGGGCGATGACCTTCTTCTCGGCGAGTATCTTCATCACCTCCTCGCCCGACGGGCCGATGGCGATGAACTGCTTACCGTCGACGAAACTGCCCTTGTACTCGACGCCGTCTATCTCGACCTGCTTCACCTCGCCGTTGCCGACGCGGTTGAGGAAGGTCGTCATGTCTATCTCCTCGACCGCGTTCTGCTCGGTGAGTTTCGACAGGTTGAATATCACGAACAGGATGACGAGCAGGACCGCCCAGATGATAAGACTCTTGTAGTTGAACCGCATCTACGCCTCCGGTACCGGGTCAGTCGCCTAATGAGGCGTCGGCGAGCATGTGCCGCAGATGATCGAGCCCTTCCGCGATATTGTCGAGACTGGTCGCGTAGGAGAAACGGATGTAGCCGGGGGCGCCGAACGCCTCGCCCGGGACCACCGCGATATGCGCCTCGTCGAGCAGGAGATTGGCAAGTTCTATCGTACTGTTCACCTTGTGGTCGCCGATCGTGCCGCCGAGATACTTCTGGAAGTTCACGAACAGATAGAAGGCGCCGTCGGGCCTGATGCATCTCAGGTGCGGCATCTTGGAGACCTCTTCGTAGATGAAACGGCGGCGGCGGTCGAACTTGCTGACCATCGACTCGACATCGGTCTGCGGGCCGTTCAGCGCCTCGATCGCGGCGTACTGGGTGATAGTGTTGGTGTTCGAGGTGGTATGATCGAGGAAGTGCTTCGCCCGGTCCATGACATCGCGCGGCCCGGCGACATACCCTATGCGCCAACCGGTCATCGCATAGGCCTTCGAGAAACCGTTCACCACGACGACATTGCGGCGCAGTTTCTCGCTGACCACCGATGCGGCCGAAACATGGGCGTTGGTGTCGTAGGTGAGCCGTTCGTATATCTCATCGCTGATGACATAGATGTCGCGCTCGGCGAGGTAGTTGACGATCTCCTCGAGATCGTGGACACGGTAGACCGCGCCGGTCGGATTGTTCGGGGTATTGATGATGACGGCTCGCGTCTTTTCGGTGATGACCGGCTTGATGTCGTTCAGCGTGAGCCGGAACCCGTACTCCTCCGTGGGCTGACAGAACACCGGCACGCCACGCGAGAGTTTCACCATGCTGACGTAACTCACCCAGTAGGGCACCGGGATGATCACCTCGTCGCCCGGCGATATGATCGACTGCAGGAGCGCGTAGATGGCATACTTGGCGCCCGGCGTCACCGCGATGTTCGCCTCCTCGTAGTGCAGGTTGTTCTCGCGCAGGAATTTCTGACGTATCGCCGTTTTGAGATCCTTGATGCCGGAGGAATCGGTGTATTTGGTGAAGCCGAGATCTATCGCCTTCTTCGCCGCCTCCTTGATCCGCTTCGGGGTGTCGAAATCGGGTTCGCCTGCCGAGAAACTGATGACATTGACGCCGCGCTCGTTCATCGCCTTGGCCTTCGCGGCGATCTCGAGCGTCGCCGATTTGCCTATCATGGCGGTGGCGCTACTGAGGCGGCTTTTTTTCTTTTCCGCGGGAACGGCGGGATCGATGCCCTTGTTCGTTTCGATCTCCTTTTTCACCATGATCGTGCGCTCCTTATCGTTGCTGATGTCAGAAAAGGTTACGGACCAGTTTCTCGTGCTGGCCAGCCTTGAGTTCGACCGGCACCATCTTATCGATGTTATAGGTGCTGTTCCTCAATCGTATCTTGTGTTCGCCGGGCGACAGTTCGTATCTCTGGACCGGGGAGTTGCCGATCGCCTTGTCGTCGATGTAGACCTGCGTGACCGGGGTCGTCATGACGGTGAGGTAGGCGCGGTCGGGCTTCAGTCCATCCTCGGCATGTTGCTCCTTTTTAGAGGCGATCCGCTCCTCTTTCTTTTCGTGAACCGGTCTCACCGTGGAGGGGTCTTTGCCCTTCGAGTCCTTCATGATGAAACTGACCTTACGGCTCTCGGTCACCGGTATGACGCCGAGCAACTGCTGCACCGGCAGGAACCCCTTCTTTTCGACACGGATGGTGACCTCGATGCCGGCCGGCACATTGACCGCGAAAGGCGTATCGAACCCGGAATCCTTGTCGTTGACGAATATTCGTGCACCGCCCGGTTCGGACCGGACCTCGACCATCGTCGTCTGTTCGCCGACCTTGAACATCTTGGCGACTTTCGTCTGGGTCTCGCCCGTCTTGAGCATGAGGGTCTCCTGCTGGGTGATATAGCCGTCCTTGCGGAGTTCTATCTCATGCTGACCCGGCAGTATCCCCTCCAGTTTGCAGGGGGTCTCGCACCGTTTGTGCTGGGTGGTGTTCTTGTCGAGTTCCACCACCGTCGCGAAAACGTTGGAATCGACGATAAGCGACGCGGCGTTCTGTTGGTCCTTCACGATATTCCAGCCCGCGACGCCGAGTACCGCCGCACCGACCATGGCAGCGAGGAGTATCAGCCAGGTCTTTGCGCCGCTTCCCGAACCGCGACGCGGCGACGGACGGTCGTCGTCGTCATCATCGTCGTCGTCTGACCTGACGGTCGGGGCGACTATCTGCGGCGCCTGTTGTTTGGGCATCTTGAGTTTGGCGTATTCCGCCAGTTTCGCCGAATCTTCCTCGAGTTCGTCGGCGAAGAACTCGCTCATGAAGTTCATGACATCCTGACGATCGAACCGGCGCTGAAGCGAGAAGATGTGCCGTTTGAGGTCGTCGGCGAACTCGCTCGCCCACTGGTAGCGTTCGTCGCGGTCGCGCGCGAGCGACTTGAGCACGATGCGATCGAGTTCCGGCGCGACATCGTGGTTGAACACCGACGGGGGCGGGACCTCCGCCTTGCGTATCTTCTCGAGCGTCTCGACATCGTTCTTACCGAGGAACAGCCGCTTGCCGGTCAGCATCTCGAACAGCACGACGCCGAGCGAGAAGATGTCGGACCGGCGATCGAGCGGCATCGCGGCGACCTGTTCGGGCGACATGTAACTGAATTTGCCCTTCAGCATACCGGCCTGTGTCTTGGTCGACTTGGATTTCGCCTTGGCGATGCCGAAGTCTATCAGTTTCACATTGCCTTCGTAGGATATGATGATGTTCTGTGGCGAGATGTCGCGGTGGATGATGTTGAGCGGGTTCATCTTCTCGTCGGTCTTGCGGTGGGCGTAATCGAGCCCGTCGCAGACCTGCGAGATGATATAGGCCGACTGCTCGACCGCCATGTTCAGCTCGACCTTCTTGAGCCGCTTGCGTATCGTCTTAAGATCCTTGCCGTTGACCAGTTCCATCGCGATGAAGAAACTGTCCTCTATCTTGCCCAGTTCGAGGATCTGCACGATGTTGGGGTGCGACAGCTGGACCGCTATCTTCGCCTCGTCGATGAACATGCTGATGAAATCGCCGTCCTCGGCGACCTCGGGCAATATCTTCTTGATGGCAACGATCTTCTCGAACCCCTCGACGCCGAACATCTTGGCCTTGTACACCTCGGCCATGCCGCCGACATTGATAAGTTCCAATAGATAATATTTTCCGAACAGTCTCGGGAGCTTGATGACGTTCTCGGCCATTAAAGGCGATCCCTGTTACATTTAAATCGTCGCCATACTAGTGTTTCAGAAAAGACAAGTCAATTTTTTGTTTGGAGGCGTGCGCAACGCTCGCGGATGCCCTCGCGGGAGAACAGGACCTTGGTAAGCGGCGCTTCGGGTCCGCACTTGACGATCGCGATCCCCTCCTCGAGCGCGATAGCGACATAGCGGTCGGCCCCCGCGCCCCACACGGCATAGTCGGTCTCGCCGCGCTCCAGTGCATCGTGGAGCGTTTCAATGATCGGCAACAGGCAGGCCGCGTCGATGCCGTCGCCGGCGACCGGCAGGCCGTGACGGTCGAGCACAAGGAACGGCGGGTCCTGTTTCCATCCGAAAATACTCATGCTTTCTCCTCCCATCGCAGAGCGCACCAGAACCGTAGGAGCGAGCGCGCCCGTTCGTCGCCCGACTCGACCCGACGCGACGCGCGCGCCACCGCCGAGAGGAAGGGATCGCCCCCATCCTTCGCGATCTTGTCGGCCGTTTCGGCGGCGTGCCGCCAGTTCCCCTGTCTTAGGGCAAGCAGGACCATCGTCTCGGTGTTCATCGT
>Ga0116144_10004313_pt1 | contig 13538 bp, 13 predicted proteins | sample AD_UKC035_MetaG_FD_89746 | JGI IMG/M metagenome (GOLD analysis project Ga0116144, IMG submission 89746) | Active sludge microbial communities of municipal wastewater-treating anaerobic digesters from USA - AD_UKC035_MetaG | ecosystem: Engineered > Bioreactor > Anaerobic > Digestate | place: USA... | reverse complement strand
TTAACCAGCAGGGTATGGTTTTTCAGCGACTTGGCCGGTTCGTATCGCAATAGGTGAGCGCGGGCGCGCATTGAGGTGGTCAGATGGCGACCCCAGAAGAAGTCAAACACGCCGAGCAGTACGAAAATGGTAATCAGGATTACCGGACCCATATTGACGAGGAAATCCATAAAACTCAACCCTACCGCAGAACCGATCAGGATGTTGGGTGGGTCACCGATCAGGGTGGCTGTACCGCCGACATTCGAGAAGACAATCTGAGCCAGCAGGAACGGGAAAGCTTTGAGTTTGAGCTGTTCGGTCAACAGGATAACGATTGGGACGATCAGCATGACCGTGGTGACGTTATCGAGAAACGCGGAGAAAACAGCGGTAATCAACGACAAGACTGCGAGCAATCCGCGCGGGGAGGCGCGTACCGATTTGGCCGCGACGATGGCGACATATTGGAATATCCCCGTTTCCTTCATAATGCCAACGATGATCATCATGCCGATCAGAAGGAAGAGGGTATTGAAGTCGATGGCGTCGATGGCTTGTTCCTGATTTAAAAGTCCAAACAGAATTGCCAAAGACGAGGCCACGAGCGCGATGACCGCTTGATTCATTTTCTCGGCTATGATGACCGCGTAAACGAGGCCCATAATGGCTAAAGCGAGATATTGGGCGGGAATGCCCAGAATTACGTCATGCATTTTGATTACCCTTTATTACTTTAGTGAGTTTTATTTCTTTTCTTCGTGTTCGATTTCGGCAAGAATTTCATGGAGACGATGCAAGCAGGATTGCTCCGAAACCAGACCAACAAATTTTTGCGTGCGTTCGTCAACAACGGGCAAAGGGCTGCCATATTTATGGAGGCGACGCATGACTTCGAGCATCGGTGTGTCAGGATGCAGCAGGAAGTCTTCAATTTCCTGATTCATATGATTGCGAACGAGCTGAGGGCCAATCTTGCGGATTTTTTTTGCCGCACCGGGAGATCCTCCAACTAGAAAATCAAGATCCATCAAGCCATCTTCGATCTGGGCGGCCATAGGCAACAAATCTTCCATGAGGCAGCTGAGACCGAACATACCCACGACTTTGCCGTTCGTGTCAATGACAGGAGCGGTACGAAAATGCCCGGCGACGAGAGTTTCCAGTGCCGATTTGACTGATTGATCAGGTGTCAGGTTGGTGGGGTTGGGGATCAGAGCCTCGCTCGCAGACATGATGTATATGTTCCTGGTTTTGTTGTTTTGTATGGTGTTCCGGTCCGCCGCAATGCCGCATTTCGGTTAAAACGGGGGGAACCTATGCCCGTTCTACTGGGGTTGCAAGCAGAAAAATTACAAAAAGGCAAAAAAGCGGGGGGCATTTTGTCGCTTTTCGGTGTGGGGAAGGGTAAAAAATATTTGACAACGGGGCCAGAATCCTTATAGTCCGCCGCATTCCCGAGAAGTTCTCCGTTGTGGAGGCGTTGGGCGGGGCCGCTTGCGGGCCTGTTTCAATCCGTGTTCGGCTATCAGGACAATAACAACAAGAAAGAAGGAGACTTGCTATGGCTGGAAAGCGTCTTAGCACCAAACACAAAATTGACCGCCGCTTGGGTTGTAACCTGTGGGGGCGCGCCAAATCCCCTTATAACGTTCGTCAAACCGGCCCAGGACAACACGGTGCAAACCGCGGCAAACCGACTGATTACGGTCTGCAGTTGCGCGCCAAGCAAAAGCTCAAAGGCTATTACGGTTCGATCGGCGAGAAAAAATTCCGTGCTTATTACTTTGAAGCTATCCGTCTGAAAGGCGACTCCTCGCAAAACCTGATTGGTTTGCTGGAAAGCCGTCTGGACGCTGTTTGCTACCGCGCCAAGTTCGTTCCAACCGTTTTCGCCAGCCGCCAGCTGGTTTCCCACGGTCACGTCAAAGTGAACGGTAAACGCGTTAATATTCCTTCTTACCAAGTCAAAGAAGGTGATGTTATCGAGATCCGCGAGAAATCCCGTAACATGCCGATGGTTATCGCCGCCAAGGATTTGGCCGAACGTGATGTTCCAGAATATATTTCAGAAGATCCCGCTGGATTCAAAGCGACGTTCGTTCGCGTTCCGAAACTTGAAGACGTTCCTTATCCTGTTCAGATGGAACCGAATCTGGTTATCGAATATTACAGCCGCTAATTTGTGGCTTTTTCCCAAAAACCGCCCGATCAGGGCGGTTTTTTAGTGGGTGGTTACTATTTGTTAGGGAAAATACGCTAGAGTTTGATTGTTGACATTAGAATAAGCGAGTTTGAGGGTGTGATGGGTACGGTTTTTCAGGATATTTTCGCGTATTACGGACTGGATTGGTTGACCATGGTTTTTGGGCTTTCGGGTGGTTATCTGGTGGCTAATCAGAACCCTGTCGGATTTGTCGTTAATTTTGTAGCCAGCATTTGTGCTTTGATCGTTGCGATTATGTCTAGTCAGTATGGCTTTATTGTCGCCAATATCTTCTTTATGGGGATTGCCATGAAAGGGTACTGGGGGTGGAGTAAGCCTGCAGAGCAGCCCCAAATTCAGGCTGCCGAGTAGTTATTCTCCGGACTTCGTCCGTTCACGGATCAGGGCCGAGAGGATGCCGTGCAGAGTGCTGATTTCCTGATCTGTTGGTTGAGCTCTCTGAAATAATGATCTGATATTTCTTGATATTATATCCTTCATCTCATCCACGCGGTAAAAGCGGGCGGAGAGCAGTTCGCGGTCCAGACGGTCGAAGAATTCATCAAAAATTTGTGCGGTGGCGGGGTGGCTTTTGCCAGTCGGGAGCTGATTTTCTTCAGCTTTGAACACGAATTGCGACCATTCGTAGGCCATTAACAGGACGCCTTGGGCCAAATTGAGCGAGGAAAATCCCGGATTGAGCGGAATGGTGATGAGTTTGTGGGCCAGCGCCACATCTTCGTTCGCCAATCCTGCGCGTTCAGGGCCAAAGAGAATGGCGATTTTTTGTTCTTTTTCAATATGTTCTCGGACGTCTTTTGCGGCAAATCGGGCGGTCAGGACAGGTTTGACCATATCGCGTGCCCTAGCGGTTGTAGCATAAACCGTGTGGCGATCGGCAATCGCTTCGGCGGTTGTTTCAAAAACCTGAACGGGGGGCATCAGGTCCAGTGCGCCGGAGGAGGTGGCGTCGGCCCGTTCATTCGGCCAGCCGTCGCGCGGAGCCACGATCCGCAGATGGCACAGGCCGCAATTGAGCATGGCGCGGGCTGCTGCGCCGATATTCTCACCCATTTGCGGGTTCACCAGCACGATCACGGGCTGGGGCGTGTCCGCCAATTCGTGGTTAATAATGGTTTTGTCGGTTCCGGTCATGGTGTCGTCGCTTATAGCCAAAAGTGAGAAAAATTCAAATTATTCGTTAATATTTCCATAACTAATTTGACAAATCGGGAAATTAATAATATATTAACGATACTAGCTGTTTAGAAATTTACTTTTTTCGAGGAAAGGGCTTTGATGATGGGGGCTTTGGCTATGGAGCGTGTTGATCTTGATCCGCGAATTTCTGAGTCGACTGTGTATGAGTTTGATGTCATTTCTGCGTTTTCCGGTCTTGATACTTCCCGCAAAATGGTGCTGTTTGACCAATTGATGGGGCATCGCGTCAATGCCTACCGCAATACGATGAAAACATTCTGGCCCGAATCCACCGAAGATGATGCGCGCAAGCTTGAGATGATGTTGCGTTCGCGCATGAACCGCCTGAAAACGGCGATGTGATTTTTTAAGTTTCTCCAATTGGTGTTGGTTATTTCCCCCGAAGCGTTCTTCGGGGGATTTTTTACGCTGCCTGTTTGGAAAGGCGGGCTTTGGCTTTCTCCGGTCCGATGAGGGGGAGGAGGTCGCCCAGTTCCGGTCCGTGATCCATTCCGGTCAGGGCTTGGCGCAATGGCATAAAAAGCTCTTTCCCCTTGCGGCCTGTCGCGGATTTGATCGCATCCGTCCATTGCTTCCACGTCTCAGGAGACCAAGGGGCGGGTGGCATTAGCTCAATGGCTTTGGCGGCGAAGTCTGTATCGCCCACGATGGGGGCAACAGGGCCGTTGGCAACACTCCACCACTCTTTGATGTCGGTGATTTTCTCCAGATTGGGGCGCACGACCGCCCAGAATTCTTCGGTGATTTCTTCCAGACCAATTTGTGCCAGACGGATCTTGGCATGGTCGTAATCAAGCCCGTGCAGGATTTTGGAGTTGAGACGGAGGAGTTCATCTTGATCGAATTTCGGTGTGCCACGCCCGAATTTGGCAAAGTCGAACGATTTAATCAGCGGTGCGTAATCGCTGTAGGCTTCGATCGGATCGGAGGTTCCGAGACGCGCAAGCAAAGATGAAATAGATAGCGGTTCCAGCCCCACATCGTCGCGGAGTTCGATAATGCTGAGTGCGCCCAAGCGTTTCGAGAGTTTACCGCCTTCGGCATCGGAGATCAGCGGCAGGTGCGCGAATTGTGGCGGGGTGACGCCCATGGCGTCAAACATTTGGATGTGCGAGGCGGTGTTCGAGACGTGATCTTCGCCACGTACCACATGGGTCATGCCAAAGTCTGCGTCGTCAATCACCGAACACAGGTGGTAGAGCGGCGAGCCGTCTTCGCGGATCAACACGGGATCGGACATATCCTTGCCTTCGAAACGGACTTCCCCGCGGATCATGTCTTGCCATACAATCGGCTGGTCTTTCATCAGGAAGCGCCAGTGCGGTTTGCGGCCTTCGGCTTCGTATTTCTCTTTTTGCTCGGTGGTGAGTTTCAGGGCGGCACGGTCATAGATCGGCGGCAGACCCTGAGAGAGTTGCGATTTGCGTTTGAGTGAAAGTTCTTCGGGTGTTTCGTAACACGCGTACAAACGTCCGTCAGCTTTCAACTTGGCAATAACTTCCGAATAGCGGTCCAGCCGTTTGCTTTGGTGCGCAATCTCGTCCCATGTGATGCCAAGCCATGACAGGCTTTCATAAATGGCCGATTCAAATTCAGGTTTAGACCGTTCCAGATCGGTGTCGTCGATGCGCAGCAGATAAAAGCCGTTCATGTGTTTGGCAAAGAGCCATGTAATAAGGGCGGTGCGGACGTTACCAATGTGTAACATGCCGGTGGGAGAGGGTGCAAAACGAACGCGAATTGTATGGGTCATGATGGGTTGTTCTAGCGGGTTTTTCGGGGGTTTTCAATGAGAATGTGAAAGCCACTCTCCCCTTGAGGGAGAGGGATACCGGAACTTGTCTCACCGAAGGTGAACTAGTGGAGGTTGGGTGAGGGGATGTCGGAATTTAACACCCCCTCACCCAGCTTCGACTAACTCGCTATGCTCGTAAGTCTTCGCAACCCTCTCCCTCAAGGGGAGAGGGAGCTGTTATTTATATCCATTCGCAATCGGGTAACGGCGTTCCCTTGCGAAGGCGCGGGTGGTGATTTTGGCGCCGGGGGCTGATTGCTGACGTTTATATTGAGCGATTTTGAGGAGGTGAGCCACTTTTTCGACCGTTTCCTTGCCAAATCCCTGATCGATGATTTCTTTCGGGGAGAGGTCGTGTTCGATCAGGCGTTCCAGAATGCCGTCCAGAATGTCGTAAGGCGGCAGGCTGTCTTGATCGGTCTGGTTCGGGCGAAGCTCGGCTGTCGGTTTCTTGGTGATGATGTTTTGCGGGATTTTATCGCCGTGTGTTTCGTTGTACCAGTCGCAGACTTTATAAACCTGAATCTTGTACATGTCTTTGAGCGGGTTATATCCACCGCACATATCACCGTAGAGGGTTGCGTATCCTGTGGCCATCTCGGACTTGTTGCCGGTGGTGACAACCATCGCGCCTGTCATGTTAGACTTGGTCATGAGGGTGAGGCCGCGCAAGCGCGATTGCAAATTTTCGTGCGCAAGACCCGACGTTTCAGGTTGGTCTTTTACAAATGCATCGACCATGGTCGCAATCGAAATTATTTCATAGGAAATGTCGAGGCGTTTGGCGCAGTCGGCTGCATCATCCAGACTTTCCTGTGAGGTGAAGTGCGAAGGCATCATAATGGCGTGGACGTTATTTGCGCCCAATGCTTCGACGGCAATCGCCGCGGCAAGTGCGCTGTCTATTCCGCCGGAAAGACCGATTAGAACCTGTTTCTGTCCTGTTTTGCGCATGTAGTCTTTGAGGCCCAGCGTGGCGGCCATGAAGATTTGTTCTTCGGCTTCCGGTTGAGGATGGTGTGCGCTATTTTGTGACAGAATATCTTCTTTAAAGGGTTTTGCTTGGCTGGTTATATTTCCTTCTTTGTCCATGATAAAAGACGAGCCGTCATAAATCACGTCGTCTTGGCCGCCGATCTGGTTCACGTAGAGCAGGGGCAGACCCGTTTCCGCGACACGAGCACGGGCTTGGGTCAGGCGGCGGTTGTGTTTGCCGATTTCAAACGGGCTGCCGTGCAGAGAGACCAGAATTTCTGCGCCGTTGTCTTTGAGCTTACTGGCGACATCGGGAAACCACATATCTTCGCAGACCAGAACACCCAGCTTTTGCCCCATAAATTCGATGGAGGCAAAATCTTTGGCGGAGACAAAATATCTTTTTTCATCGAATACGCCGTAATTGGGGAGGTGGTGTTTGGCGGTCTGGCCGATAATTTTGCCACCGCCGATCAGAAGAGCCGCGTTATAAAGCTGGCCGTTTATATCCTGCGGCGTGCCGATTAGAATTGCCGATTTTTTTGTTTTGCTGAATTCCATCAGTTGTTCGACGCGATTTTCCGTGTCCCTGATGAATTGCTTGTTGTGGAGCAAATCTTCGGGCGGATATCCGGTCGTGACCAGTTCAGGAAAAACGATCAAATCGCTGGTGGTGTCGTGTTCGGTCCACACGCGTTCAATCATATCCAGATTATAGTCCAGATCGCCAACGGTGGGATTGACCTGTGCCAGTGTGATGCGCATCGTCTTCTTTATTCCGCTGCAAGTGACAGGAGGTTGTGTTTTTTGTCTTTGCGGATGGTTTTCAGTTCGTCAGCGATCAGGAACGCCAGTTCCAGCGATTGTGAGGCGTTCAAACGCGGATCACAATGGGTGTGGTAACGGCTCGACAAATCTTCTTCACGAATATCCTGAAGGCCACCTGTGCACTCGGTGACGTTCGATCCGGTCATTTCGATATGGACGCCGCCCGGAATGGTTCCTTCGGCTTTGTGGACCGCGAAGAAATCCTGCACTTCGCCCAGAACCGATTTGAATTCACGGGTTTTGTAACCGCTCGATGATTTCACGGTGTTGCCGTGCATCGGGTCGCAGACCCAAGTGACATTACGGCCTTCGTCTTTCACTTTGCGTACAAGGGCGGGGAGGTGGTCGAATACCTTGCCTGCGCCCATACGCGAAATCAGAGTTAGGCGCCCATCTTCGTTGTCGGGGTTCAGTTTGTCGATCAGGCTGATCAGGTCGTCGGGGCTGGCGGTTGGGGGGCATTTGAGGCCAATCGGGTTTTTGATGCCACGGACGAATTCGACTTGGGCATGGTCTTCCTGATTGGTGCGTGCGCCGATCCAGACAAAATGGCCCGAGCAGTCGTACCAGTCGCCGCTGGTGCTGTCGACGCGCGTCAGGGCTTCTTCGTAGGGGAGAAGCAAGGCTTCATGACAGGTATAGAAATCGGTTTGTTTCAGGATATGCGGAACCTTTTCCCCTGTCATACCGCAGGCGGTCATGAAGTCGAGCGCTTGTTCGATGCGTTCGGAGAGTTTCTGGTAGCGTTCGGCTTGTTCACCGTCGCCAACAAAATCGAGGTTCCATTTGTTGATCATATGGAGATCTGCATAACCGCCTGTTGCAAAAGCGCGGAGGAGATTGAGTGTGGCAGCCGACTGGTTATAAGCACGAAGCATCCGTTTGGGGTCGGGCTTGCGGGCGTCTTCGGTGAATTCGATCCCGTTGATGATGTCGCCGCGATAGGTCGGCAGTGTGACTCCGTTTTGTGTCTCTGTATCTTCCGAACGCGGTTTGGCGAATTGGCCTGCCATGCGGCCCATTTTGACAACGGGAACCGATCCGGCAAAGGTCATTACTACTGACATTTGCAAAAGGACGCGGAACGTATCGCGGATTTTATTGGCGCCGAACTCGGCAAAGCTCTCGGCACAGTCGCCGCCCATCAGGACAAAGGCGTTGCCTTTTCCGGCTTCGGCCAGTTGTTTTTTGAGGGCACGGGCTTCACCGGCAAAAACCAGCGGAGGCATCCGGCGCAACTCGGTTTCGGCTTCGACCAACCCTTCCTTACAATCTCCGTAGGCCGGGAGTTGTTTGGCGGGTTTCGTTCTCCAGCTTTCGGGGGTCCAGTCGGTCATTTTCTTGTGCTTTGCAATAAATGTTAAATCCCTTATGATTTAGGGGATTTAGTGCTGTTTTTCAAGGAATTAAACCAGCTAGGCCAGAGCTTTGCCGATATCAAAGGTTTTTGGATGTGCGAACTGCTGACGCATTTCGCATTTCTGTTCTCTTTTCTCGTTGTGGGACAGTGCGATCATATTCCGGTAAAAAGAGGCGCAAGCGTTGGAGAGGTGATCAAAGGCCGCTTCATTGTGCCGCGAATGAACGTTATTGGCATCATAGTTTTGAGGGGGCGGAAAATCCGGTCCTGCGGCTTTTTTGCCGCGTTCGTATTCCCGCGCCAGAGTGTCGATCCTGTATTCCAGATGGTTGATGAAGCACGTCATCTTGCGGTTTTCCAGCGTCCAGATGGCCGGACCGTCGGGGCCGTTCATAACGACTTCGCCGTTATGCTGGCCGATGACGTTCCGCAGGTCGGCTTCTTCCATGAAAGAATATCGCGACTGGGGAACGACGATTGTGCCGTCGCCCAATCCTCTTGCCAAAGGATGTGACGGGGTTTCAATCGTGTGGTCGAACAGGCCGTAGAATTTTTCTTCGTGGATGCCTTTTTCAACTCCGTAGAGTTCCTTCATGGCAGCAAAGGCCGACCAGCAGACAAGAGAGGCATGATTGACCGATCCGTCACGGATGTTGGTGCGCAATGTCTGGAACAGGTCGCGGGATTCGTTCCAGAATTCCGTGTATTGTGTGTTCATGTCATTGTAAGTCAGGCGACCCCGGTCGATACCGGTGACGATCACCAGATCGAAATGTTGATGACCGATGACATCCTGCCAGTCTTGATAGCGGGAGCTTAACAAAAATTCCCGTTCGCGAAAATATTTCGCGTCGCTCTTGGCGCAGGCCATCCGGCATAGTGTGATCTGTGCGTTTGGTGCTGCGAGATGCAGGGTGTTGAGGAAATGGCGCTCCGTGCCTTCGGCATTGTCCATGATGTTAATCAAGGCGATGCGCGGCGCGTTCTGATGTGTTGCAGATGAAAAGGATGATGCGGATGTCAATCCAGAAGCTCTTTGGCTCATGTCTTTACCTCATAAAAACGGTTAGTTTGTTTTCAATGGGGCGTATGGAAATGAGCCATAGCGCTTTAGCAATTTATTATAAAGCGGTGCAAGCTGCCCCTCAAATCCCGCTTCTGACGTGTACCATGTATAAAAACGGCTTGATGAGTCAAGAAAAAATAAATCTAATCTTTGAAAAAAGTTAAGGATAAAGTGTTTCCGTTGCCCAGAGGCCTTTTTCATCCCGCGTGTAGAGCAAGCGGTGATGCAAGCGGAATTCGCCATCCTGCCAGAATTCAATCGACACCGGAGAGAGGCGGAATCCGCCCCAGTGCGGCGGACGCGGCGGGGTTTCTCCATACATTTGTTCATAGTGGGAAATGCGGTTGATCAGTGTTTCGCGGTCGGGTAAGGCGCGCGATTGTTGAGATGCCCATGCGCCGATTCGGTTCCCCAGTGGGCGTGTTGCATAATAGTCATCCGACTCTTGTTCCGAAACGGGGGTCACATCGCCGCGTACGCGGATCTGGCGGCCCAGTGTTTTCCAGTGGAAATTGAGGGCTGCTTTTTTTGTGGCGAGAATTTCGCGACCTTTGACGCTTTCATAGTTGGTGAAAAAACCAAATCCGCTGTCGTCGATTTTCCGGACGAGAACCACGCGGGCATCGGGCATTCCCGTTTCATCCACTGTGGCTAGGCACGCCGCGTCGGGATCGTTCGGTTCCGACTTGGTCGCGTCTTCCACCCAGTTGCGGATGATGGTGTAGGGGGACTCCTCTTTATTTATTGTCATATTCTGCCGCCTGAAAAATTTTTATATATCGCCTGTTTTTATACGGGGGAAAGGGTTATATAGTCCCGTTTAGTGTTTGTGTCGCCATACGAGCGACGGTCTATATTTACCGAAAGGAACCGGAAGATGAAAACGAAATTTTTGACTCTCCTTGCAATCTCGTCATTGGCTTTGACGGCTTGTATGGAGAATATGGGCAATAAACAGATGGTCGGTTCGGCTACTGGTGCTGTTCTCGGCGGTGTTGCCGGTGCGCAATTCGGTAAAGGTACCGGACAATTGGTTGGTGTCGGTGTTGGTGCTTTGCTCGGTACTTTGATCGGTAGCGAGTTGGGTAGATCCCTCGACCAAGCCGATATGATGTATGCCAATCAGGCGCAAACCCGTGCCTATTCCGCTCCGGTTGGTGAAACGATCAGCTGGAACAACCCTGACAGCGGTCACTCGGGTACCATTACCCCGATGAAAGAAGGCTACAGCAATACATCCGGTCGTTACTGCCGTGAGTACAGCCAAACCATCTATGTTGATGGTCGTCAGCAAACCGGTGTTGGCAGCGCTTGCCAAAACCCCGATGGTACATGGCAGATTATGCAGTAATCGGGTGTAATCCGATTATCAGAAAGGCCGCTTTCGGGCGGCCTTTTGTCTTTTCTATTTTTCTTTCTCCTCTTCGAAGAGAAGATTTGCGTCCGTTTGCGGGGGAGCTGTGGCGGTCTTGGCCTGTGGTGATGTTCGCATCATTTTACCTATTCCCCCCGTTGGGCCGCTTATTGAGCTTCCGCCCATGCCGGCCATTCCTCCAGGGGAGGGTGATGCGGGAGCCATTGCGATTTGCGGACTCGGTTGCGGTGCAAGCTGCGGGGATGCCGCCAATTGCATTTCCAGCGATATTTGCGGTCCCGGCACAGGCATTTCGGCTGTGGCTTCGAGCTTGCGGGCATAGACCGGATCGGCCAGAGTCAGGTTGATCGATTCCATGACAGGTTTGAATTGCGGATTGTTTTCACACCATTTTGAAATTCCCGAAAGGGTGACAACTTGTCCGCTGCGGTTCATGTCGGTGATAAAGCTTCCAAGCTGGCTGAGTTCCTTCCAGCCGGTATGTTGTTTGGCGGATTGAAATTCGAGACGGGCGGCCTGATCACGCGGCATGCCGTGCCGGTCGGCATTATGATAGGCAAGAGCTGCCGATTGCAGCGAGTGGGCACACCAGCCGGCGAAGCGTCCTTTGAGCAAACCTTCGTTCTGGTTGTTGGCGACATGGATCATCGGCAGGTGACTGTCGGCTTCCATGGCGTGGATCAGAACCATTTCGAATGTCTCTTCGATGGTTCGTTCGTGGGAGATGATGTTGACTTCTTGTTGGGCGAAAGGGTTATGGCCTCCCGCAATGGCATCCATTGGGTCCGGTATGACACCGGTGATTTCGGTCAGCAAATGTCCGGTGGCCTTGATAAACGGGTTTGATGATCCTTCCGTTGCAGCTTCGAGAATCTGGGCGGGCTGGTATCCGCTCCATGCCATTGTCTGGGCCGCGTTTGCAAACATGATCCATGTTTCGATGTTTTTGGCGTCAAAGCTGGCGGCAACTTGTTTCGCCAAAGAATAAGCGCTGCCGATCGGCGAGCGTTTTTCACTGGAGATGAATTTTTCCAATGCGTAGTTGGTGACGTCGATGGCAATCGGGAAGGGGTATTCTTCCGGATGATTGACCTGAGGAGTCATGGCGTCAAAAGCTCTTTTCTTGCCCAGAGACGTCAATGCATCGATAAACCCGTTATGAACCATCTGGATGACGCTATAGACATCGGCTTTCAGATTGGTGCGGGCTGTTGCTATGTTGTTTCTTTTCGGTTGGAGAATTTGATTGTTCTGGCTTCCGGCATGTTTCTGTGTGTAGAAATCTACCGTTTCCATGAAGTTTGATGTCAGGCTGTGGATCGTGAAGAGCAGGTCTTCTTCCGTTTCATGCTGGTTCATGTTGATCGAGATGAAGGCCAGACATTCGGGATGTTTTTTAAATCCCAACAATGATTTTCTAAAGCCGATGACCAGCCCCAGAAAGGCGGAATTGTCGTGGCCGGGAGAGCGAAATTTCAAAAGAGCTGCGGCTTCGCCGTAGGCGGCATGTCCATGTATTTTGGGCATGAGCTTGGCAATCTGTTCGGCTTTTTGGCCGCGATGGTGGAGAATATAATGCAAATCAACATTAGGGAAAATCTTTTTCAGATCTTCCGCGTATCTTTCGCAAAAACGCTGCGTTTTTTCAAAAAGTGGCTCGGACATCGTTTCCCGCATAGGTTATGGCCTGCTGAAAGCAGGCTTTCAGGACCGTTCATCCTAACAACCAAAAGTTAAAGGATTCTGTAATTTTGTGACTTTTTACGTCTTCTTTCTGGACGTCTTCGCATAAATGTGTAGGATGAGCGCGGTTCACTATAATTAAGGTAAAGGTACTGAAAAAATGACATTTTCTTCGTTGATGGCTGGCAAAAAGGGTCTGATTATGGGCGTGGCGAACGATCGCTCTATCGCTTGGGGCATTGCCAAGGCCGCTCATGCACAGGGTGCCGAACTCGCCTTCACCTATCAGGGCGAAGCTTTGGAAAAGCGTGTGCGCCCGTTGGCCGAAGAAGTCGGATCGCAGATCATCGTTCCGTGCGATGTGACGGACGAAGCCAGTATCGACGCCACATTCAAAGAAATTGAAGCCAAGTGGGGCAAGATCGATTTTGTTGTTCACGCGATTGCGTTCTCGGACAAAGCCGAGCTTGATGGTTTGTATCTGAATACGACCCGCGCCAACTTCCTCAAAACCATGGATATTTCCGTTTATTCTTTTACCGCTGTTTGCCAACGTGCTGTGCCGTTGATGAAGGATGGCGGTTCATTGTTGACGCTCACTTACTACGGGGCCGAGCGTGTGATGCCGCATTATAATGTCATGGGTGTTGCCAAGGCTGCGCTTGAGGCTTCTGTCCGTTACCTTGCGACCGATCTGGGCAAAGACAATATCCGCGTCAATGCGATTTCGGCCGGTCCGATTAAAACTTTGGCGGCGTCGGGGATCGGCGATTTCCGCTATATCCTGAAATGGAACGAACTTAACTCTCCGCTCAAACGCAATGTGACAATTGAAGATGTCGGGAATTCAGGTTTGTATTTGCTTAGCGATCTCGGCGCTGGTGTAACTGGTGAAGTGCTACACGTTGATGCCGGTTATCACACCGTCGGGATGGTGGCGATTGACTCTGCCGCTGAAACCGCCGAGCTGCTGGAAAGCATTGCGCCGAAGGACAGTTCCGAGGCGGCATAAAGATGAGAACGAAGGGCCTGTTCTTTGCAATTCTGACA
>Ga0116144_10004308_pt1 | contig 13545 bp, 14 predicted proteins | sample AD_UKC035_MetaG_FD_89746 | JGI IMG/M metagenome (GOLD analysis project Ga0116144, IMG submission 89746) | Active sludge microbial communities of municipal wastewater-treating anaerobic digesters from USA - AD_UKC035_MetaG | ecosystem: Engineered > Bioreactor > Anaerobic > Digestate | place: USA... | reverse complement strand
TGCTCGAACTTGCCTGCGCTGATCACCACCATGTCCAGCTGCATGGCCGATGGGCTCATCCGCACATCGTTCGTCACGGAGGCGGCGACCGGAAGGTCCAGGGCCCGTGTGACGGTGACATAACCCACGAACGAGTACGTGATGGTCTGCGGACCGGTCGGGACCGGGAAGGAATAATCCCCGTTCACATCGGTGGCCCCGCCCTTCCCCGGTGCATAGGTCACGTTCACCCCGATGAGCGGTTCGCCGCTCTGTTCATCGGTCACCTTCCCCTTCAACACCACATCCTGAGCGTGGGAGCAGAGCGCTCCGGCCAGGGCGCACAGCGCGACGGTCGACCTCATCATGCGGCAGCTACATTTGTGGGACCACCGCCGTACCTCACGGGCAGGTCCGTCGGCGATGCGGCTAAATGTAGCGAAAGGGCCATACGCGCACGTGGAGGAACAGCAGTGGATATACCGCATCGCCCTGTCCATGCTCAAGGGTATCGGCCCGGTGAACGCGCGCAACCTGGTGGCCTATTGCGGTGGGGTGGAACCGATCTTCTCGGATCGCAAGTTGAAGAACACCCTGGCCAAGGTGCCCGGCATCGGACCGAAGTTGATCGCCAGCATCACGGACAAGAAGGTGCTGGCCGCAGCGGAAAAGGAGCTGGTCTATGTGCGGAAGCACAAGCTGCGGATGCACTTCTATCTCGACGCGGACTTCCCGCGTCGCTTGAAACAGGCAGAGGACGCACCGGTGATCCTCTTCGCGGACGGCAATGCCGACTTCGAGGCGGAGCACATGGTGAGCATCGTGGGCACGCGCACCCCGACCGAGGAAGGCAAACGCCTGTGCGTGGAACTCGTGCAAGGCTTGAAGGAATGCAACGCGACCATTGTCAGCGGTCTCGCTTACGGCATCGACATCGTGGCGCACAGGCATGCACTGAGGAACGGCCTGCCGACCATCGGCTGTGTGGCGCACGGCCTGGACAAGCTCTATCCCGGCGACCACGCGGGCACCGCTAAAGAGATGGTGAAGCACGGGGCCCTGGTCAGTGAACTACCGAGCGGCTCCAGCTTCGCACCCGGGAACTTCCCCGCGCGCAATCGCGTGATCGCGGGCTTGAGTGACTGCACCATCGTGGTGGAGAGCGGGCCGAAGGGCGGCAGTTTGATCACGGCCGACATCGCCAGCAGCTACGACCGCGAGGTCTTCGCCTTTCCAGGCAGGCCGACCGATCCACGCAGCGAGGGGTGCAACAAACTGATCCAGCAGAACAAGGCAGCGCTCATCACCAATGCACAGGACGTGATCACGATGATGGAGTGGATGCCGAAGAAGAAGAAAGCGCCGGTTCAGGCCGCGCTATTCGCCGAGTTGATGCCCGATGAGCAAACGCTCGTGGACATCATCAAGGCACAGGGCAGCGCTCACATCGACGATCTCTGTGTTCGGAGCAAATGGGCGCAGGGCAAGGTGGCCGGGCTCCTGTTGAACATGGAGTTCAACGGGGTGGTGCGTAGTTTGCCGGGGAAGGTGTATCAGTTGAATTAAAGCGCACCGACCGGTCAACACCGCTTCCCATTTGCGCGACGGAACGGCCCATCTACCTTTGCCCCCGCTTAAACCAAGAGCACCCCAAAACACCCCCGTATGGCAAAGTCGAACAAGGCCTTAGATGCCTTCATGGCCGAAGTGAAGAAGCGCAACGGCAACGAGCCGGAGTTTCTCCAGGCCGTGCACGAAGTGGCCGAGATGGTGATCCCCTTCATCGAGGCGAACCCGAAGTACAAAGGCAAGATGCTGCTGGAGCGCATGGTGGAGCCCGAGCGCACCATCATGTTCCGCGTGCCATGGGTGGATGACAAGGGCCAGACCCAGGTGAACCGCGGTTTCCGTGTGGAGTACAACAGCGCCATCGGTCCTTACAAGGGCGGCTTGCGCTTCCATCCGAGCGTGAACCTGAGCATCCTCAAGTTCCTGGGCTTCGAGCAGACCTTCAAGAACAGCCTCACCACCCTGCCCATGGGCGGCGGCAAGGGCGGCAGCGACTTCGACCCGAAAGGCAAGAGCGATGGCGAGGTGATGCGCTTCTGCCAGAGCTTCATGACCGAGTTGTGGCGCCACGTGGGCCAGTTCACCGACGTGCCCGCGGGTGATATCGGCGTGGGCGGTCGTGAGATCGGCTTCATGTTCGGCCAGGACAAGCGACTGCGCAACGAGTTCACCGGTGTCTTCACCGGCAAGGGCCGCAGCTGGGGTGGATCGCTCATCCGTCCGGAAGCCACGGGATACGGCTGCGTGTACTTCGCGGCGGAGATGATGAAGGAGAACAAGCAGGACTTCAAGGGCAAGATCGTGGCGGTGAGCGGCAGCGGCAACGTGGCCCAGTACGCGATCGAAAAAGCCACCCAGCTCGGCGCCAAGGTGGTGTCCGCCAGCGACAGCGATGGCGCCATCTACGACCCCGCCGGCATCACCGGCGAGAAGCTTGCCTACATCATGGAGCTGAAGAACGTGAAACGCGGCCGCATCGAGGAGTACGCGAAGAAGTTCAAGGGCAGCACCTACAAGAAGGGCGCCCGCGTGTGGGACCTTGTCGCCAAGTGTGACGTCGCTCTCCCCTGTGCCACGCAGAACGAACTGGATGAGAAGAACGCGAAGGACCTGGTGAAGAAAGGTGTGAAGTACGTCGCCGAAGGCGCGAACATGCCCACCACACCGGAAGGCATCACCGTGCTGCAGGGCGCGGGTGTGGCCTTCGCACCCGGCAAGGCAAGCAACGCGGGTGGCGTGGCCACGAGCGGCCTGGAGATGAGCCAGAACAGCCTGCGCATGAGCTGGAGCCGCGACGAAGTGGACCACCACCTGCACAAGATCATGAAGGACATCCACGCGGCCTGTGTTCGCCACGGCCGTGAGGGCAAGAAGATCAACTACGTGAAAGGCGCCAACATCGCCGGCTTCGTAAAGGTGGCCGATGCGATGCTGGACCAGGGCGTGGTGTGAGCGGACCCCCAGGGATCACCATACGAAAGCCCCCGGATCTCCGGGGGCTTTCGTCATTTTGGGAGCTGCTGCCGGAGCCATCAATGCTTCACCACCATCCGCTTCCGATCAGCTCCAGCAAGACCATATGTATAGATGCCATCCGCCAGGTCAGCGACCGGCATGGTCAGCATCGTGCTCCCTGCATTGACGTTCAAGGACCGCACCGTACGCCCTTGTACATCGGTCACGACCAACAGCCCACCGTTGTGGCCCGGCTCCATGGGGATGTGCACCAGTTGTGAGGCTGGCACCGGGAAGGCGTCCCCAATGAACGTACCACCCGACGACTCATTGATCGAGGTCGAGCCATCCATTGCCGCCACGCGCTGCACCTGATACACCGGTCCCTGGTCCGCTTGAACGAACGCGACCACATGCAGTTCTTCCACATTCCACGCAGAAGGCATGGTGTAGGTATAACTGCGCTGAACGAATTCCCCTGTGGTCGGCATCGCGATGTCCTCTCCATCCACGGATGTGACGTAGCCACGCAACACATGGCGATGGTCATAGGCTGCGTGTGCGCCATTCACGTAATCCTGCTGGTAGCCGATCACATGGTCCTCGGTGAGCAGAACGTACAGCTGATCAGTGGAGGTGAGGCTTGTCTCAGTGTAGTACACCTCGACCGTGATGCTCACATGTTGGGAGCTGGCATCATATGCACTGGCGAGACCCACATTGACCGGAGAAGGTGCGGACAGGACCACCGGAACCTGCGAGGACCACGAATTGGCGGATGATAACTGGGAGCGGTTCACCAGTCCTTGCGGCTGGAACGCTACGCCCCAGGCAGACCATAACGCGGCACCATCATCGGTGCGGAAGTCCGGCTGGGAGCCCTGCGGCACCGAGAGGGAGCCACCGTGCACCTCCACGAGCACGAGATCATCCGGGTGGGCTGCAGTAAGCCCGTTGGCAACCGTATGCGCTGCTGGGCAATTCCCACAGTTGATCGCAGTGAACAACTCCAGCAACGCCGTTCGCTGCTGCGGTTCCGTGGAGACCAGGGTCTGTGCACTCGAGGCACCGGGGATCAACAGGGCGGTCGTGAAGAGGAGTGGAAGCGTATTCATCATTGTCGGCGATGGATCAGGTGGGAAAAGAAAGGCCCCGGTCCTTGACCGGGGCCTCTTTATTCGGAGCGGGACCCGGTCAGCAGAACTCTTCGTAGGCCATCTTCAGGTTGTCGGCGATCATCTCGGCACTACGGCCTTCGATGTGATGGCGCTCGAGGAAGTGCACCAATTTGCCATCCTTGAACAGCGCCATGGCCGGGCTGCTCGGCGGGTATGGGAGGAAGTGTTTGCGGGCCTGGTTCGTGGCATCGGTATCAACGCCAGCGAAAACAGTCACGAGATGATCCGGTCGTTTACCGCCGGTCAGACTTTGCTTGGCGCCTGGGCGGGCGGCACCGGCCGCACAGCCGCATACGCTGTTCACCACGCACAGGACGGTACCTGGCTGTGTCAGGGCCTTATCTACTTGGTCGGGGGTCTGCAATTGTTCGAAACCGACGGAGACCAGGTCGGTCTTCATGGGCGCAACGAGCTCTGGAGGATACATGGTTCAATGCCAGCGTCATTGAGTTGTGGCCGCTGGCTGGTACAAAGATACTTCCCATGGAGAGGAATAAGGAAGGACCATCGTGGTACGACGACCAGTTGGCCCTACAACGCCCGCTTCCGCTTGAAGAACGCCTTCAACAGGTCCGCACACTCCGCTTCGAGTACCCCGCCGGTCACCTGGGTCTTCGGATGCAGCAGTGCACCCCCGAAACGTCGGTATCCGGCCTTCTCGTCGAAGGCACCGAACACCACGCGCCCCAACTGCGCCCAATGCATCGCTCCAGCACACATCACACAAGGCTCCAAGGTCACGAAGAGGGTGCACTCCTTCAGGTACTTGCCCCCGACATGCTCCGCCGCTGCCGTGATAGCCTGCATCTCCGCGTGGGCAGTCACATCGTTGAGTCGTTCAGTGAGGTTGTGCCCACGAGCTACGATGCGGTCCTGCCATACGACCACCACGCCAACAGGCACTTCATCCGCCTTGAACGCTAGTTCGGCCTCCTTCAAGGCTTGGCGCATGTAGTGTTCGTCCGAGGTCTGTACGATCATGCCGTTGCCTCTGCCCGAAGGCCGGGTTCGTTCACGAGCACACCCTGCACCTCCGGTTTCAGGTCTTTGATGTTCAGCTGCAGGCTTCGGCGGCCATTCCATTCATTCTCCTCCAACGTGTAGATCAAGCTGAACGGCGCGCCGCTCTTCACCAGGTCCAAGTGCCCGCCGAGTCGGAAACCGATGGCATCGAAGACCGGACCCTCGCCACCGGCCATGCGAACAGCGCACTTCAGATGATCCTCTCCCACGATCCGGGCCTGGCCGGTATCCACCACCCCCCTTGTCATCAGGAGCGGCTTCATGTTCCCAGGCCCGAAGGGTTCCATGTGATGCAGGATACGCGCTAACGGATCGTCCAGGTCCCTGAGCACCACTTCGGCGTCCACCTCCTCCTCGGGCACACGCAATGCCGGATCCATCGTCGTGCGCACCACCTCATCGAAGCGTGCACGGAAGGCATCCACATTGCTCAACGGCATCGTGAGACCGGCAGCGTACATGTGACCGCCGAACTGGTCCAGCAGGTCACTGCATGCATTGATCGCTTCGTACACATCGAACCCTTTGACGCTGCGCGCGCTCCCGACCGCCTTCCCCTGGCTTTCGGTGAGCACCACGGTCGGCCGGTAGTACCGTTCGATCAGGCGTGAGGCGACGATCCCGATCACACCCTTGTGCCAGCTCGCATCGAACACCACCGTGCTCCACGCTTCGCGCAGACCCTCATCACCGGCGATGCGCTCCAGGGCGGACTCCGTGATGTTCTTGTCCAGTTCCTGTCTTGCCGTGTTATTCCCGTCCACGCGCAGACCGATCTGATCGGCCTGTTCCTGATCCTTCGCCAACAGCAGCTCAACGGCCTGTCTTCCATGTTCGATCCGTCCGGCCGCATTGATCCGCGGCCCGATGGTGAAGACCAGTTCGGATACGCCAAGTCGCCGCTTCACGTTGGCCATCTGCATCATCGCCTTGATGCCGGGTCGAGGGTCGTGGTTCACCTGTTTCAAGCCGAAGTGGGTGAGCACCCTGTTCTCACCGGTCACCGGCACGATGTCGCATGCGGTGCTCACGGCCACCAGGTCCAGAAGGGTCTCGATCTCGCTCTGAGGGATCCCGTTTCGTTGCGCGAGACCCTGGACCAGTTTGAACCCGATGCCACATCCGCTCAGTTCCTTGTACGGATAGGCGCAGTCCGTCCGCTTGGGATCGAGAACCGCCACCGCTTTCGGCAGCTCATCACCCGGCCTGTGGTGATCGCATATGATCATGTCCACACCCCGTTCCGCGGCATAGGCCACCTTGTCCACCGCTTTGATGCCACAATCGAGCGCGATGATCACTCCGGCTCCTTCGCTCACTGCACTGTCGATGCCTTGGAACGAGATGCCGTAGCCTTCGGTGTACCTGTCCGGGATATAGAACGAGAGGTTCCCGGTGAATCGTGAAAGGAAGGAATAGACGAGGGCAACGGCGGTGGTACCGTCCACATCATAATCCCCGTAGACCATGATCCGTTCATTGTCACCCAGGGCCCGTTCGATGCGTTCCACGGCCGCCAGCATGTCCGCCATAAGGAAGGGATCGTGCAATCGTTCCAACGTGGGACGGAAGAAGACCGAGGCGGAAGCCGGGTCCTCCAGGCCACGCTGCGCCAGCAGCGCAGCGGCTACGGGTGGGCACCGTTCATTCACCAATCGGGCCACGATCCCGGGATCTGCCGGTCGCTTCAGGCGCCAGCGCTTCTGTCGGTGCGTACGCATGGTGTGAAGGTACGATCGCACTGGATCACTCCTTGCGCAACCGCATGCGCGCCACGGCGATCGCCTCCGTGGCTCGGGCATCGAGCTCGGGCGTCCGCAGGTCGAGGGCTTCGAGTTGCTCCCGGACCAACCGCCCCACGATGGCGCGCGTTTCCCATTGGTCGTCCGCCGGTACGATGAACCAGGGGGCGTGCGGTGCAGCGGTCGCTCCGATGGCCTGGGCGTACGCCTTCTGGTAGCCATCCCAGAAGCCCCGCTCGGTCACGTCCCCCGGACTGAATTTCCAGTTCTTCTTTGGGTCCTCGATCCGTTCGAGGAATCGCTCCTTCTGCGCGGCCTTGTCCATGTGCAGGAAGAACTTCATGATGGTGACCCCCTGGCCGGCCAGATGGGCCTCGAAGCCACGGATGGATGCATACCGCTGTTCCCAGAAGTACCCGGGGAGGTCCGCCGGATCGATGCCTGGCAGGCGTTGCGCGGAGAGGTAGGCCGGGTGCACCTTCACCACGAGCACCTCCTCGTAATGACTGCGGTTGTGCACCCCGATCATGCCCCGCGCTGGTACCGCCTTCGCATGGCGCCACAGGAAATCGTGCCCCAGTTCCTCGGCGCTCGGTGCCTTGAACGAGGTGACCTGGCACCCTTGCGGGTTCACGCCGCTGAGGACATGGCGGATGCAGCTGTCCTTCCCTGCCGCGTCCATGGCCTGGAAGATCAGCAACAGGGCGTGGGAGGACTGAGCATGGAGGGTCTCCTGCAGTTCGGCGATCCGGGCACTATCCGCCGCCACGGAATCCTTCAACACCTTCTTCGCATGCTGGTCAGGCAGATCCGTCGGGAAATCCTTTAGGTCGATGATGCGGGTACCATCCACCCGGCAGACATCAAGGTCGATGCGCTCGTACATGTTCATTCGTTCACGGCAAGTTACCCGTTGTGAGGATGCGTGATCACTACGTGCAGGTCCCGAACGTAACGAAGCCCCGCCCACCGTTCGGTGGGGGGGCTCCGTTACCTGAGGCTTCAGCCTTCAAGCAGGGCGAACGCGACAGTTGTCCTATCGGTATCCGTTGATGTATGCATTGGCGATGATCTCGCTTTCGCGGATCAGCCCCTGCACGATCTCCCGGATCACGTCGTTCAACTGCTGGTCCGTGTAGCGGTCCAGGTTGTTGTACACGTGCGTTTTCCGCTTGCTGCTTTTGATGAAGGCTATCTTGTCCTTCTTCGTCATGCACCCTTCTACGCGGGCTTTGGGAAAAAGATCCCTCGCATGTGATTTTGGCTCATACGGCTCTGCTGGCGGGCGGTTCCGGAATAACAGGACCGGTGGCGAGGGGCCGCTCCTGGAGGGGCGGGACCCGTTCGACACCGGTCCTCGGGGGGCTGGATCCTTCTAAGCAATGGCGCGTGAACGACCACGCAGGTCGTTCAGGAGACGGAGCGTGCGCATGTACCGTTCGACGTCACCGGTGAGCATCTGCCGCATCGCTTCACGTTTGAGGCGCAGGTAAGGTTGGATGGTGGTCTTCATGGTAGTTGGTGTTCGTTGGTCGAAGAACTTCTGCCAAACGGCGTGCCAAAGCCATTTCAGCAGGCATGGATGGTTGGCTTTCAAACTATTACGACGATGTCACCCTGCCATGGAAGGGGGAGCACCACCTCCACACGCCGATGCCCTATTTTCGCCACCGATGCACCGTGGAGCGTACCTCGTCGGCGTTGCCGGAGGGAGCGGGTCTGGCAAGACCACGCTGGTACGTGCGCTTCAGAAAGCCCTGCCCGAAGGCCTGGCGTGCCTCATCTCCCAGGACGACTACTACCTGCCGATCGAGTCCCAGAAGCTCGACCGGAACGGCAAGGTGAATTTCGACCTACCAGAGGGGGTGGACATGGACGCCCTGGCCAGGGACCTGCGATCGTTGGTCGCAGGTGATCCGATCTTCCGCAAGGAGTACACCTTCAATCAGACGGACAAGGAACCGAAGTTGATCGAGCTCCGTCCCTCACCGGTCATCCTGGTCGAGGGGCTATTCGTGCTGCACCACGAGCCCGTTCGGGAACTGTTCGACCTGCGCATCTTCATCGATGCCAGTGAGGGAGCTCAATTGGAGCGTCGGCTCAAGCGGGATGCGCAGGAACGGGGCTATGGTGCGGAGGATGTGCTCTATCAATGGGAGCATCATGTCCTTCCCGCCTACCGCAACTACCTTCTCCCCTACAGGCATTTGTGCGACCTGCATGTGGTGAACGAAAGCGGACATGCCCGGGCGGTGACGGTCCTTCGCGATCACCTGATCCAAAGCGCGGGCATCGTGGAGCCGATCGACCTTCAGGGGTTGTAGAGGCGGTGCTGGCGGATGTAGCTGAGCACGGCAGGCGACAGCAGATCGTCCACGGGCTCCCATGCCTTGATGCGTCGCCGGATCTCCGTGGATGATACGGGCAGCATCGGAGCGTCGGCAACAATGCGCAGGCCAGGATGTCCATGGAACGCCGAGGTGGCGAGGTGATCCTGGAAATCCTCCCGCGGATACACCAGGAGCTCATGATGTTCGAGGATATCCTCAGCTTCCTTCCAACGATGGAAGCCGGCCAGGTTATCGCTGCCGATGATGAGCGCGAAGTCGTGGTCCGGCCAGCGGTGCCGCATGAAACGCAGACTGTCCACCGTGTAGCTCGGCCTGGGCAGATCGATCTCGAAGCCACTGGCGACCAACCCGTCCACTCCCCGGACCGCCAGGCGCGTCATGGCCAGCCGATGTTCGTCGGGGCTCAACTGACGATCGGTCTTGAACGGGTTCTGTGGTGTGACCACCAGCCAGACCTGGTCCAGTCCGCAGGCGTTGAGCATATGACGGGCCAGGGCCACATGGCCGAAGTGTGGCGGGTCGAAGGTCCCGAAGAGGCAGCCGATCCGCATGGTCATGCTTCGAGGAATCGTGCAACGAGGGCGTGCGCCTCCGCGCAGGCGTGTTCCAGGGTATCGTTCACCACCACGGCATCGAACCGCGGTGCGTAGGTCATTTCCTGAGCGGCCTTGTCCACGCGCCTGCGCAGGCTCTCCTTGCTCTCCGTACCGCGCGCACGCAGCCGCTCCTCCAGGGCGGCGACACTGGGCGGACTGATGAAGATGGACAGGGCGCGATCACCGAAGTGTTGTTTCAGGTCGATGCCACCGATGACATCCACATCGAAGATGGCGCTGCTTCCATTGCTCCAGATCCGGTCGATCTCGCTGCGCAGGGTGCCGTAGTACTGGCCCGGATACACCTCCTCCCACTCGATGAACGCATCGCGCTCGATCCGGCGGCGGAACTCGTCGGCGCTGATGAAGAAGTAATCCTGACCGTCCACTTCGTAGCTGCGCTTGGCACGGCTGGTGGCGCTGACCGAGAAGGCCAGACGCAGGCCTTGCTTCAACAAGCTGCGTACGATGGTGGTCTTGCCGGCCCCGCTGGGCGCCGATATGATGATGCACTTCCCCTGGGTCGCCATGTCTACAACACGTTCAACACCTGCTCCTTCACCTTCTCCAGCTCATCCTTCATCATCACCACGACCTGCTGTATGGCGGCATCGTTGGCCTTCGAACCGAGGGTATTGATCTCACGACCCATCTCCTGGGCGATGAAGCCGAGCTTGCGTCCCTGGGCTTCGGATCCGCCCATGGTCTCCAGGAAATAGGTGCAGTGGGACCTGAGCCGCACCATCTCCTCCGTCATGTCCATCTTCTCGAGGTAGAAGATGAGCTCCTGTTCGAAGCGGTCCTGGTCCACCTTGGTGCCGAGCTCGGTCAGCTTCGCGCGCAAGCGTTCACGCATGCGATCGGCACGGCCCTGGTCCGCCGCCTGGACCTCGTTCAACAACCGGCCGATGGCGTGCACGCGAGCTTCGATCTCCGTGAGCAATCGGCCACCCTCCGCCGCACGGAACGCATTGAAGCCCATCAGCGCTTCATCGATCAGAGCGAGCGCGGCGTTCCAATCCTCATCGGTGATGCGCTCGTTCGAGGTACTGGTCACATCGGGAAGCCGCAGCACGAGTGCGAACAGGTCGGTCGTGGCGGTCGGGTCGACCTGGTCGCGGATCGCGCGCAATTCACTGTAATAGGCCTGCACGAGGTCCTTGTCGAAGGTGGTCCGTTTGGTGACCTGTGCACCTTCCGAACCGATGAACAGTTCGACCTTGCCCCTTAACACCATCTCGCCCACCCGCTGACGTACTTCGTTCTCACGATCCTTCAGCGCGGCCGGCAACTTCAGGAACAGGTCAAGCTGCTTGCTGTTCAGCGAACGGACCTCCACCGTCAGATTACGGTCGCCCACCTGGCCTTCTGCGCGGCCGAAGCCGGTCATGGAACGGATCATGCCGGCCAAATGTAGGCCGCCTCACCGATCAGCCCTGCCCACGAGGTAGACACCGCCGAAGATGCAAAGTGCACACAGCGCCTGCACGATCCCGATGTCCGTGGAGTAGGAACCTGGGATACCCAGCCGCTCCGGACCGATCCTGACGAAGATCCAGGTGAAAAGAGCTGCCAGTACGGGCTGCATATAGATGTATGCTCCAACGACCGTCGGATTCACATAGGCCATGGCCCAGGTGTTCATCAGGTAGGACACGAAGGTGACCATGACCACGACGAAGGCCAGCGCAAGGATATGTGCGGTGGATAGCGTCTGCCACTGTACCGCTCCGAGCTCCTGCCAGCCGAAGGGCAGGACCAGGAAAAGTCCGAACAAGAAGGACCAGGCCATGATGGTGACCGCACTATACCTGCGCATCAATGGCTTCACCAGAACGAGGAACAGGCCGTAGGAGGAGGCATTGATCAGGATGAACAGGTCGCCCACCGTGGAGGGGCCTGCAGCAGTGGTCGATGGCTTCACGAGCACCAGGACCAGGGCGCCGGCAGCCCCGAGCAGCACCCCCATGGCCTTGGTCCATGTGATCCGTTCCCTCAAGAGCACGCCGGCCAGCACGAGGACGAGGATGGGCGTCACCACCATGATGATGCTCGCGTTGAGCGGCGTGGTGCGCATGAGGCCGTGGAAGAACATCAGTTGATTGAGCGCGACGCCAGTGACGGCGCATAGCAGGAGGCGGATCAGGTCCGCGGGGGCCACCGGCTCCGGCCGGATAGCGCGCAGCACCCAGAACAAGCTTCCCGCGCCCAGAACGCGGAGGAGGATGAAACCGGATGGTCCGATCACCACGGGCATGAGTCCTTTGGCAACGACGTAATTGACGCCGTAGATGAAGTTGACCGTGAAGAGCGCGAGGTGCGCCCACGCTTGGCGGGAGGCGGGCATCGGGTTGCGAAAATACATGGACAGGAGCGGGTGCTTCGGGGATCCTACCTTCGCGGCCGTCAACCAGCGACCACGATGAAATTCGGCACCAAAGCGATCCACGCCGGCGTTGAACCGGACCCTGCGACGGGGGCGATCATGACGCCCATCTACCAGACCAGCACCTATGTGCAGGCTTCACCCGGTGATCACAAGGGCTACGAATACAGCAGGACGCACAACCCCACGCGCACGGCGTTGCAGAACGCGTTGGCGGCGCTGGAGAACGGGAAGCATGGCCTCTGTTTCGCCACGGGCATGGCCAGCATCGACGCGGTGATCAAGTTGCTGAAGCCGGGCGATGAGGTGGTGAGCACCAACGACCTTTACGGTGGCACATACCGTCTGTTCACGAAGATCTTCGCGGGCTTCGGGATCACCTTCCATTTCGTGGACATGAGCGACCTCGGCCAGGTGCAGGCGAAGGTGAATGTGAACACCAAGCTCATCTGGGCCGAAACGCCGACCAATCCGCTCCTGCGCATCATCGACATCGCGGGCCTGGCTTCCATCGCCAAGAAGCAGGGGTGCCTCCTCGGAGTGGACAACACCTTCGCCACGCCCTACCTCCAGAACCCGTTGGACCTGGGCGCCGACCTGGTGATGCACAGTGTGACCAAATACCTCGGCGGCCACAGCGACGTGGTCATGGGTGCGTTGATCATGAAGGACGATGGGTTGGCGGAACGACTGGCCTTCATCCAGAACAGTAGCGGCGCAACACCCGGTCCACAGGACTGTTTCCTCGTCCTGCGCGGCTTGAAGACGCTCCACCTCCGCATGCAACGGCATTGCGAGAACGGTGAGTCCATCGCCCGTTGGCTTGTGGAACATCCGAAGGTGGACAAGGTGTACTGGCCCGGCTTGAAGACCCATGTCAACCACGCCATCGCGGCGAAGCAGATGCGTGGCTTCGGTGGCATGATCAGCTTTACCCTGAAGGGCGACGACATGGCGGATGCCACCCGTGTATTGAGCAGCACCAAGCTCTTTACGCTGGCCGAATCACTTGGTGGCGTGGAGTCGCTGCTGGGTCACCCGGCGAGCATGACACATGCCAGCATACCGCGTGAGGAACGGTTGGCGAACGGTCTGGCGGATACCCTCATCCGATTGAGCGTTGGCGTGGAGGACGTACAGGACCTCATCGAGGACCTCGAACAAGCCCTGGGCTGACGGGCTTGACACCTTGACGCTGGGGTCAGGATCCCACGATTGCCCCTACCATGGTCCAAGCGTGGCCCTTTGAGCATCGGTCTTCAACCC
>Ga0116144_10004304_pt1 | contig 13553 bp, 9 predicted proteins | sample AD_UKC035_MetaG_FD_89746 | JGI IMG/M metagenome (GOLD analysis project Ga0116144, IMG submission 89746) | Active sludge microbial communities of municipal wastewater-treating anaerobic digesters from USA - AD_UKC035_MetaG | ecosystem: Engineered > Bioreactor > Anaerobic > Digestate | place: USA... | reverse complement strand
GGCTACCTGGTATGCGAGCAACAGCGGTGTTTACACGGAAGAACCGAGGAACTATGCCGTGCTGGTTACCAGCGGGGATGGCGGTAATAGCTGGTCTGAACCTCCGAATCTTGTAGTCCAGCATCCCGTTGAAACCATAGCTTCCAAGGACCCCTGCCCATGGATTGACCCTCTCGGAAGGCTCTGGTTCTTCTGGACGCAATACGACGGACTGATGAGCAGCTCAACTTCCTGGGCCGTGACGGCGGATAATCCCGAAGAGGAAAATCCCGAATGGTCCGAACCGCGGCAGATAGGAGAAGGACTTCTGCTTAATAAACCCGCGGTTTTATCCACGGGAGAATGGATTTTCTGTTCTTCCCGGGGAGGAACTCCTGTCAATATATATATTTCCACCGATAAGGGCAAGACGATATCCCATTATTCGCAGGCGGACGTTCCCGGAGCGGGCTGGAACGAACACATGGTGATAGAGAAGAAAGACGGCAGCCTGTGGATGCTTGTTCGGACAAACAGGGGAATAGGGCAGACCTTTTCGCACGACAGGGGCAGGACCTGGACGCAGGGAGAGCTTTACAGGCCGGGGCCGAGCACCCGGTTTCATATAAGGAGGCTGAAATCCGGAAGGCTTCTTCTTATAACCCATCCGGTGGAAGAGAACACAAGGCGTAGAGCCAGCATGACAGCCTACCTGTCCGAGGACGAAGGCAATAGCTGGCCGTATGAACTCCTGCTTGACGGCAGGGATAGTGTTTCATATCCCGATGCTGTGGAAACGGCAGACGGAGTTATCTATTCTGTCCACGATCACTCGCGTGCAGGCAAGATGCAGATAATTCTCTCGGTATTTACCGAAGAAGATATCATGGCCGGCAAGCTGGTGGTCAAGAACTCGCGTCTGGGCGTAAAAATCAGCGGTAAAGATTAACGTAACGGTTAACCCCAGTCCCTCGCGGGATAAACAGCTTCTTAAAGTCGTTCGCTATCACGCAAGCTCACTCAAGCTGTCGGGGGATTCCCGTTATTTAAACTGCAAAGTTTTTTTTCATGCTGGACAATCTCTATCCTTTTGACGCTAACTGGCCTGCAATCTTAATCAGAAATTATTGCAGAATGATAATAGAAAGTTGAGGTTTATGCCGGTTATGTGATATAATTCGGTTTTAAACAATAGAGGAAGGGAAAAAAATATGGAATTCGTTAAAATGTCGGGTTCGGGAAACGATTTTGTCGTTGTAGACAACAGGAAAACAATCATAGGCAACAGGAAATCCGCCGCCCTGAAGCTGTGCCACAGGAAGTTCGGTGTGGGGGCGGACGGTCTTTTGCTGGTCGAGAATTCAAATAAGGCGGATTTCCGCATGAGGTTTTTCAACCCCGACGGAAGCGAAGCCAATATGTGCGGCAACGGCTTGAGATGCATAGTCCGGTTTGTCTCGGAGAATATTTACAGAAAAAAGTCTTTCCTGGTGGAAACGAAAGCGGGCGTCCTGGAAGGTTTCGTTGAAAAGGGACAGAATATAAGGGTTCAGCTCAACGTCTCCGGCGATGCGAAACTCAACATGAATATTCCCGTGGGAAAAACTACACTTACCGGACATTTTATCAATACGGGCGTCCCCCATACGGTGATAGTTACCGACGACATAGAGAAGATAGAGCTTGAAAAGTTTGGACCGCTCGTGAGGTACCACAAACTTTTTGCTCCCAAAGGAACAAACGTCAACTGGATTAAGATAGTCGATAAGAAACACATAAAAATAAGAACGTACGAGAGGGGAGTGGAAGCCGAGACGCTTTCCTGCGGCACCGGGAGCGTCGCGGGAGCCGTTATCAGCAGCCTGTTGGGCAGAACCGTTTCTCCTGTAAGCATCCTTGCCCGTTCGGGCGAGACCCTGCGTGTATCATTTGATGAAAAATTCAGGAAGGTTTACCTTGAAGGAAAAACCCAGGTTTCTTTTAAGGGAGAATGGATAGGAGCGTAAATAATACTGAACGCGGACAACCCGACGGGATTTTTCTCGCGCTTGCCGGCCTGGCCGCGGGCATAATTCTTGCATATAACGGAGTTTCTCTTCCTTTCCTTGTATTTATACCGGTTCTCCTTTCCCTTCTGTGCATCAGGTTTGACAGGCGGTTATTGTTTTTCACTTCGTTTATGCTCGTCTCGGGGCTGATTACCTTCCACCATGTTGCAATCCCGGAAAACCATATCGCCAAAGCCGAAATAAAAAAAATAACCGGACTTTCAGGAAAAATTCTCCGCTGCCGGGAAACGTCTTTTGACACGAAGTATACAATAATGGCGGACGGATACGTGATGGAAGACAAGACGGTGCACAAGTCTTCGGGCAAGGTTCTTCTCACCGCGGGGAGAGCCGACGTTTTTCCCGCAGGCAGTTTCATTAGCGCACGGGATGTTTCCCTGCATGAGATAGAGCCGCCGAAAAATCCGGGAGAGGAAGACTTCCGCCCGATTATGCGCAGGCAGTCCATTTTTCTCCATGGAAGAGCCGGAGAAGTCATGATGTCCGCCCCTTCAATCAACCGGGCGGTAACTTTTTTCAGCAGGATAAGGAAAAGGTTGTCCCGCCTGCTGGACAGACGGTTCGCTTATTTTCCCGAAGAAAGAGCCCTCCTGGAAACCATGACAGTGGGCAGGGAAAATGTCCCCTATTTTCTCAGGGAGGCGGGCAAAAGAAGCGGTACATACCACCTGCTCGTAATTTCGGGACTGCACCTTGCTTTTCTGATTCTCTTCCTGAGAATTCTTTTTATTCCACTGCGCAATTTCAACAACAGGCATCTGAAGTTCTTTCCCTCGCTTGCACTGCTGGTTCTCTGGTTCTACGCCGGAGTTACGGGCTTCAGGATACCGGTTGTGAGGGCGGCATTGATGCTCAGCTTTTTTTTCCTGGCCGAAATATTCGAACGGGAAATAAAAGGGCTCCAGTCCATTTCGCTGGCGGCAGTTCTGCTCCTCCTTGTCAACCCATTGAACCTTTTTGACGTATCTTTCCAGCTTTCCTTTGCCGCTACCGCAGGGATACTGTTTTTCATGAGAAGGTACGGTTCCATTGTAAAAAGAGGTTTTATCCCGGGACTTCTGGTAACCTGCCTGGGAGCGCAGGTATCGGTGCTTCCGCTGCTCATCTACCATTTCGGAATATTCTATCCCGTCGGTTTAATCAACAATATATTTTTCATGCCGCTTGCCGGTCTTATCATGCTTTCCTTCCCCCTTTTCCTCATCTTCCCCTTTCTCTTTGTCCCCTTGAGAATGTTTCTTTCCCTGTTCCTGTATCTTGCAACTTTCTCCTCGCAGGTCACCCGGGGAGTGGAATTGAATTTTACCCTGCCGGTGCTGTTTGCGGCATATCTCTTCCTTTTCCTGTTTTTCAGCAGGATGGAAATCAGGAAAAGGCTGTTTTCCTGTTCCCTTGTAACTCTTGCCGCTGCGGGCATCATTTTCTTCCCTCTCCTCTTCAGGCAGAACGGTGAAGACAGGCTCTACATCTTGTCCATGAACAGGCCAGCGGCCGTATTTATTAACGGGCGGGAGACTGCCGCTTTTTTCCCGGACAACTGCAGGCAGAGAAACATGAAAAGGGTATTAATGCCCTTTTTCAGTGAGAAGAGGATTTCAAAACTCTCGGGGCTTTTTTACACCGGCATATCCTATAACCATACGGGGACTCTCGAGGCGGTAAGGGAAAAACTCAGGGTTGAAAGGATTTTTGAACACGAGGCGGTCAAAAAAATATCCTTCTATCCTTACCTCAGCATCTATTTTTACAACAACGGGGACTATTCCTTCAGCCTGCGAAAAACAGGGGACAGGACAGTCGTATCCGGCCTGCAGGTAGAATTCCTGGGAGAAGAGAACGGAAAGCTTGCCTACTCGGTGAGGAAGGGGGATGTGCGTATTCTCGTGGCTCCGTACCTGGGGCAGGAAATTGCGGAGAAGATAGAAAACCACAGGTTCGACGTCGCCTGGATAAGCGATATGAAAAACACCGTGAAAGTCAAACGTCTTGTTGAAACTGCGCAGTTTGATTATCTTGTACTGCCTAAAGACCTGAAGAAATTCAAGGATTTGAAATCATCGGTTAAAACTTTCTACCTGGGCGAGAGCGCGGTCATTGCGGATTTCTCGGTCTGGCCCCCGGCTGTCTCATACTACAAGGACACTCTGTTCTCTCCCAATGCTGAGTCCGCCAACTCTTTGTGGCGGAGGGGAGAGGATTTGCCTGGGAAGCCTGCAACGTCACTCCGTCGCACCCTGAAGGGTGCACCTCACGGTATAAACGGCTACCAGTTTGCTATGATTTGGTAGCCGCGGGCCCTACTCCGCTAAGGCTGCGAAGGGTATACTTTAGCCCGCGCAGTCTTTCAACACACCTGCGGCTGGCTTGTAGCTTTAATCAGAAATCGTTTATATCAGCCGCGGACTCTTATGTAGATTTCATGTCCGGTGCGCGGTTCACGAATCAGCGTCAGGAATCCGAGAAGGGCACAAAAACAAAGAGCGGCGCCCATGGCAAAAACAGCCTGGTAACCCGCGCCGGCATACCTGTCGGCAAGCCATCCGCCGAACGGAGAAAGCAAAAAAACGGGAGGAAGGGCAATAATACTGCCCACCGCTATTATCACCGCGGGTTTGATTTCCGCAACCATTTCAGAACCGAGGTTTGCCAGGATGTTGGCATTCATTGTTACGGTTGCCGCGTAAAGAGCGTATCCTGCCAGCAGGGCAAATGTGCTTTGAGGCGATAACAGCGGCAGGATAAACGTCGTTCCAAGCATGAAGGAGCTGATAATGCCGATAATGCGGAAACCGTATTTGTCTGCCAGCGGTTTTATGCACACTCCCGCGATTATCGGTCCAACAAAATAAACTCCTGAAAAAAGAACCGCATCGGCAGGATTCATTTTAAGTATGTCCTTGCCGTAACCGATAATCAGCGGCGCAAGACTCTGGGCGGATATGCTCAATATATAAAAGAACAGGAAAACCCGGAAGTTGAAATTTTTCAAAAGAATCCTTGCGGCTTTTACCGGGGCGGGCGGTTGGATTTTGTGCGAGTCGTAAATTATCTGTGCATTGTCCTTTATGCCCAGGACTGTCAGGCAGGACAGAAACATAATTGTTCCTCCTACGAAAAAAGCGTAGTGATAATTCATGGGAGACGGCCTTTGTTTCATAAGCCACCTGGTCAGGAATATTCCTATTAATCCGAAAGCTCCGACAGCTATGGAACGCATGGAAGCGAGATTGCCTCTTTTTTTCAGGGGAGTGTTTTCCAGTATGATTTCATTGTAAACGGGAAACCCGAGATTGTTGGTAACCGCCAATATGAGGCAATGGAGAATAAAAAGGAATATCCACGTGTTCCTCGAGAAAAAATCCCATGCCGCAAAAGTGGCGATAGAATAAGCAATCCAGGAGAAAGTGAAGATAGCGAACATAAGATACGTTTTAAATTTGCGGCTGGTCCCGCCAATTATTCCCGGGCTCAGAATCTGCAGGAAGGTCATTATTGGGAATACAAGCATTACAAGCTGGACGGTCGTTTTGGTAACGCCGAGCGTAAAAAGATACAGGGGCACCATGGCGGCAATAAGGCATGAAGGATTCCCGATTGCCCATATGACCTCCCAGCTGACCGCCGCCAGGTAATTCCTTTTCAGGCTAAGGTTCAACAGGCCGTCAAGCTTGGATTGCTGTTCGTTCGATAAAGAATGATTTTTCTGCTCCATGCATTCCTCAATTGAGGCAAAATTTGCCCGGTACTCTTTACAAAATATCCCCTCATTATACAACGTTTCATCTTCCGTTTAAAGATATCGTTTTTTTCACCCTCTACCCTTTGGGGAGAGGGCTTGCCTGTCGAAGCCGCGGCGTAGGCAGGTAGGGTGAGGGGTTATGTCAAGTATGGTTTTCGTGGAGAAGATTTTGTTTTTTAAACAAGTGCAATTTCAATTTCATTTGCCCCGGTCATTTTGGGGGCTCCGTATTTTTCAGACCCACAGAGCCGGATAAAGGGTCATAGTCGTATTCTGTCCCTTCCGGAGGGTCAGGCAGTTTCTTGACATACCCGCTTGTTACGAGGTTCTGCAAAGAAGCGGGATATTTTCCCTCTTCCGCCCAGTAGGAATCCACCAGTTGTTTTAGAGGCAGAACGGCATTTATGCTTTCCGCCTCTTTCTTCGTTTTTACCATCACGTCCCCGTATTTTCCCGCGGCGTTTACAGGTGTCAGGTCCCCGGGTTCGGGCTCCCCTTTTTTCCCCTTGCAGGAAGAAAACAATGCCAGCGTGAGAACAATCATAAGCAACAGATTCGCATTTTTCATTTTCATACGAGTAATTTACCACACTTTTAAAAGCAGGAAACATGTACTGTTTATAATCGGTACCTGTATTTAACCACTTCGGTATGGGAAAGTCAAATGGTTGGAGAGGCGGAAGAAAAACGGTTTGTTTCCCGGATGTGCATGTAATATAATCAAAGAAAGCCTATTCCAGTAAAAGGGCATTGAAAAGACCAAGGAGGGGAAATGGATATAAAGGGATTTAAAAAACCGCCTTCAATACTGCGGCCTGCGCCTTTCTGGGCAATAAACGAGGAGATTACACCGGAAGAGACGGCGAGACAGATGGCCGATATGCTGAGGGTGGGGCTCGGAGGAGGGTTCTTTCATTCGAGGCACGGGCTCAAAACTGAGTACATGGGAAAGGAATGGTTTGATTCCATGAGAGCCGCGCTGGATGCTGCAAAAAAAAATGACGGTTACCTGTGGCTTTATGACGAAGACCTCTGGCCCAGCGGAAACGCCGGGGGGCAGATTGCCGGCATGAAAGATGAATATCGAGGTACCTGCCTGAATGCTTTTTTGCTTGCCCCTGATGAAAAGCTTCCGGAAATCGGAACGGATGAAAAAATAAGGTATTCCTACATCATTAAAAAAAGGAATGGATTGATGATTGAAGAGTTTGAACCTTTTCCTGTCGAAGAACTGAATTCCTTACCTGGTTCTGAAAAACTTGTGATGGTGAGGAAGTACAGTGAGAAAATACCCTGGTGGAGCGGGGAATCTTATGTCAACCTGCTTCATCCCGGGGCTGTCAGGAATTTCATAAAACTGACCCACGATGTTTATTACAAACAGCTCGGGGATGATTTCGGCAAAAGGATTCCCGGCATATTTACCGATGAGCCCCAGCTTGTTCATCCCGCCACGGGGATTCCCTGGTACGAAGGGCTTCCCGGAAAGTACCTGGAATGGACAGGCAGGGATTTCTGGAAAGACCTTCCGTTTCTTTTCTTTGACGGCAAAGAAGCAAAACATATAAGGCTTCTCATACACAGGACAATACTGAGGCAGTTTATCGAGGCATACAGCAAGCCCCTCTACCTGTGGTGCGATAAGCACGGCATATCCTACACGGGCCACTATAACGCCGAGGATTATTTCACCTCCCAGATACTGAACCACTGCGGGGGCGTCATGGCACACTACAGGTACCAGCATATTCCCGGCATAGATCACCTGTGCAGGCAGACAGAGCACCATCTTTTCACGTGCAAGCAGGTATCTTCGGCGGCAAGGCAGACGGGGAGAAAATACGTCCTGACGGAGATTTTCGGGGTAAGCAGGCACACCAATACCTTTGAGGATTTCAAGTGGCTGGGGGATTACGACCTTGTTCACGGGGCAAGTATTTTCTGTCCGCATCTTACGTGGTATTCGGGCAAGGGGAGGAGAAAGAGGGATTACCCCCCTGTGTGGAATTACCAGCAGACGTACTGGGAGGACCTTCCCGTTCTGAATAATTATTTCGCCAGGATAGCCCATGCCCTTACATCGGGAAAACCCGATGTCCCGGTTCTTCTCCTGCATTCCATTGAAAGTGCGATTGCAGAAAGAAGGATAGGAGTTGTCTCAAAACGCATGTCGGAAGATATTCCCCGAAGCAATATGAGCGCTGCTGAAAAGCTCGATGTTTTAATGCGCAAAACACTTGATGCTATCTTAAGCACGGGTTATGACTGCGATATCGGGGACGAGGGTTATATAGATGAATACGGAAAGGTAGAAAAGAAGAATCTTGTTGTCGGTAAGATGACATACAGGATAGTGGTTGTTCCTCCTTCTTTTACATGGAGGGAAAAAACGGTTCTCACTCTTGAAAAACTCGCCGGAAACGGCGGAAATGTCATAATACTTGGCAAACCGCCCGAAGAGATTGAAGGAATCAGCCGGAAAGAGAGATGGGAAAAACTTCTTTCCTTGAAGAATGTTTATTGCCTGCCGTCTTCAATCGAGTCTATACGTAATATCATCAATCTTCTTGTACCCCGCACATACACTCTAAAAGACACGTACGGGAAAGACGTCCCGGGAACGTACCTTCAGCACAGGATTGACGGAGACAAAAAAGAAATATTCTTCATAGTCAATTCGGACAGGGCAAACGGCAGGGAATATATTCTTACGTTGAACGGACAGGGGAAGAAACAGCTTCTCAAATGGAATGCGGTTGAAGGCAATCTCTCTTCCGCCGATACAAAAAAGATAAAGGGCGATTTAATATACCGGTTTTCTTTGCCGCCCGCAGGTTCAATACTTTTGACGCTTTCATCTCCAGCGAAAAACATCAAGAGGGAAAAGACAATTCCTGACGTCGGAAATGCAAATGTTGTTTACAGAACGGGCGTTTTCGGATTTGAAAGGAAAGACAAGAATGTCCTGGTGCTTGACAGGATAAGCGTTTCATATGACGGCAGGGTTTTTGAAAAAGAGGAGCCCGAGTGGAGAGCGAGAAAAAGCGTTGCCCGCCATTTTAATACTGAGGATGCCCTCCAGTGGCAGCCCTGGGTATCTGCCAGGAAGAAGATTTTTGAAGGCAGGGGAGGGGATATTGTCTTGAGGTACAGATTTCTGAGCGATGTATCTAAGCCGAAAAGCTATCTTGTGATAGAAGACATGCAGAAAGGAAAAGTGTTCCTGAACGGGAGAGAGATTTCATGGGATGATGAGAAACAGCTCGGCTGGTACAGGGACAGGGGTTTCCGGATGGTTGAAATAACCGACCTTGTGAAAAAGGGAGAGAATACCGCAGATTTCAAAGTGCGCTACGATTTTCTCACCGAGGTCGAGCCTGCGTATATCGTCGGGGATTTCGGGGTTGAGATGGTCAGCCCGTATGAAGGTAAGCTTGTAAAGGAGAAAAAGAAGATTGAGGCAGGTTCCTGGACAGGACAGGGATACCCCTTTTACAACGGAAACATTGTATACAGGACGGACGCTGTTCTCAGAAAAGGGAAAAGAAGCTTCCTTAAGCTTCTGAATCCTTCGGGAACACTTTTCAAGGTGCGGGTTAACGGTAAAGATGCGGGCAGAATTTTGTGGGCTCCCCATATCCTCGAAATCACGCCGCTTGTCAAAAGCGGGAAAAACAGCATAGAGATTGAACTTGTTTCATCTCTCCAGAATACGTGGGGGCCTCTTCATGAAAGGGACGGGGATGACAACATGTGGGTCGGAGCAAACGCATTTCAGGATGAATCTTTCTTACGGGAAGAATTTTCTCTTTTCAATTACGGACTCGGGGGAATCGAGGTAGTGGTTCTTTGATTTGTTTTCAGCATGGTGCGTTTTTCTTTACGGCTGAGGGCATTTTCAAAAAAAGAAGGAGTATTCCGCCGATAACGCTCTGTATGACTATCCCCAGGAGAACTAAAATGGAAAGCGCTGCCGAGTTTCCTTCTCCCATGTAGGGTGAAAAGAAATATACGTAGGTAAATTCTCTCACTCCCAGCCCGCCGAGTGAAGGGATGAGGGTTGCGGTCCATATGAGGGGAATATACGTGAAAAAACTCCATAGTCCCGCGCCTGTGTTGCCGGGAAGGGACAGTGAAAGCAAGCAGTTTGCAATTATGGATACAATCTGAGTGAGAAGGCTTACTCCGAGCGCGGCTGAAATGGCTTTTTTTGCCGAGAAGTAAGAGGAAAAGGTGAAGTAGAAGGTTTTAAGTTTTTCCCTGAAATTTCCGGGAAGCAGCTTTTTTGAACCCGAATATAATATCCCGGCCGCCTTCCTGTTTGTGAAAAAGAAGATAATGCCAAACAGAAAAACAAGTGCGGCAGAAAGAAAAATCCTGTATCTCGAAGGTATGCCTGGAATCATCCATGATGATACTGCACCCATGCTTATCACAGTCAGGGCTCCCAGAAACCTGTCTATCAGGACAGAACTCCCTATAAGAAGTTTTTTCTCCTCGCCCTTGACCAGGAAAAAAGCTTTAGCTATATCGCCTCCCGCCCCCGTGGGCAGGAAGTTGTTGAAGAAAAGTCCCACCATGGTAAGTTTCAGGATGTTGGGGTAATTTATTTTATCCGACTCAGACTGGCTTCTAAGTAGTATGAAAAGTCTCAGGGCAAGGGCGAGAGACGTAGATACCAGGATGGCAATGGCTGTAATGGCAAGAGGCAATTCGCATTTTCTGAGGGCTTCAATGGAACTGTTTATATCTATCTTTCTTAAAAGCAAAAAAAGAAAAAAAAAGCTTACCAGAATTTTTATTAAAATTTGAAGGTTTGCTTTTTTCATTATGTATACCTTGACTTATACCGTTTTCAACAGTCAGGTGTAAACATCTGCCGTATTCCTCTTTTTGTCACCCTGAGATGTTTCTACTCAGGGACTCGTTTTTGGATCCTGAACACAAGCATTTCAGGATGACAGGCAGAAAAAGTTACAGGTATTCGCCTTATTTGTCACCCTGAGATGCCTCTGCTAAGGGTCTATCATTTAGATTCTGAATAGGAGCCTAGGATGAAAGGCATTGACGAAGTCACGGACCCGGGTCAGAATTTGAGCATCTGCCTTATCTTTTCTACCCGGACGCTGATGTCGGCCTGGGTTATGGATTCAAGCCTTTTTGTGCTGAAATCCTCCACGGTGAAAGAAGCCACCGCGGCACCCGTGACGGCGGCCCTGCGCAAAGCGTAATTGTCCTTCTTCCCGCAAAAAGCAAGGTATCCGGTGAAACCTCCCGCAAAACTGTCTCCCGCTCCGGTAGGGTCTTTGACCTCCTCCACGGGATAGGCCGGCACGGAAAAGATGTCTCCTTCCATGAACATCAAAGCGCCATGTTCTCCCTTTTTGATGACAACTGTCCCGGGCCCCATTTTTGAGATTTCCCTGGCCGCCGATATTAGGTTAATCTTTCCGGTGAAGAGCCTGGCTTCGGTTTCATTGATGAGCATTATGTCTATTTTTTCAAGAAGCTTTTTAATGCTTTCGGGTTTGCTGTTTATCCAGAGGTTCATGGTATCCATTAGAACCGGTCCTGATACACTGATGCGTTCAAGAATCTCCGATTGCACATCAGGGTCTGTATTGGCAAGGAAAATGTAATCGCTGTTCTTGTAATGGGATGGTATGTTGAAAGAAGCATCTTTAAGGTTTTCCGGGCAGACGGAAAGGGTTTTGGCCTCGTTCATGTTTTCTGCGTAAAGGCCCGTCCACCTGAACGTCTGACCCTCGAATATTTTCAACCCGGATATGTCTATCTTTCTGTCCGTAAATTTTTTCAGGTAATCAGCAGGGAAATCCGAACCCACCATGCTTACAACTTTCACTGAAGAAAAAAGGCTTGCCGCGAAGGAAGAGTAAGTGGCGGAACCGCCCAGCACTTCATTTACTTCCCCGTAAGGCGTCTTTATGTTATCTATAGCGACAGAACCTGTTATCAATATATTTTTCTCAGAGGGCATCGTTTTATTGTTTTTCGTCAACCTTGTTGGCTTCTTTTATTTTGTGCAGGACCCCGTTTATGAACTTAGAGGATTCGTCTGTCCCGTATTTTTTCGCAAGCTCGATGGCTTCGTTGATTGTAACAAGGGGAGGTATGTCAACCATGAACATGATTTCAAACGTGGCCATCCTCAATATGTTTCTGTCTATATATCCCATCCTGCCAAGTTTCCAGTTTATGGCGGTTTTCGTGATTTCTGCGTCTATCGGTTCAAGGTTCTTGATGACTTCTCCAACTATGAGGTTTGTAAACTCCTTAACGGACTCTTCTTCCATGGGATTTTCTTCCCAGAAAGAATCTATTATCTCCTGAGGAGCTTCCCCAACAGTTCCGAGCATTTCTATCTGGTAGAGCAGCATTAATGCCAACTCTCTCGCCCGTCTTCGTTTTTTCATTTTCTATTATTTTTGAAAGAACCTATTTAAGCTGCTCTGCAAGGTTTGCCATCTCTATGGCAGACTGTGCTGCCGACCATCCCTTGTTTCCCATCTTGGTTCCCGCCCTTTCTATTGCCTGCTCCGTTGAATCCGCGGTTATGACCCCGAAAGATACGGGGATTTTACCCTCAAGATTTATCTGTGTTACGGCTTTTGTAATCTGGGTGCTTACATACTCGAAATGGGGGGTGCCTCCTCTTATAACGGCTCCAAGGCATATGAGGGCGTCGTACTTACCTTTTGCCGCCATCCTTGAAACGGCAAATACAGATTCCACCACTCCCGGTACCCATACGACATCCACATTGTTTTCATTTCCGTTGTGCCTTTTTATGCAGTCCAGTGCGCCTTCCAGCAGATTTGAGGATATAAACTCGTTGAACCTGCTGATAATAATGCCGAACTTTTTGTTTTTCGCATCCAGCATACCTGCTTTTTCGTTCATTTTCTGTTCCTCCCCTTTGTTTTCACTCTGCATTTTCCGATAATGTGACCCATCCTGTTTTTTTTCGTTTCAATGTATTTCCTGCAATGCTCCGATATCTCCACTTCTATGGGTACCCTTTCCACTATTGTTATATTATATCCCGCAAGGCCTATTATTTTTCGGGGGTTGTTCGTCATAAGCCGTATTCGAGTAAGTCCGAGGTCGGCCAGTATCTGGGCCCCTATGCCGTAATCCCTCAGGTCGTCGGGAAAACCGAGCTTAAGGTTGGCATCCACGGTGTCCAATTTATCGTTTTGCTGCAGGGCATAAGCTTTCAGCTTGTTTATAAGACCGATACCCCTGCCTTCCTGGGGCAGGTAGATAAGAACGCCTCTTTTCTCGGCTTCTATCATCCTGAGGGCGGATGCGAGTTGACTGCCGCAGTCGCATTTCAATGAGTGGAATATGTCTCCCGTAAGGCACTGGGAATGGACCCTAACCAGTATGCTGTCATGCGAGTTTTTGAGCTTCAGGCTGCCTTTTACAAGGGCGATGTGGCTGTTGTCTTCTATGATATCCTTGTAAAGAATGAGCCTGAATTTGCCGAAATCCGTGGGAAGGTTTATGGAAAGAACTTTTTTTACCAGCCTTTCCTTGTTCCTCCTGTACTGTATCAGGTCCTTTATGGTTATTATCTTCAGCCGGTGTTTTTTTGCGAATCTGAGCAGGTCGGGAACCCTCGCCATGGTGCCGTCTTCGTTCATTATCTCGCACATCACGCCGGAAGGGTAAAGTCCCGAGAGCCTTGCCAGGTCGGCTGCCGCCTCGGTATGTCCCGCCCTCACAAGGACGCCTCCTTCCTT
>Ga0116144_10004300_pt1 | contig 13560 bp, 16 predicted proteins | sample AD_UKC035_MetaG_FD_89746 | JGI IMG/M metagenome (GOLD analysis project Ga0116144, IMG submission 89746) | Active sludge microbial communities of municipal wastewater-treating anaerobic digesters from USA - AD_UKC035_MetaG | ecosystem: Engineered > Bioreactor > Anaerobic > Digestate | place: USA... | reverse complement strand
CGCAAGCGTTCTGACTATAACCTTGCCCGGAGCTGCCTGAGCCTGCCGTATGGCAGGCGAGTCCGCCTTCGCCAAGACTTCGGCCGGATAAATTCTCCGGGGTCAGATTTCGCCGTAGTTCTTACCTGTGCACAAGCCCAGGCCCGAAGGGCTGTTTCCGTTTACGGCAAAGCACGGCGGGCCGAGCCCGGAAAACTGTATCCTTTTGTCAAATTGCATTCATGGTTCACTATGGTCTCACCAGAACGACTTTAATTATGCGTATATCAATAGCTCAGCCTGTTACTGTCTCTGTAACCTCCAAGAAGCCATATTTGCTCAAGCGGGTTTGGGATGCGATGCTGTTCATGATGCATTTTTCCTGAAAATGTTCACAGAGTCTTTTTCTTCCCACCTGAATCCCTCATTCTCTCTTCCGAAATGGCCGTAGCATGCGGTTTTTCTGTATATGGGATGAAGCAAATCAAGTTTTTTTATGATTCCTGCGGGTGAAAGGTCAAAATTCTTACGTATGATTTTCACGATTTCATTGTCTGGAATATTCCCTGTTTTTTCAGTATTGACCATTATAGATACCGGCTGGGCTACACCTATTACATAGGCAATCTGTATTTCGCATTTTTTTGCCGCTCCGGAAGCAACGATGTTTTTTGCAAGATATCTTGCCATATACGAGGCGGACCTGTCGACTTTAGACGGGTCCTTTCCTGAGAAACATCCTCCCCCGTGGCTCCCAACGCCTCCATAAGTATCAACGATAATTTTCCTGCCTGTAACGCCTGTGTCTGCCTGTGGCCCTCCTATTACGAATCTTCCTGTCGGATTGACAAAAATTTTCATTTTTTTCCCTCTTATGTTTTGAGGGATGATTTTATTTATTGCCAATTCTGTCAGGTCATTCTGAATTTTCTTGTGAGAAATCCCTGGGTCGTGCTGTGTCGAGAGCACAACGCTTTCGACAGTTTTGGGGCACCCGTTTTCATAAAGCACCGTTACCTGGGATTTCCCGTCAGGCCTGACATAAGGCAGTATGCCTTTTTTTCTCAGCATGGAAAGTTCTTTCACAAGCTTGTGGGCAAGAGATATGGGAAGAGGCATAAATTCAGGGGTTTCATCTGTTGCGTAACCGAACATCATTCCCTGGTCTCCCGCCCCTCCCTTGTCTACTCCCAGGGCAATGTCAGGAGACTGGTTTTGTATTGCAGTGATGATCGCACTGTCATTATAATGAAAACCATAGGCTGTATCCGTGTATCCCGTATCCTTTATGAGGTTTCTTGCGATTTCGGGTATGTCGACGTATTTTGACGTGGTAATTTCTCCCGCAACAAAAATAAGGCCCCGCGTGGTAAGGGTTTCACAGGCTACTCTGCCTTTCCTGTCAAGGCGAAGGACTTCGTCAAGGATGGAATCGGATATCTGGTCGCACAATTTATCGGGATGTCCTTCGGTAACTGATTCAGATGTGAAAAAATAAGAATTATCCATTTCTATTTTCCTCCCAGTTGTTTTTTAAGAATATTTATCTCGTCTATTTCCGCTGGATCTGTTTTGTTGAATATCGCAAGGTAGAAGCTTATCCAGTCACCCAATATGACAAGGTATAAAAGATTTTCTGTCAAAGAATTTCCTTCTGCTTTAACGGTAACAATATTGTGCTGGACTCTTGATATTATTTCTTTTGTAATCTCAAAACGAAGTTTTATGCGGGGATGTTCCTTTTTTGCTTCTATGAATGCGGGAACTGCATTCTTTATGAATTTCTCCGGATATCTCCATGCCATGATTTCATTGTGGTTCATTTCAGGCAGGGCATTGACGAAAGAAAATGACTTGCTATTTTCCGCAATCTGGGTTTTCCATCTCAACAAAGCCGGCTGTAATGAATTATTTGAATAAAGCAGGGGTACTTTGTCATGGAACATTTCTGCAAGCTTAATGGCCATGTTATCTTTTTTGTCGGGCGAAAATTCATTTATCCATTTTTCAATCATGTTAAATATTGAAGGACGCAGCGGTTTTACGGCGCCGAAACTACCCAATATCCTGTAGCAGGGGAAAAAAAGATATCCAAAGGCGCATCTTGGAGGATATCCGGAGGGTATTCTGACAAATGGAACGGCGCATTTTAATGAAAGAGCTTCAATTTTGCCGTTGCTCGACAGGCACAAAAGTTTACAGCCCGATTTTCTTCCTTTCTTGAAAGCGCTTATTGTTTCCTCGGTATTGCCGGAATAGCTCATGATTATTACAAGAGTATCCTTGTCTACCCATGAAGGAATGATGTAATCCCTGTTGACGAAAACAGGTATTGAAGACGAGTTGTTGCATACAGCCTTGATTATATCGCCTCCGATTGCAGAACCTCCCATCCCGCAAAAAAGAATTTTTCCCGGAGCTTCAAGATTCAAACTGTCCGCAAGGCAATAAGCTTCTCTGCACTGCTCAGCAAAAGCGACAAGTTTTTCCAGCATGTTTTCTTTATCTGTCATTTCAATGATTTCTTTCAATTTCATATAATATTCTCCGAGGTATTCTGCTGCGGTCCATCTTATTTCAGATTTTTCTGAATATAGCTGAATACTGCGTCATGGTTGTCAAATAACGCTGTTTTTGCGGCTATCTCCTTCAATTTCGGATAATCCATTTCTCTTAATTTTTCTTTGACTGAAGGTATGGCGACAGGCGCCATGCTCAATTCTTCGGCTCCAAATCCTGCCAGAAGGCATGCTATTTCAGGTATTGAAGCCATTTCGCCGCATATGCCTGTCCATATACCTGCTTTTCGGCCATTTTCTATTGTCATTTGCACAAGTTTCAGGACGGCAGGATGGCAGGGTTGGTACAGGTGTGAAATCTTTGCATTGCCTCTATCGACAGCCAGTGTGTATTGAACAAGGTCGTTTGAACCGATACTGAAAAAATCCACTTCTTCAGCAAGCCTTTCCGATATCAATGCGGCTGAAGGTATTTCTATCATTATACCCATTTCTATATCGGGGTTAAAAGGTTTTTTTTCCTTTTTCAGTCCGTTCTTGACTCCTGCCAGTACTTCTTTTATCTGCTGTATCTCTTCAAGGGTTGAGACCATTGGGAACATGATTTTTAGATTTCCTGAAACTGAAGCCCTGAGAATGGCTCTGAGCTGGGTTTCGAAGATATCTTTTCTTTCGAGGCAGAATCTTATGCCTCTCCATCCAAGAAAAGGATTCAATTCCCTGGGATAAGGCAGTTCCGAAAGGAATTTGTCTCCCCCAATGTCGAGAGTTCTTATTATTATGGATTTTCCTGGAATTCTATCGCAGACTTTTTTGAAAGCGAGAAACTGTTCTTCTTCGCAGGGTAGGTCTTTTCTGTTAAGGAAAAAATATTCTGTCCTGTAAAGGCCTATTCCCTCTGCACCGTATTTTCTTGCAGTTTCAATCTCTTCCGGAAATTCTATGTTTGCATGGAGTTTTATCTCTTTTCCGTCTCTTGTGCTGCCCTTAAGGTTTTTCAGTACGGAAAGTTTTCTCTTCCTTGATAGAAGCTCTTCCTTTTTTCTTCCGTATTTTTCTACTACGGAAGCAGGAGGGTTCTGAATGATTATTCCCTCTTCTGCGTCTATTATGAGCAAATCGCCGTTTTTGAGGGTTTCAGTCACGCTTTCATTGGCAACAATGGCAGGTATTTCAAGGGCCTTGGCAAGAATTGCGGTATGGGAAGTAATGCTTCCTATTTCGGTAACAAATCCTATGACATGTCTCTTGTTAAGAGAAACTGTCTGGCTGGGAGCGAGGTCTCTTGCCACGATTATTTCGTTTCTCATTTTCCCTGTTGTTCCGTGGGGAGATTTTTTCAATTTTGCTATTATTTTTTCAATAACGTCTGCCAGGTCCCGTCTCCTGTCTTTCATCAAATCGTCCGAAGATTTTCCGAATTCCTGTATTGTGCTTTCCAGTACCGTTTTCAGGGCGCTTTCCGTGTTTATCCCTTCTTCCATGATTATGTTTTTTGTCTTTTCTATCAGAAAATTATCGTTCAATAAAGAAAGGTGGAAAGAAAAAATATCCGCGTACTGTTTTCCAGCGTTTTTATTGAGTTCTTTCTGCAGTTCAATAATCTCTTTCTCAGTTGCCCTTATCGCCTCAATAAATCTTGTTATTTCGCTGTCAACCTTGCTTTTGGATATTGAATATTCGGGGACCATGAAAAAATAATTTTCCAAAATCCGCGCTTTTCCTATGGCAATACCCGTAGATAGCCCTATTCCGCTTATTTTTCTCATTTTAGATGGGTTTTTCAGACTGCTGAGTTCGGTTTTTCGTCATCCTCTTTTATTATGTTGATGACTTCAGCAGGTGTTTTTGCGCTTCGCAGGGCGTTTCTGAAAGTCCTGTTCTTGAGAAGCCTTGCTATTTTTGCAAGGGCTTTCAGGTGGAGTCCTATTGACTTGGTAGGGGCTATTATCAGGAACATGATATTTACAGGTTCTCCATCAAGGGAATTAAACGATATGCCGCTGTCAGAAATGCCCACTGCGCCTACAAGATTCTCTATCTGGTCTGTTTTTGCATGGGGAACTGCTATTCCCTGTCCTATGCCTGTCGAGCCCAGTTTCTCTCTGTCCAGAACGGTTTCAAGGATTTCCTCGCTGTCCTTAATGTAGCCGTTTTTTTTCAAAAGACCCAGGAGTTCGGACAGGGCCTCCTTTTTTTCCTTGCTTCTCAGGTTAACCAGAATGCAGTCTTCTTTCAAAAAATCCGTTATAATCATAGTTCCGCTCCTTTCCTGTTATTTAAGAATATTGAAGTCTAAAATTTCAATTATGCGGTTTATCCGTAATTTTATCGTGAAGTTTTCTCAGCTGGCTTTTTGCCCTGTCGTACAGAACTTCGATGCTCTTATTGATATCGTTATCTTCTTCCTTTATAAATATAGTGGAATTTTTGACAACTACTTTAATTTCCGTAAGGAATAAAGGTCCTTCCTTTCTTATGTATATCTCAGTCTGTCCCTTATCAAAAATAAATTTGCTGAGCCTGCTGAATTTTTCTTCTATATATTCTTTGAATTTGGCGTCTATGTCGACAGCCGAATGTATTTTTACATCCATTTTTACTCCTTATTTTCTGTTAATATCGTAAAAGGTTTCCATGACAAGGTTGGGAAAATAGTATCCAAGAATTTCCCCGTGACTTTTTCCTCCTTCAGCCATTTTTCTGGCACCCCACTGGCACATGCCTACTCCGTGTCCGTATCCGGTGCCCGTGAAAGTTATTTTTTCTCCCTGCTGGCTTATTGTAAAGTTTGTTGCAGGTATTATGAAGGGTTCATCAAAGGCAACTCTTGAGGATTTGCCGTTAATTGCCATTCTGAATTTATGGGCCTGCATATATACTACTTTACCATTTTTTGAGGAAAGTCTCAAATTTTTAGCCCTGCCGCTTTTATACCTTTCCGAAACAGTTATTTTATCCATCCCTGGAAAATTTACTAACCGTGAAACCTGTGCTTTTGTGAATGTTTTACTCCAATTGTAATATGGAGTATCGGCACAATAAGGGTCTTCAACAGATTGAAGCTTATGATAAGTGCCTCCCCAGACTTCTTCGGGGGTGGATGTTCTTCCTCCGCAATTAGCATGAAAAAAAACTTGCGCTATTTCTCCGCTGTCAGTAAGGATTTGCCCGGCGGTTTCATATACAGCTTTTCCTATTTTTTCACAATCAGTGACGCCGTAGACCTGGTGGTATATGGAATTCTCTATGTCATACGGCAGATTTTTTGACCTGTTTTCTTTAATTTTCAGCACAGCAAATGTCCTGGAGAGTACTGCCTGGGCCTTCATCGCCTCGATAGGCCATAAAGAATCCATCTCTTTTGCAAGCACGCCCGTCAGGTATTTTTCGATGTCCACGCTGTTTACGATAAGAGATTCTCCCCCGTAATTGCGTATGGAGAACTCTCCCCCATATTTATTCTGCAGACGGGGAAGAACGGCCTGGGGGTTTCGGCCTTTCCAGAGGCAGACATTTATTTCCTGTGAATATGAAAAAACCTGCAAAAACAGAAAAAATATAAAAATCTCAGTCAGCAGGGATTTGAACATTGACACTTCCTTCTATTTTTAATGTATTGTCTTTGAAATTATAATAAATTATGTCTCCTGAGAATATGTTGCTTCCGCTTTTTAAAACAGGGGAACCTTCCATGACCAACATCTTTTCAGAATCAAGATAGGTAAGTTTTTTACAATGCCCTTCCATTGTTATTTTGCCTGTTTCCAAATTCTTGTACAGAATTTTTATGTTGCCGGTGAATAGAATTTTATTTACACTTTTTGTTTCAGGAATAAAATCAAACTGGCCTTTTCCTTATTTGCCCGTGGTTATTTCTATCATTTCCGTCGCGGTTTTAAGAGACAATGAAGGATTTTTTACGGAGGTGTCATTACTGCCTATTTCGGCCGATTCTCCTGTGAGTATGAAACTTGTTTTTTCAGCAAACTGCCTGAAAGTAAATTGCCTTATATTTTTCTGCATGGTCTCCTGCTGTGAATTTTCTTTCTTAGACGAGCACCCGTAAAAGAGGAAAATTACAGTCAGCAGGAAAAGAATTTTTCCAAGGTATCTTCCCATTTCTCTTGCTCCTTTAGTATCATTTCAGCGGCTTCCCTGAATGCTCCTTCTCCTCCCTTCCTTGTGCAAACATAGTTGGCTTTTTCTTTTATCTCTTCGACAGCGTCAGCGGGAGCCATGGCAATCCCTGCTTTTTCGATTACTGCCATATCCTGAAAATCATCTCCTATGTAACATATTTCTTCCCAGCCGGAATTGCCTGCCAGAACGGATTCTTCAATGACTTTTATTTTGTTTTCTATGCCCTCAAAATAGAAATCCACATCAAGCTCAGTAAATCTTTTCCTGGTCTCAATTGATTTCCTGCCGCTTATAAGAGCGATTTTTATACCTGCAATTTTCAAAAGCCTGAAGGCTATTCCGTCTTTTATGTTGAAAAACCTGTGGAGGTCGCTATTCAGGTAAAATACTTTTCCGTCGGTCAATACTCCGTCTATGTCAGAAATGAAAAATTTTATTTTTTTAATTTTTTCTTTCATATGCATATTCCATCAATATTCTGCATTAAAGTCTTTTTTCCCAAGGAGGTCGTGAAGGTGGACAATACCTCTTGGTGTCTTGTCTTTATTCAGGATGACAAGGCATGTAATCTCCATCTTTTCCATGAGAGCAAGCGCTTTTATGGCCAGGCTTTCTTCATCCACGGTTATTGGAGCCTGAGTCATGCATTCGCGGGCATATGTTCCGGATATATCCGTTTTTTTATTCAATTGCCTTCTGATGTCTCCGTCTGTCAGAATGCCTTTTACCGCACCTTTTTCGTTCACAATCAGGGCGATACCGAGATTTTTCCTGTTTATCTCCTGGATGGCTTTCTGTAATTTGGAATTTATGTCAACTACGGGTATTTGGCTTCCTGTCTGCATAACATCTTTTACCTTCAGCAAAAGCCTTCTGCCAAGATTGCCTCCCGGGTGGAAAAATGCAAAATCTTCTTTCTGTATACCCTTTGCCGCCATAAGGGCAAGAGCCATGGCGTCTCCCAGTACAAGGGCGCAGGTCGTGCTTGAAGAAGGAATTATGCCGAAACTGTCGGCTTCCTGTATTTTCCCTGTTGCTATAGCTATATCGCTCTGTATCCCGATGCAGTTGGATGATGAACATGTAAACGAGATTATACGGGCCCCTATTTTTTTTATTGTAGGAATTATGCGTATGATTTCCTCCGTTTCTCCGCTGTTGGAAATTATGATAACAATGTCATTACATGAAATCATTCCCAAATCCCCGTGCACTGCTTCTCCGGGATGCAGAAAAATGGACGGTGTACCAAGGCTTGCGAGAGTTGCTGCTATTTTTCTTCCGATGATGCCGCTTTTTCCCATTCCTGTTATTACAACCTTGCCCTTGCATGAATAAAGCATCTCTACTGCTCTTGAGAAATCATTATCAAGGCGTTTGGCAAGTTTTTTCAAATTTGCACATTCTATCTCGATAACCTTTCGTCCATAATCAACCAGTTCGCTCTTTTTATTTTTGGGAACCATAATATATTTCTTTCAACGTTTTTAAAAGTTCTTTTAACTTGCTTAATTTCAGCATATTGGGTCCGTCGGACAGGGCTTTATCAGGTTCGGGATGCACCTCCATGAATAATCCGTCGCACCCCACTGCAACTGCCGCTTTTGCGAGAAAAGGAACATATTCCCTGTTTCCTCCTGAACAACCTCCAAGCTTACCCGGTTCCTGGACGCTGTGGGTGGCATCGTAAAAAACAGGATATCCAAAACTTCTCATTATGGGAAGTGCCCTGAAGTCGGTTATAAGCGTATTATAACCGAAGCTTGTTCCCCTCTCGGTTATGCATATGTTCTTATTCCCGGTTGATGTCACTTTTTCTATTATATTCTTTACGTCCCATGGGGAAAGAAACTGCCCTTTTTTTATGTTGAGTGGCTTGCCTGTTTTTCCACTTTTGACAAGGAGGTCTGTCTGCCTGCACAGAAATGCGGGTATTTGTATTATGTCAACGGTTTCACTAACTGCCTTTACCTGGTTTATGCAATGAATATCAGTAATGACGGGCAGGTCAAACCTTTCTTTAATTTCAAGCAGCATTTCCAGTCCTTTTTCAATGCCTGGGCCCCTGTATGAGCTTATTGAGGTCCTGTTGGCTTTATCAAATGAAGATTTGAATATCAAAGGAATGCCTTCATCAGCGCAGATTCTTTTTAAAAATTCAGCGCTTTTGAAGAGAACGTTTTTATCTTCTATAACGCAAGGCCCTGCAATAAGGCAAAAAATACCCCTGCCTATCACTATATTGCCGATCTTTATTTTTCTGACCATGGGTAAAATCCTGTATATGGCTGTTAACCGGGGGGCCAGTTCATAATTCTTCCGCCCATGAGATGCAAGTGCAAATGGCTCACAGTTTGTCCGGCGTCCCTGTTGGTGTTTATTACAATCCTGTATCCGGATGTCGCTATATTTTCCTTTTCTGCAATGCTGGAGGCAAGTGTCAGCATGGAACCAAGAAGAACGTTATCTTCGGTTGCGGATAATCCTGATATGTGTTTCCTGGGGATTATGAGTATATGTACGGGAGCCTGTGGATTTATATCTCTGAATGCAAGAAAAGTATCGTCTTCATAAACCTTTTTGAAAGGTATTTTTCCGGAAACCATTCTGCAAAAAATGCAGTCTTGTATTTTATCTCCGTCCATTTTTACAATCTCTTTGTTACTTTGACGTTCGTATATGACTGGATAATATCCCTTTCCTCAAAATTATTGAAATTATCCATTCCTATTCCGCACTCGGTATTCAATTTCACTTCCCTCACATTTTCCTTGAAACGCTTGAGGCTTACGATTTTTCCTTCACAGACAACCGAACCGTTTCTTATCACGCGGCAGGAAGAATTCCTGATTATCCTGCCTTCCAGAACTATGCATCCGGCTACGGCTGAATTGTCGGAAAGCTTGAAAACTTGCTTCACCATTGCCTGACCTGACATAACTTCTTTTTCTTCAGGCTGAAGCAGACCTTCTACCGCATTTTTTATGTCTTCCGCAAGTTCGTAGATGATTTTATAAGTCCTGACTTCCACTTTTTCCTCGCGGGCTATATCTTCCACATTTTTTGTCAAGGGCACGTTAAATCCTATAACAATGGCGTTTGATGCGGATGCGAGGAGTATGTCGGATTCAGATATGGGACCTGCTTCCGAATGCAGAATTGAAATATTTATTTCGCTGGCAGGGATTTTTCCAATGACGTCCTTTATTGCTTCTATAGAACCTACATAATCGGTTTTAATTATCAGATTGATTTCTTTCACGGTTCCTTTCTTGATTTCAGCATAAAGGTCTTCAAGCGTAATTTTTTTAACTTCGGTTGTTTTTTCTGCAATTCCTGACCTGATATCCTCGGCTTTTTTGCGGGCTGATTTTTCAGAATCCATGACTTGAAATTTATCCCCAGGGTTTGTTATATTCTGGGTGCCGAGTATTTCCACTGGCGTTGAAGGTCCGGCGACAGAAAGCTTGTTATGCCAGTCATCCATCATTGCCCTTACCTTGCCGCACGTTTTTCCCACAATGAACGAGTCTCCTGTTTTCAATTGTCCTTTCTGTATCAGTACTGTCGTGATAGGTCCTTTTGCCTTGTCCATAAAAGATTCTATCACAGTCCCTTCCGCTTTACCGCAGGCGTCAGCTTTCAGTTCGAGCATTTCTCCCATCAGCAGTATCATATCGAGAAGTTCCCTGATTCCCTGGTTATTTATGGCAGAAACGTTGACAAACACGGTATCTCCTCCCCAGTCTTCAGGAGAAAGCCCATGTTCGGAAAACTGTTTTTTTACCCTGTCGATATTTATATTCGGTTTATCTATTTTGTTCAGGGCTACTATAATGGGGACTTTTGCCGATTTGGCGTGATTTATTGCCTCTACTGTTTGGGGTTTTATGCCGTCATCAGCCGCAACAACAAGTATCACTATGTCAGTGACCAGGGCTCCTCTTGCCCGCATTGCAGTGAAGGCTTCATGTCCCGGCGTGTCAAGGAAAACAATTGAACCTTCAGGAAGATGCAATTTGTAGGCTCCTATTTTCTGAGTTATCTGCCCAAATTCTTTTTCAACTATGCTGCTTTTGCGGATTGCATCGAGTATCGTTGTTTTTCCGTGGTCCACATGGCCCATTAAAGTTACCACAGGGGCCCTGGGAATGAGTTTTTCTTCTTCTGCTTTTTCCACCTCTGCGGCATGGGCTGCAGGTTTCGTTATCTCAGCAGAATACCCGAAAAATCTGCATATGCTTTTGATTGTTTCTTTGCCCGGGGACTGATTAATGTTAGCTATCAATCCAAGTGACAGGAGATGTTCAAGTATTTTGGAAGGAGTTACATCCAGTTTTTCTGCAAGTATTTTTATGTTTTCCGTTCCTTCTATGGAGATTTTTTTCTCTTCAGGTTTCTGGACCGCGCTTTTATCAGCTTTTACTGAAATTTTTTCTACGGCTTTTTCTTTTTTTTCTTCTTCTTTCTCTTTCTGCAATTCCGGCTCCTTCTTTTTCTCCGGTTTCTTTTTCAAAGCAGGAGATTTCTTTTTCTCCGGTTTAAGAGGTTTAACCTTTTTTGCAGGTTTTTCTTCCTTTCTAAAATGCATATTTACAATTTTTTCTTCTTCTTCAGTCAAACCACTCACGCTTTTTTTATCTTTTATACCGGCTTTTTGAAGAATTTCCAGAATTTCCCTGGTCTCTTTATTATGCTTTTTCGCTATCTGATATACTCTCATTTTCTCCCTTCGTTTGAACCTGCTTTTCCATGTGCTTTTTGGCTTTTTCTATTAATTCGCCGGCCTTCTTTTCATCTATGGCAGGTACCTTTACCAATTCCGCTGCATCGGCTTCTGCTATCGATTTAATTGAACTGAATCCGTATTTTGCAAGTTCCACCGCCGTTTTTTCATCTATGTCTTTTATTGCCGTTGTTGCAGGGCGCTTATCACCCTCAAATTCCGTTTCTCTGAATACCCTTATGTCCCATCCTGTAAGTTTTGAAGCCAGACGAACGTTTTGCCCTTTCTTTCCTATTGCAAGAAAAATCTGGCTGTCATCCACTATTACAGAGGCTATTCTTTTGGGCTCATGAAGTATGACTTTCTTGCAGGATGCGGGATTAAGGGAGTTAGCTATGTATTTTTCAGGTTTTTCGTTCCATAAGACAATTTCTATTTTTTCTCCGTTAAGTTCTTTAGTTATGTTCTTGATTCTTATAGCTTTATCTCCTATGCACGTACCTATGGGGTCTACGTTTTTTTCGCTGCTGTAAACTGCAATCTTGGTCAGGTCGCCTGGAAATCTTGCTGTTGCCTTTATGGATATTATGCCTTCATGTATTTCCGGGACTTCCATTTCTATCAATCTCTCGACAAAATCCGGATGGGTTCTTGATACTATGAGCTGGTAAAATCCCTTGTTGGGCTTCCTAACTTCCAGAAGATATGCTTTTATGTAATCGCCTCTTTTGAAGTGGTCGTTGTATAGTCTGTGGTGATATGGAAGCAAGGCCTCGGTTTTGTTAAGTAAAATAACAATATTGTTATCCTCAAACCTCTCCACCTTGCCGCTTACGATGGTTCCTTCTATTCTTGTAAATTCATGGTAAATAGTGTTTTTTTCCGCTTCTCGCAGTTTCTGAATAATTACCTGTCTGGCAGTCTGGGCAGCTATCCTCTGCCATTGGAATATAGGAGGTTCTATATGCTGCCCTTCCTCGTTAAGGAAAAGCATTTCACCGGATTCGGGGTCTATTTTAATACTTATGCTGTTGTCCAAACCCGCTTTTTTCCGGTAGACGGTAAGAAGTCCATTTTCAAGGGCGCTTATAAGAAAACTTCTGTCAATCCCTTTTTCTTTTTCCCAGTAATTAAGAAGCGCCAACAGTTCGCTTTTCATCTAACAGATACCTCCTTGTGCTCATTCTTCAATTTTCGTTTATCTATTTTATTAGATTTGCTGTATAATGTCAAGTAAGGTAAACTTATGGATATCTGATATGAGATATGAAACAATGTTTTTCATGCAAGACAGCCTGAAGAAAGAAGGAACCCCCGTTCTGGATAACAAACTGTATTTGCAGGATTTTAAAGGGGACATTATACTTGAAACTCTCATTCCTATTGAAAAAATAGAGTTTATGGCAAGAAGGGGAAACATGCTTGAGATAAGGGTTTTTCCTTCTGCAATAGCTTCATGCAGCGTTTTTTTGTCATCCCGGAGCAAGCGCTCTTTAAGAAAACTGGCGTTGGATATAGCAGCAAAAGTTCATATGAAAAAAAGATTTTTTCTTGATTATTGGTACGGGGACATTTATATCAGGTGAATAAGGAAATGAAGTGGCTCAGGCATGGCAACGGTTATGCAGGAGAAGAGAATGTCGAAATAAGGAGTTTGAAAATACGCGATAGTTTTGATGCAGTGAAAAGATTCAGGACATGTACCGTTTTCAAAAACTTTGTTTCTTTTTCTACGATTCCCGCACAGGGACGCCTTTTCAAGTCAGAGAACGGACAAATAGGAGTTCTCGTTACAGGAAGGCACGAGGGTTATGTGAAAATGGGGAAGAGTTTTCTTGTAAACCGTACAGTTGTTGTCGGGCTTGATTCCCTGAGCAGAAAAGCATTGAAAAAACTTATTGATAAGAAAAGTATTTATATCGTTGAAATTGACGGAACTTCTGTAGGATTTGAAAGATGAGAAAAAAAAACTGCAATCCTGAAGATGTATTGGATAAGATGAGAAAATTCGCAGAGAGAAAAAACATTCCCGTTTTTCTCGTAGGGGGGTACATAAGGGACCGGATGCTCAGAAAAAAGAGCAAGGATATAGATGTCGTTATGGAATACGACGCCCTTTCTTTTGCGCGGCAGTTTGCCATTGAATTCGGTTTGCCTCAGCCGGTTTTTTACGGAAGGTTCGGAACCGCGATG
>Ga0116144_10004299_pt1 | contig 13567 bp, 12 predicted proteins | sample AD_UKC035_MetaG_FD_89746 | JGI IMG/M metagenome (GOLD analysis project Ga0116144, IMG submission 89746) | Active sludge microbial communities of municipal wastewater-treating anaerobic digesters from USA - AD_UKC035_MetaG | ecosystem: Engineered > Bioreactor > Anaerobic > Digestate | place: USA... | reverse complement strand
CGAGAAAGATCTTATGTATTTTTTTTACCTGCATTGGCCTTCATTCACCTTTTTTCGGCCTTTATCATCAGGACGGTCGCATATCGCAGCGGTGTGGCCGCGGCGTCAAGCCGGGCAAGCAGCACAAGAAGACGATTTAACAGTGCAAAGAAGAAAATAAAAACGCGAGACGAGGCAATTCCTGCGCGTGCGTTCCTTTGGGCAGGCCTCGCGAATTGAAACGCCCTGGCCATGAAGGTTGCGGGTATCATGATGGCCTTTTCGACGAGGCCCAATACCTTGCCCACCTTTATGATCGTGAAGCCGGAATCTTTTAAGATAGTTTTCATCTCGTCCAATTCATACCTGCGCAGATGATGGACAAAACGATCATCGTGTGAAAAATAGATCTGTCGGTGCGGGAAGGTGAGAACTAAACTGCCGTGCGATGCGAGTATCCTGGCGATTTCTCCAACAGCTTTTCTGTCGCCCTCAACATGTTCAAGCACCTCGGAGCACACTGCATTGGCAAAAGAGCCTTCTTTAAAGGGCAGCTCCGTGCAGTCGGCAACCACATACAGGCCACGGCTTAACGTAGATCTCAGTATCTGAAGGGCCGCGAACGATACATCGCAATAGACTGCGCGCCCTTTCGATATGAGAATAGGCGACATTCCGCTGCCTATCTCAAGGGTTGGCCCGCTGCCTATCCCTAGGGATCCGGATATCGCACTTTTCCTCAGGGTATAATTGTAAAGATGGTTCTTTAGAAAAATGTAGCTTTGGTCCCGGAAGAAATCATCAAAGCGATTTGTGCGGGAGCTCACTTGAGGGACCATGGAAAGAGGGCTGAATCGAGGAGCTTCAGCTTCGCAAGGCGGAACTTCAGCGCCGTAGAAAGGCACCCGAAGCCATAGCGAACGCTTCGCCGGAAATTTATTGAAGACGCCTCGGTAAAATATTTTGTCGGGCAGCTTATCTCCGCGATCATATAGCCGAGCCACAGTATCTGGGCAAGAACCTGGTTGTCGAAGACGAAATCGTCAGAATTCTTTTCCAGGGGGAGCTTTGCAATGAGCTCCCTTGAGAAGCCTCTGTACCCGGTGTGATATTCCGACAACTTTGCCCCCGTGAGCACGTTCTCGGCAAGCGTGAGGAACCTGTTCGCAACGTATTTCCACAAGGGCATCCCTCCCTTCAGGGCGTACCCGCCAAGTATCCTTGAGCCCAGGACGCAGTGATAGAACCCGCTGCCGATCATCGAGGCCATCGCAGGTATAAGCTTGGGGGTATACTGGTAGTCGGGGTGAACCATGATAATAATGTCGCCGCCTTCTTCAAGGGCCATTGCGTAGCATCTTTTTTGGTTTGCCCCGTACCCCATGTTCTTTTCATTAACGTAGACCTTGGCGTGCGGCAGCGAGCGCGCTATCTTCGCGGTATCGTCGCAGCTGGCGTCGTCGACAAGGATAACGAGATCGACGATCTCCTGCTCCATGACCTCTTCATAGGTCTTTCTGAGGGTTTGGGCAGCGTTGTATGCCGGCATGACAACAATTATTTTTTTATCTTTGAACATGATCTATCAACAGTATATTACAAAAAATTTCCCGTTTAGCAAGTTTTGTTTTGTGATTGCAAAGCGCTTATCCTTGAATATTTGCTGCGTAAATTGTTACTCTATATCAGCGCCACTGTTAACGGTGATGATGAACAGGCCATATAATATTTATATCGCATATGCGGGGTTGTTCTTTCTTTTCATCCTTTACCATCTCCTGCAATGGCCCATCACCGGAGCAGATACCGACCTGTGGTACCACCTCAACAGCGGGCGGTATATCTTTGAGAACGGGTCTATCCCGAGAGGCAGCTACTTTTCCTTTATCCAGCCCCCGCGGGAATGGGTGGATTATTTCTGGCTCTTCCAGGCCGTTGTCTACAAGACATACCAGCTGTTTGATTATTACGGCCTTGTTTTCCTGAGGGCGCTCATCTTTTCCGTACTTGCCGTTTTTATCTTTCTTTTCTTTTTCAGCAGACACACGACAGAGAGGCCGTATCTTTTAATAACCGCCGTGTTCTGCCTGTATGTTCTTTTTTTCATTCCACGCTATCACCTCATCCGGCCTCACATGTTCACCTATCTTTTTGTGCTGATCTTTCTCTATATCCTTGAGTTCCACCGGGAAAAGAGTTTTTTCCTTCCCATAATCGCGGTCTTCTGGATGAACCTCCATGGGGTCGTCTATCCGCTGATGCTGCTTATAATTTTTGCTTATCTTATTGAGGTCATCTACAGGATCAAAAGGGAGGGAAGGAAGATACAAAAAGGTGATCTCCATGTGATCGCCCCCCTGATTATTTCAATATGCGCCGTGTACGCAACGCCCCATGGCACAAGGCTGACGTGGATGCCTTTTGTGCCGACGGGCTTTGCGTCGCTTTATATCCAGGAGCTGCAGCCCTTTGTATTTTCTGAGCTGTTCTCATTTACCTTTACAAAATTCTGCCCTTCATTCCCTTCGATGTTCAACATCCTGCTGATGTTGACCGCTGTTTTTTTCATTATTCTCGTTGGAACCAAGTCGTTGAGAATAAGCCATCTGATCCTTATAATAGGCGGAACGGTGCTGCTTCTTAAAGGCACCCGCTTTAAATACGAGTTCGTGCTCCTTGCCATGCCCGCCATGAGGGCTTCTTTTATGGCGCTATCCGCCGGATACATGAAAAAACTTCTGCCAAGGCCTGTGAACATCATATTGATCGGATTTATTTTATTGATACCCTTTCTTTGCGTCAGGGAGATCTTTGGCAATAGCTCGAGATTCCCCTTCTCGCTCAGGAACCTGCCCCATGGGGTGGGGATGTTCCTGAACAAGATCAATACGGGGGGGACGGTCCTGAACCACCCGGACAGGGGAGGGTACCACCAATGGATGCTTTATCCGCGCTATAAGATCATGATGGACATGGAGGTCCCCTTCCTTTTCACGAACGAGGATTTCTACGTAGTGAATAATGCGTTCAAGAACAGGCTGTTTCTCCAAAGGCTTATTGACCGATACGACCCGTCGTTCATCACCGTCTCAATAAAGAACACCTTCACCAGGGACGTAATGAAGTCTTTTAAGCGATACCAGATAGTCTTCTTCGATGATTGCGAGGTGCTGTATGCAAACCAGAACAAGCACCCTTCCGTGGCGGCGGAATACGGAATAACATCCTTCGACCCCTTCGCCCTCGCCCAGACAAGCATTGCGTCAATAAAGATGCTAAGCGACTACTCGCCGATGATGAAAGAGCTGCTCAAGATTTCGGAGATTTACCCCGATAATGCGATCGCGAACAATTGCCTTTCAGTTTTTTACGCCCGGGAAGGCAAACATGGGGCAGCAATAGGCTATATTGATAATATTATTATGAATTATCCTGAGTCCGCCACCGGATATATACTGAAGGGGGATGTATTGCAGGAAATGGGGAAGCTTGACCCTGCCATTGAAAATTATAGAATGGCGCTAAAGAGATGGGATGTCGCCGAGATATACCGCAAGATCGGCATGGTCTATTATAAACAGAAAAGGTTCGGAGACGCCTACGACACCCTGGTAAAGGCCATGGATGTCTACTCCGTTGAAACAACATATAAGGACCTGTATTATTTGATAGATTCGGCCGTAAGAACCGGCAAGAAAAGGGAGGCCGGGATACTGTTCCGCTATGCATACCAGGGCATCCCGCCTTCAGATGCGGAATGGCTGAAACGGTACGGGGAGCTCGCTGTGGTTTTTGAGGAGAAAATACTGCAATAAATAAAGTGTAACATTATGTTTTCTCATTAAAAAATGTGACAAAAATCATTTACAAAGGGAAAAAATGTGATACAATAGCGTAAATAGTATTACTATTTATAAAATCCTAGGAGGTGTTTATGTTGAAGATTCAAAGAAACAGCAAGGGCTTTACGTTGATTGAGCTGCTCATCGTTATCGCGATCATCGGCATCCTGGCCGCTATCGCGATCCCGGCCTACACGGGCTACACGAAAAAGTCCAAGGTCGGCGGCGTAGTACACGCTCTCGGCGGTGTTAAGACCGCGGCAGCCGCATACTACACTGAGAAGGGCAGGGTTGACTCTCTCGCTCTCGCAACGGCCGACATCGCCGGCAACCTCGGCGTGACGGTTCCGACCCAGTACATTTCTGCTATTAGCGTCAACGGTAATGCTGCCAATGAGGTCATAATCCAGGTAACAATGACAAACATCGGCAGCGGTGTTGACGGGACCACGCTCAATCTGACATCTGCAAGCAACCTGCAGACATGGTCATGGAACGGCAATACGGATTCTACCTACATACCAAAGAACTAATTGCGACCAAGTATGGGGGGGCAACCCCCCATACTTTTTTAGGGCCTATGGAGAACAAGGCATTTACAGTCATAGAGTTGCTGATAATGATCGTGGTCATGTCGGCAATCGTGCTGATCGCGCTTCCGATGCATGCCAAGCGCACAAAAAGGCCGGACCGGATCCAGGCAAAGACCCAGCTTTTCGTGATCCGGGATGCCGAGGAAAGGCATAAAATGGAATATGGCGCGTATACTGATGATATTAATAAACTTTCTCAGTGGAGACCCGTTCAGGGAAGATATCGATTCAGTATCAAAACAGCAGATTCCGGGAAATTCCTTGCTCAGGCTGATGGAGATCTCAATAACGATAAAGTGTACGACGATGAAACCTGGACGATCGATCAGACCGGCGCAATTACGAAAGTCAAATGATGCATACAGAACATGGGCATACTAACAAATATATTTGTTTTCATATTTGGTGCAGTAATAGGTAGTTTTCTTAATGTGTGTATTTACAGGTTACCCAAGGAAGAGGTTGGTGATGAAGAAGAGATCATCATAGCCCAGCTGCCTTCCATCTTCCTGAAACAGCTCAGATCGATCACGGCCCCGCCGTCGAACTGTCCGCAGTGCAAACATCCCATAAGGTTTTACGATAACATACCGATCATCAGCTACATCTTGCTGGGAGGAAAATGCAGGGACTGCGGCGCCAAGATATCCAGACGGTACCCTTTTGTCGAGCTTCTCACCGCCGTCGTGTGCCTTGTCCTCTTCAGGCAGTTCGGGCTGACCTTTGAGTTCTTCGTTTCGTTATTTTTTGCCGCGCTGCTTATTGTTATCTCTTTCATTGACCTGGACCACCAGATCATTCCCGACATATTAAGCATAGGCGGGCTGACCGCCGGCCTCTTCTTCGCGATCTTCAGGCCTGCCTTCAAGGCGCTTTACCCTAAGTTCAACATACTTGATTCCCTGTTAGGGGTGCTCCTCGGAGGGGGGGTCCTCTTCCTCATCGCCATAGGGTACAAGTTCATCGCAAAACGGGAGGGCATGGGCGGCGGGGACATAAAGCTCCTTGCAATGATAGGGTCCTTCTGTGGTATTAAAGGTGTCCTGTTTAGCCTCATGGCGGGTTCATTGCTGGGAACCGTTGTCGGAATACCGGTTATGCTCGCAAAAGGGCAAGGGACCAAGTATGCCATCCCTTTCGGGCCGTTTCTTTCCCTGGGTGCATTACTCTATATTTTTGTAGGTAATTTTTTTGTGCGCTACGTCATTGATATGGTAACGGGGAGATAGTATGGTAACAGAAGGAGTACATATGAAAAGGGGACGGGAAGATATTTTACATACAGCAAATCTCAGGCATGTTTTAATCTTGGTGACGGCCATTATGCTGGTGTCGCTGTCGTTTCCTTCTTTTACCTTCAGTTCTGAAGGTGCACAGACAATATCCGGCAGGGTAGATTACATCAACGAGAGCTCCCTTTTTATAAACGGTATTGAATATCCCCTTGCAAGGTATGTGCGGGTAACTGTCAGCGGGGAAAGAAACTTTGATATTACACTTGCAACGATTATCCCGGTAAGCTTCATTAACCGGGCGAGGGTATATATTGAGCAAGGGTATGTTACATGGATAGTTATCCTGGAGGTACAGCAATGAGAAGGCATATTACTTCAGTTTTTCTATTGCCCGTTGTTTTCATGCTATGCGCCATCGGCCCTCATGTGGTAAAAGCTGCGATGAACGATTATTGCAGTATTCCTCCGTTTGTTTCTATCTCCGTACCGCCTAACGTAATGATCATGCTCTCCATAGAGACGCCCATGCAGGGTGCTATGTACCCTGATATCACCTGTACCGGTGATCCCGCAACGGACGATCCGCCATACGGGTGCTCGCCATCTTCCTGTCGTACCACTTCCAGCGGAAGGCACATCAGCAGAAATCGAAGCCCGAACTATTGTTACAATAATTCAACAGAGTATATCGGGTACTTTAATCCTTTAAAATGTTATACCTACGATGGGGATAAGTTCGTAGTCGCAGGCGACGCGACGAACCATCAATGTTCGAGCCAGTGGAGCGGCAATTTGCTGAACTGGGCAACGATGACTGCCATGGACGGGTTCAGAAGATCGCTTACAGGCGGGAACAGGAGCACCGACACATCGAGCGATACAATTCTTCTTGGGGCGCGCCAGACCCTTGGTACAGGTGATTCGTGGTACCCCATGAAGCAGATCCCTTATGAATCTGCCAGCCTTTATTCGCCGTATGCCAACAACTCAACGAGATATATCGTACGTCAGGTAAACGGTTTTTCGGTGTGCAGTAATTCTAACTGTACCGTTAAGGAAACGGGCAGCGGCGAGACGCGATTTCCTACCACTTCTGGCGCAACGAACGTGACCGCAGCGTTTAAACTTCAGGTCCAAGTGTGCAGTACTGCCTCAGGTTTTGAGACAAACTGCAACACGTCGAACAATAAACCGGAAGGCCTTCTGCAGCGGTACGCATCGAGGATGAGATTTGCCCTCATGTCCTATGCAATGACAGGAAATGCGAATATTAACAGGGATGGCGGCGTATTAAGGTCTAATATGAAGTGGATCGCGAATAAGATCCCCTATGGGTTGAAATATCACGACAGCGGCGGGAGCATCGTTACCTGCACGACAGAAGCAGGGTGTACCAATCCCGAGGCTGAACTCAATGCCAACGGTACCTTTATCAGTAACCCCGATGGTATTACAGGCGGCAACAGCGGTATCATAAACTACATTAACAAATTCGGATATAACAGCGGCTATAAGTCATACGATCCGATCAGTGAGATGTACTATGAGATTATCCGGTATTTCAAGAACCTTGGCCCTTCAACCGACATTTACTGTAATGGATTGACGACGACAACGGACGATGGGTTCACCTATTTTTGTCCAGGCTCGGGACGAAGCTGGCGTGACCCCTACCTCTACCGCTGCCAGGCAGGTGTTGTGCTTGGTATAAATGATGCCAACCCATGGTGCGACAAAAGGGTACCCGGGACGTCATATACGAGCTCTCCGGGGGGGAGTTGCGGGAATGACTTTGGGGCGCCCAGTAATGCGGATACAACAATCAATTCCTCCACATGGACCAACAAACTTGGGAACTATGAGTTCGGCAGCACCATAACCTTGAACGTGGGATGTGTTGTAGGGGGTACATGCGACTGGGCAAACACGGCAAAAACATTTACGGATCTGGCAAAGGCATCCGGCACTGCCCCTTATGCACCGAAGTCAAATTCTTACTATATCTCTGGTCTCGCATACTATGCCCACACGACAGATGTACGGTCGGACCTTGAAGGGAAACAGACTATTACTTTTTATGTGATCGACACGCAGGAATCAAATACCTCGATGCTCGTCGGTAAAAAAAGCATGCTCTTTCTTGCTGCCAAATATGGTGGTTTTAACGATGTAAATGGACCCAATGCAGATGGGTACTATGTCCCCGATATTCAGTCCGAGTGGGATTCAGACAATGACGGATTCCCTGACAACTACCTCCTCGCATCGTCAGATCCTTCCCAGATCGAGACCGGTTTCGCCAAATTCTTCCAGGATATCCTTACCAAATCATCATCAGGTACGGCCGCATCAGTTCTTGCGTCGAGCGAGGGCAGCGGGGCGAATCTTCTGCAGGCGATCTTCTATCCGAAAAGGCTGATAGGAACGAGCGAGGTCACGTGGATCGGCGAGATGCAGAACCTGTGGTACTACATTGACCCCTACCTCTCCAACAGCCAGATACGCGAGGATACGGAAGCCAACACGATACTCCATCTTATCCATGACTATATTATCCAGTTCTATGTTGATAGCGTGGCAAACAAGACAAAGGTACGGAGATACTCGGATACAGACGGAGATGGGACCCCGGACGGGACCGCTATTGATTCTATTGATATTGATAATATCGCCAATATCTGGGAGGCTGGGAAGCTCCTGTGGCAGAGAGACCTTTCGGCAACTCCAAGAACGATCTACACTACGACTGACGGTAGCAGTTTTCTGTCAGGGGATTTTTCCACTTCCAATGCTTCGACGTTGAGGACCTATATGGATGCCGCCGATGATGCAGAGGCAACGAAGATAATTAATTATGTTCACGGTTACGATCAGACAGGGTACCGTTCGCGCAGTGTAACAATAAGCGGGACGACAAACATCTGGAAGCTTGGCGATATCGTCTCATCGACGCCACGTATTCAGGCCTCTGTGCCGATTAACAGCTATCACATGCCGCCGCCAGATGGATACCAGGATTACAGCTATTTGCAGTATATCCAGACTTCCGGCTACAGGGCGCATGGTATGGCTTATGCAGGGGCAAATGATGGGATGCTTCACGCATTCAAGCTTGGCCAGCTCGAACAAACCTGGACCGGACAGGCAGCGCTTGAAGTTGCGAAACTATCAGGATCTGACCTCGGCAAGGAACTCTGGAGCTTCATACCCAAGAACGCTTTACCCTATCTGAAATATTTGGGTAATCCGGACTACTGCCATATCTATTTCATTGATAATCCGGCTTATCTTGTCGATGCGAGCGTATACGGAGGTTCAGGGACTACCCAGAGCCCCACATATTCTAAAAGTGTCAACAGCTGGAAATCGCTCCTTATCGGTGGGATGGGAGTGGGGGGTGCATGCAGAAACGCGGGCACTGCCTGCAATAGCTCAACGACTGATTGCGTGAATACGCCAATCAATAATACAGGGTATTCTTCATATTTTGCCCTTGATGTAACTGACCCGACAACGCCGACCCTTTTGTGGGAATTTTCCAATCCTGAGCTTGGCTTTACAACAACAGGTCCTGCCATTGTAAGGGTAGGGGATATGGATAAAAATGGCCGCTGGTTTGCTGTATTTTCCTCCGGCCCCACAGGGCCGATCGATACGACGTGGCACCAGTTCCTTGCAAGGTCAGACCAGAACCTGCGGATATTTATTGTCGATCTTTATAACGGCCAGCTGCTGAGGACCATCGACACGAGTATCCCATATGCCTTCGGCGGTTCTCTCTATAATAGCACACTTGATGCAGACAGAGGCGGCGGCATAGCGGCATCGGGCCGTTATAGCGATGATGCGGTCTACCTTGGTTATGTTAAAAAGGATACAACTGCGGGTACATGGACAAAAGGAGGGGTCCTGAGGATTCTGACAAATCATGATACTGATCCCACGAACTGGATTATAAGCACGGTAATTGACGACATCGGTCCGGTGACGAGCGCGATTGCGAAACTACAAGACCGGAAAAGGAATAACCTATGGCTTTACTTCGGCAGCGGCAGATTTTATTACAGAACGAACTGGGGTTCAAATATCGATGATGCTGACGGACAAAGGGCACTCTACGGGATCAGGGAACCATGCTATACCACGTACAATACCATTGATGGTACCTGTTCAGACTCGGTCACACTGGCAAATCTGACAGACCAGACTTCAAGTCCCCAGGCGGCCCTTGCGTCAGGTTCACGGGGATGGTATATCACCCTTGATGCATCGAGCACCGATTACAAGGCTGAAAGGATCATTACTGACCCGCTTGCAGTCTTCAGCGGTATTGTCTTTTTTACCTCCTTTGCCCCGTCTTCTGATCCATGTGCACTGGGAGGGAACACGTACATATGGGCCTTAAATTATGCGACCGGCGCACAGGGAGCGGCATCGGCATTGTCGGGTAAGGCGATCTTTCAGGTGTCGACCGGAGAGATCAAAGAATTATCCCTGGGATCGATCTTTACAGAGAAAGGATCACGAAGGACTACGGGTATTCAGGGTGTGCCGCCGAGAGGCCAGGGATTGTCGGTTCTGATAGGCCCACGGCCCATGAGGAGAATATTGCACATACAGGAAAAATGAAAAAGAACGGTTTTACACTTATTGAATTAATGATAGTCATTGCAATAGTAGGGATACTTTCAGGCATAGCTGCTGTCAACTTGAGGGGGTTGGCAAGCAAGTACCAGCTCGAGAACCAGGTAAGGGAAATGTATGCTGACATGATGAGCGCGAGGATCATGGCGATGAACAAAAACAGGACTGTTTTTGTGAATCTCAACGTTGACGGTCAGTATATGATCTATGAAGATACCAATGAAGACGGTGTGCTTAATATGGGATCAGATACACAGGCGGCGAGCAAGGAACGACAGCCGCATTCATTTTTTGGTACAACGGTGACCAACAGGGCAATGACATGGAATGGCAATAATCCTGTTGAATTTAATTCCAGGGGTCTTGCAAATACGCAGGGAACGATTTGTGTTTATTCGACAGCGAACCCTTCCTATGATTGCATCAAAGTTGCAACCACGAGGATTATCCTCGGAAAACTAACGATTCAGGGGGTATGCAGTGCAGCGAATTGTGTCGCGCAATAGCAAAGGCTTTACAATTATTGAGGTGCTGGTCGCTGTTTGTATCCTTACCATAAGCATGCTCGCTATTCTTGAGGCTGTTGTTATTGCAATGGAGCATAATTTGAACAACATCTCCCGCGATGAATCGGTTAGGATCGCAGAGGCAAAGATGAACGACCTTAGAAATACCGCCTTTTCCTCTCTCGCAAACGGTTCGACCAGCGTTACGAGAAATTTCAGAAATCTTACAAGAACATTCAATGTTCAGTGGACCGTGAGCAATCTTTCGGGAAATAGCATTGCAGTGCAGGTTGTGGTGAACTGGAGCCATAGAGGCGTACAGCGTTCACACAGTATAACGTCGGTGATGAGTACAGATGTTTAAAATGTCAAAGCAAAAACTATTGGTGAAGAAGAAGCAGGAAGGTTTCAGTCTGATCGAGCTTCTAATCGTTGTAACTCTCCTTGCGATCGTTGTCGTTATGAGCAGCAACACCTTTACCATTGCCCTGAAGCAGTCGGGACAGCAGACAAGGATCGTCGAATCGCAGGTGGAAGGGATTATCGGCCTCGAATTGTTGAGGTATGATATAGAACATGCGGGATATGGGCTGCCTTGGGCCTTTAAAAATGCAATCAACTACAACGAGGCCACAACTTCACCTGCAATAAATTACAACGACTCATCGGCAGGTATACCAAGGGCGCTTCTTGTTGGTAATGATACAGGCTTTAACGTCTCTGACTACCTTGTCATCAAGGCCATTACAGCAAGCACTAATAGCGCTGCACAGAAGTGGACGTATATTGTGACCGGTGGCCAACCAAAGCAATGGACCCCTGCGTCAGTTAATCTGCAAAACGGCGATAGGGTCATCGTCATTCGGCCAAGGGTCGATGTTATGACCCAGCCTACTCTTGTTATGGATGGGACAGATTTTTTCTGCGCTTATAACGGGTCCAACTTTCCTGCAGCATTCAAGCCGACCCAAACAGGAGAGAGGTATCTGATTTACGGTGTGAGCACCAGTACGGATCCGAGTATGCCTTTTAACAGGACCGATTATTATGTCAAAAGGCCTGCTGACATACCCACCCACTGTGCACCGGGAACAGGTATCTTATATAAAGGGGTTGTCAACCAAGATGACGGTGCGCTGACAGAACTACCCGTGATAGATTGCGTAGCAGACATGCAGGTCATCTTCAGGCTCGATACAAACGGTGACGGTGCCGTCGATTCACAGGTAAACAGCCTTGCTGCCTTAACCGCTCAGCAGATACGGGAACAGATCAAAGAGGTAAGGGTTTATATCCTTGCCCAGGAAGGGCAGCGGGATACAGGGTACAGCTATCCGAATCAGGTTATTACTATGGGAGAATACGGCCTCGGGAGAAATTTTGACCTGGCGACATATGTCGGAACGGAATGGAACAGGTACAGGTGGAAGACGTATACGCTTGTTGCAAAGCCAAAAGACCTGTATTAGGGAGGAGCTCTCGGTGGAACAACAACCGGGGAAAAAGGGTATAGCGCTTTTGATGGTACTTGCGATCGTTGTAATGTCGTCTGCGATGATTGCGGTGATCATATTTTTTGTCATGCGGGGGACGGAATACACCGCATTGCAGAAAAAATATGCGACCTCCAAGGAAGCCTCTATCGGCGCGCTGGAAGTGCTCACAAAAGAAATCATCCCCCTGGCGATTAGCGGAGTAAACCTGACAACCCTTAATTGCTCAGCAGGTTCCTGCCTGTCGGATGTCTTGGCATCCTTTAGTGTGATAACCGCAGTCTCGGTAGCACAGGTAGGTGACGTGGCAACCTCAAACAGTTGTTTCAGCAAGAAACTGCTGAGTGCGCCACCATGGACAGGCTGCGACAGTACGTTAGACGTCAAGACATCGCCTGATATCAAGTTCACCCTGTCCGGTACCGCTCCTGCGCAGCCCTTCGATGTCTATGCGAAGATCGTAGATACTGCAGCAGGGAACACCAATACCAGCGGCCTTGTCCTTGAAGGGATGGGAGCGGCAGAGTCGGCAGGAGGTATCATTACCACACAGCATTTTCCTTATATGTATACTATAGGTGTACAGGGAGAAAGACAGAACAACCCTGCCGAAAGGGCTAACCTCGAAGTGCTCTATGCCTACTAAAATCCGAAGAAGAATAAAGTATGTGCCTCCGCCCAAAAAGAAGCTTTTCGACGCCAAGTCGATAATCTTTATCGTCGTTTTTCTGGGTGCTTTTATCGCTTATATGGTTTACTCCGGTGCAGAGAAGAAAGAGGTCGTTCCGTTGAAGGCCGCTCAGACTGCTGCAGGCAAGGTCGTTGCGGATGAAGCGCAGTCCTTCGAGGCGAAAGCGGATGTGCCGTCTGTTACGAAAGCGAAATTACAGGTTGAATCCGTTGATAATGTAGATAAGTTGCGTGTCTTGGCAGAAGGAAATATGATAGGAAACATACCTGTTTTGTTCCGGTACGCATGGACAAAAAACGGCCAGCCCGTTGAAGGTGGTGGTGACAGTATCAGCGGATTCAAAAGAGGGGATCGGATTATTGTTAAGATCACACCTTATCTCGGAGAGATGGTAGGTCTTCCAAGGATGTTATCCACGGAGATAAAGAACTCGACGCCGAAGGTGACCGAAGACAAGCAGTTGGTGTTCGAAGGAAACATCATGAAATACCAGGTCAAGGCGACCGACCCCGATGGGGATAAGCTGACCTACGCACTGGAGGATGCCCCCCAGGGCATGACGATCGACAGCGCTACAGGCCTTG